>Ga0164311_10000631_pt1 | contig 15819 bp, 15 predicted proteins | sample GuaBasSedimGuay2_FD_121796 | JGI IMG/M metagenome (GOLD analysis project Ga0164311, IMG submission 121796) | Subseafloor sediment microbial communities from Guaymas Basin, Gulf of California, Mexico - Guay2, Core 4569-9, 9-12 cm | ecosystem: Environmental > Aquatic > Marine > Hydrothermal vents...
AGCCCTCACGGAAACCACAAATACTCGGGCGAGTGTAAAAATTAATGAAAGTGAGAAAGGCATTGACGATGACGTAAACAGCGAGATGCGCCAGAAACCCGCCTCGCCTTCTCAACCTCTAATTCCCTCCCTCCATACCCGCTTGAAGTCCTCCGAGGTGCCCATGCCCTATATCAGTTACCTCATGTGACCTCCTCCCCTCGCTTACAAGGGGCTTCCAACATGGAAGCTTGCGAGGTTGGGCGTTCACTCGAGCTTCACGCTCTGCCCTCATGCACCTTCGGGACGGTCACGAGCCCCGCATCCCACCCCTCTCGTTAAGGAGCGGGCTACAAGAGAATATGTGTTCAGAGAAGTATTTAAATCTAACCCACCCACCTCCCCTTGCGTATCCCCACGCTTACGCATGGGGTCTTGCAAGCAACAGAAAGATAAAACGTTGCAGAACAACAATGGCTTTTCCCAAAAATAGTTAGCAGAACGGTTAAATGTTAAAGGGGAAACTTGTAGTGAGATGATTATAAGAAGCGTGGAGCTCAGAAATTTCATATCGCACGAGCGCACGAGGGTGCATTTCCCGCTCGGCGTCACTGTCATCGTAGGACCAAATGGTGCGGGTAAAAGCTCGATTCTGGACGCTATGCTTTTCGCTCTTTTCAGGGAACGTGTCCGAGGCGAGCGGCTGGAGGATTTGATACGGCGGGGTGCCGACACCTCACAGGTGAAGCTCACTTTCGATGAGGGTGGCGTCGAATACGTGGTCGAGCGGACGCTGAGCCGTAAGAGCAAAGGTAGGGGCGGTGGCGAGGCACAGTTCCGCCGCTTGGGCGTGGGCGGCAAGCCCGTCGAGGGGCAGCGGGCTGTTTCTGAAGAAATACTTAAAACACTCGGCATGGACAAAGACGAAATACTGAACTCCGTATTTGTGAGGCAGGGAGAAATCGCCGCAATCATCGAGGCTGAGCCTTCAAAGCGCAAAGAGCTCTTCGGAAAGCTACTCGGCTTGGAAAAGCTGGAAAATGCCTACGATGGCATGAAAACCGTCATAGATCATTTTAAAAGCAAGCTCGAAACATATACGGCGCCGCTTGCCGAACTTAAATCTTTAGAAGAGCGTAAGGCGCAGCTCGACAATGAAATAAAAGAGCTTGAGCAGGAAGTGAAGAGGCTTGCGGCGGATTTTAAAGGATGTGAGGGGAGGTTTAAGGCTGCAAAAGCCGCCCTCGACGACGAGGAGGCGAGAAGGAAGAAATATGAGGAGATTAAAAGCGAGCTGCGGGTGCTCGAGGAGCGAGCAGCGCTACTGCATCGGAATACGGAGCAGCTCGCTAAGGAATTAGAAGATGCGGAGACTGCTTCGAGGAGGGCTGAAGCTCTCGAACCCGAAATATCAAAAATTCAGACGCTTGAGAACCTCCTTCTCGCTAAAGCCGCTGCAGATAACTTGCGCACGAAAGAGAAGGCTCTCGCAAAGGAGCTTGAAAAGGTGGAGAAGCTTGCTAAAGAGCTTGAAGCAACTAAAAACGCTTACGAAAAATTTTTAGAGCTTCAAGCAACTCTTGAGAAGAAAGAAGCTGAAAAGAAAAATTTGGAGACGTATCTATTAGAGGAAGGACGCCTGAAATACGAAATTTCATCCTTAGAGGTTCGTATTTCTGAGACGGAGCAGGAACTCAGCAAGTTGGAAGCTTTTGCCGTTGGGGTCTTAGGGGAAATTTCGGCGGAGGCGAAGGGGCGCTTGATTAAAGATTTGGAGACGGAGCGAGTTAGGGCGAGAGATGAAATTTTCTCACTCGAGCGGCGGCGTGGCGAGGCTATTGGTAGAATAGCTGAAATAGAAGAAACCCTAAAGAAAATAGAGGGGGCGAACGAGTGCCCTGTCTGCGGCAGGGAGCTGGACGACGCTCATAAGCAACAGCTTATCAGTAGGCTTAAAGCTGAGAAGTCGAGCTTAGAGGCTCTTGCTCAAGCGTTCTACGACGAAATAGGAGCGTTAAAGGCAGAAATAAAGCAAATAGACAGTAGGATAAAAGAAGTTTCCAGCGTGAATGTCGAGTATATCGAGAAGAGCAGGCGTGAGCTTGAAAGGGCGAAGAAAGAGCTTTCAGCGAAGAATAATAAGCTCATAGAAATAACGCCGATGCTGAAGGCGTTTGAAAACATCGTGAACAGCATAGACAGGCTTAAGGGCGAGCTGGAAGCCCTACATGGCGATTACCAGCAGTATATTGGCGCTTTGAAGGCGCTCGAAGCCGAGCGGGCGGAGGCCGAGGTGAAAAGAGAGCTCGAAGATGTGAAAAACAAGCTTTCTGAAAAGCTTTTTGAGGTTAAAAGGCTCGAATCAGAGCTTGGCTATATGCCTGAGGACCCTGAGATGGAGCTTAGGAAGCTTAGGCTTAAAAAATTAGAATATGATAGGTTTAAGTCCATTGCGGAGCGCATAGAAGAGTTGAAGGCGCGACTTGAGGCCGTTAGAGCGGAGTTAAGGTGCACAACGGAGGAGCACGAGCGGCTAAATGTGAGGCTTGAGGCGCTCGGCTTCAGCGAAGAAGCCTACGAGCTTGCGAGGCAAAAGTTCGAGAAACTTAGAGCCGAGCTTGAGAATCTTAACATCAAGCTGAGGACTGCAAAGAACCGCAAGGAGGACAAAGTCGAGGAGCGCCGCCGCTTATCTGGGAGGATTGAAGAGCTTGTGAGATTGAAGGTGGAGACGGAAGTCATGCGGAAGTTCGTTGGTGATTTGGAAAAAATAAGATGGGCGTTCTCGAAGGACGGCGTGCAGCGGCTGCTCAGGGAGTTTGCGCTCCCGCTAATCTCCGAGCATGCCGGAGAATATCTGGAGAAGTTTAACATCGGCGTTTCTGGCGTGCGGATCGACGAGGATTTCAATATTTACGTGATGACCGCTGTCGGCGAGCTTCCCATAAAGTCCATAAGCGGCGGGCAAAAGGTGGCAGTGGGCATCGCCCTGCGACTCGCCATCGCAAGCGCCCTCGTCGGGAAAGTCTCCACAGTCGTTATGGATGAGCCCACCGCTTTCCTCGACGAAGAGCGGGTCAGAGAACTCGTGGATGCCATGCGCAGCTTCTTCATGGGCGGCGGCGCCTCAATTCCACAGATGATACTTGTATCGCACCACAGAGAGCTTGAGGACGTCGCCGACGAAGTCTACGTCGTCGAGAACGCCGGCGGCATCTCTAAAGTCATGCCGGCAGCGAGGCGAGAATAATGCGTCGTGCGTTACTCTTTACGCTATTGGGCGTAATAGCGGTCATCGTCGCCACATACCTCCTCTTAGGAATGCCGAGGGGGCGGATGGTGAATGTATACAACTGGGAAGACTATTTCGGAGCGACAACTCTCTCGGACTTCGAAAATGAGACGGGTATAAAAGTGAACCTCTACACCTTCGAGGATGAAGATTTCATGGTCTCGGACGTGCGGTCTAATCCCGGGAAGTATGATGTGGCGGTAGCGAGCAACGACGTCGTAGTGGACATGATCGAGATGCGCCTCCTCGAAGAGATAAATCTGGGGAATATTCCGAACTTTAAATTCATTTCAGAAAAGTTCAAAAACCGAGATTACGACCCCAAGAACGAGTATTCGGTGCCATACCTGTGGGGAACTACAGGGATAGCATTTAACAAAAAATACGTGAGCCCCGAAGATGCTAAGAGCTGGGCGATCCTATGGGACGAGCGTTACGCAGGTAGGATAGGAATGTTGAATAATCCAGATGAAGTGATCGGAGCTGCTCTGAAGTGCCTTGGCTACTCCATAAATTCCGAAAATGAAAGCGAGCTTGAGGAGGCAAGGCAGCTCTTGCTAAGGCAAAAAGAGCTGGTCCGTGGTTATTATGACCCCATAACCATAGAGGAGCTTCTCATTTCAGAGGAGTTATGGGTGGCTCACTGCTACAGCGGCAGCGCCATGTATGCCGCCTCAGAAAATGAAAATATAAGCTACGTAATCCCGGAAGAGGGGGCTCCTATCTGGGTGGACAATTTCATCATCCCTGCGGGTGCCCCACATAAGCGCGAGGCTGAGGAGCTCATAAACTTCATACTTAGACCCGATGTCAATACGGAAATCGTGGAATACCAGTTCTACCCGAGCGCCAACGGAGAGGCAATGAAGCTCGTGAGCGAAGAAATCCGTAGCCTTTTGTATCCACCTGAAGATGTCCTGAAGAGGTGTGAATATTTCAAAGAGCTGAGCGAAGAAGCGGTCAGGACGAGAAATAAGATATGGGCGGAGTTGATGCAAGAGTCTTAATTAAGGTGAGCCCATGTTCAAAAGAATCCGCACTAAGATGACTGGTGTATTCCTCGCCGTAACGCTCATACCGACAATAATCGCTGCCTTCCTCGTCATATTACAAACGGAAAGCGCATTGACGGATGATGCGTGCAAGCTGCTCTGCGGAGTTTCTGAAAACGTCAAAGACGACTTGGAGAGGTTCGTCTCGGAAAGAATGAGCGACGTCCATGCATTGGCAAGAGGGGTGGCGTTAGCAGGTGGAAACGCCTCAAAAATCTCAGAGGCGATAAACAGCTTTTATGAAAGCGGCATCTACGACGACGTAACTGTCGTGAATGCGGATGGGAACGTCGTCGCATCAATAAAATACAAGTATGTGGGAGAATGGGCATCCAACAACTGGTTTGTACAGGCAAGAGAGGGGCAGGACGTCATTTCCGACGTATATTTTCTCTTTGGAGAGCCGGTGATATCTTTTTTCTCACCAGTGGTCATGGATGACAAGGTGGTTGCCGTCGTCACAGCTCAGATGAGTATGAAGTATATCTGGGACATTGTGGACGCCGTAAAGGTTGGAGAAAGCGGCTTCGTCTACCTGATAGACAAGAACGGGAGGATAATTTCACATCCTGATAAACAAATGATTTTCAATCGTGCTTATATCGAACATCCAAGCGACGACCACGGATTTTTAACGCAAGACGGGCTCCTCTGCGGATATTCAGCGATGTTCAACGGCTCTTGGATAGTCGTCGCGGCTCAACCCGAAGACGAAGCGCTCGCTATCCTTTTCTCGCTCAAAAGAAGCATTGCCGCTACACTTTCTATCATATCGTTATTTTCGGCGATCGGGGTGTTCCTCCTCGCGAGAGGCATAACAAAACCTATAACTGAACTTACAAGCGGTATTGAAAGTGTCGCTGCCGGCGATTTGAGTTGGAAGGTGGACGTTAGGAGTGAGGACGAACTCGGCACGCTCGCAGCATCCTTTAACAAGATGACTGAAGAGCTGATGCGTGCAAGGGCTGAGATAGAGAGATATGCAAGGGCTCTTGAGGAAAAGGTTGAGGAGAGAACACGGGATTTGAGGCGGGCGTATGAGGAGCTGAAAAGACTTGATGAGGCTAAGACGAGGTTTATAAGCATCGCAGCTCATGAACTGAGGACGCCGCTCACGGTGATTATGGGCTACATGGATGTGCTTAAGGGCGCAGATGGCGAAGCCGTCATGATAAAGGCGATGAAAAATGCCGCGAAAAGGCTGGCGGATGCCATCGACCACATCGTGCTGCTCACGATGCTTGAGTTAGAGGAGTATGAGCTAACCAAAGAGGAGTTAGCGCTCGCAGATATGGTCAAAGAGACTTATGAGAGGTTCAGAGACTTAGCTGAAAAGAAAAACCAAAAAATATCTTTTGAGCTGGAGGACGCTAAGGTAAAAGCAGACAGGGAGGCGATGATGCGAATAATTTACAACTTGCTCTCAAACGCTGTGAAATTTACACCGGATGGCGGTTTGATAAAAATAAGCGTGAAGGAGTGTGACGATACAGTGCTACTCATGGTCGCAGATACCGGCATTGGGATCCCAGATGATGAAAAAGAGAGGATATTCATGCCATTCCATCAAATGGAATATCCCCTGACAAGGTCGCATGGCGGTCTCGGTCTCGGGCTCCCCACAGTGCGGCGGCTCGTAGAGTTACACGGCGGCAAAATCTGGGTTGAGGATAACCCCAAGGGGGGGAGTATATTTTTCGTGGAAATACCTAAGAGTAAATGACTGAATTTTAATTTACGTGCTTTAAATTAGTAAAAACCTATTACGAGGATAAGAACAGGGGTATCAGTATGAAGGTTGGAGTCATAGGCGTGCAGGGGGACGTCGAGGAGCACGTTGTTGCGATGCGAAGAGCTTTGGCGGCGTTCGGACTGCATGGCGAGGTCGTGAGCATACGCCGCTCTGGAATCGTACCAAGCTGCGACGCTCTCGTGATTCCGGGCGGCGAGAGCACGACGCTTTCACGCTTAATGCTCAAGGAGGGCATATTCCCAGAGGTTTTAGAGGCAGCGGAGCGTGATGTTCCCATCCTCGGCACGTGCGCCGGCATGGTTCTCCTCGCAAAGGAAGGCAACGAAGAAGTTGCGAAAACTGGTCAAAAGCTTCTCGGGCTCATAGACGCAAAAGTCGAAAGGAATGCCTTCGGGCGGCAGCGAGAGTCCTTTGAAGTCGCTCTGAGCATTCCCGCCTTCGGACCCGAGCCTTTCAACGCCGTTTTCATCCGAGCGCCGTGCTACGTGAGCGTCGGCGCCGGCGTCGAAGTCTTAGCAAAGCTCGAAGCCGAAAAGACCCTCAAGATAACAAAACGCGAGTGCATCGTCGCTGCCCGCCAAGAAAACGTCGTTGCCGTTGCTTTCCACCCCGAACTCACCAACGACCTCCGCCTCCACCGCTACTTTCTGAGCCTCATTTAATTCCTGAAAGCTTTATGAACCTCGCCCTCCAAAATTCCATCATGGAAATCTCCCCACATATATTCAGGGCTTATGACATTAGGGGAATTTTCGCCAAAGACCTTCCTGTTGAGGTGATGTTAAGGGTGGGGGAGGCTTTCGGCGCATACTTAAAAGAAAAAGGCTACGAGCACACTGTCGTTGGTAACGATGTGCGAGCGACGTCACCGACGCTTGCAAAGGCTTTCATCGCCGGCGCACTCTCCTGCGGCATCAGCGTCACGGACGTCGGAACGGCGTCGTTCGGCGTCGTCGTGTTCTCAGGCTGGTTACTGCGCAAGGATGCCATCGCTTTCATCACAGCATCGCATCTCCCTCCCGAATGGAACGGCGTCAAGCTCTATGACGGCGACGGCATAGGCTACTCCGAAGAAGCGCTTAAAAGAATAAAGGAGCTTGCTTTTGAGGGCGTGAAACCCGCCGTATGGAGTGAAGTCGGTGAATACCATGCGACCTCTTTCATCAACGAGTACGTAGAATATCTCGTCTCGAAATTCGACGTTAGGGGCGTGAGCGTTACTCTCGACTGCGGCAACGGTAGCATGAGCTTGGTGGCGCCCGAGCTTTTCAGAAGGGCGGGCATGAGCACACTCTCGCTCTTTTCGAACGTGGACCCCCGGTTCCCGAATAGACCTGCGGAGCCAGACGAAGAGCACCTCACAGCCCTGAAGAAGCATATAAAGGGAAGTGACTTCGGCGTGGCTTTCGACGGCGACGGCGACCGTGCTGTTATATTTGATGAGCGGGGGCGGTTGCTCACGCCAGACCAGTGCGGCGTGCTCATTGCCAAGGATTTGCTCTCCAGAGGCGGTGAGAAGGTAATCCTGGCGAACGTGGAGTGTTCGATGTTAATCGAACGAGAACTGAAGCCCTTAGGCGCTCGGGTGATAAGAATTCCGGTGGGGCATACGTTCCTGACGCTCGAAGCGAAGCGCAAGAACGCAACCCTCGGCATAGAATCCAGCGGACATTTCGTCATGCCTTCCTACTTGCCGTTCGACGACGCCATGCTTGTGCCTTTGAAACTCGCCGAAATATTGGCGAGGTCAGGTAGGAGGCTCTCAGAGCTCGCTGACGAAGTTCCTAAGCTCCCGAAAGCGAGGGTAGATTTGGAATGTAGCGATGCCACGAAGTTCAAGGTCGTCGAAAGTCTCGCAAGGAAGTTCTCACGGGAATATGGGGAAGAAAGAGTAAGCACGCTTGATGGCGTTCGTGTCGAGCTTGAGGACGGTTGGGCGTTGGTGCGGGCGTCAAACACGTCGCCGCTGATACGAGTAACCATTGAAGCGACGACGCCAGAACGGCTGGAGAAGCTGAAAAAGAAGTTCGTAAGCGCTACAAAAGAGGAAATAAGCGTTGCCGCCACTTGATTGTCGCAACCAGCTCAAAAGCGAAAAACAGAATTTTATGGAGAGGGCTATAAGAGAGTGATGCTGACCGAGGAGCATCGGATGGTGCGGCAAGCCGTCCGGGAAATTGCGCAAAAAGAGATAGAGCCGAGAGCTGCTGAGACCGACAGGAGCGCTAAGTTCCCTTATGAGGCTCTCGAAATACTTAAGGAGCAAGGGGTCCACCTCATACCTCTCCCCGAGGAATACGGGGGCTACGGCAGCGTTCTGATGAGCTGCATTGCCGTAGAAGAGCTTTCTAAGGCGTGCGCCACCCTCGGGCTCTGGCTGCTCGTTCAGGGCTCCGTGACGAGCTGCCTGCGAGCTACCAGAAACGAGAAGACAAAAGATAAGTTCTTCAGAAGAATGACAGAGGGCAAGGTGGGGGCGTTCGTGCTGACAGAGCCCGACGCAGGGAGCGACGTCGCCTCCATGAAGACCGTCGCTCAGAAAGACGGCGACGAATACGTGCTCAACGGCACCAAGTGCTTTATCTCCTGCGGCGGCGTCGCTGACTTCTACGTGACGTTCGCCAAGACGAAGCCGGAGGCGGGGTTGGATGGAATAAGCGCCTTCGTCGTGGAAAGAGATTCCCCAGGCGTCAGCATCGGGAGAATAGACGAGAAAATGGGCTTGCACGGTTCAGCATCCGCCGAAATAGTGTTCAGAGACGCCCGAATCCCCGAAGAATACCTCTTGGCTGGTGATGGCGGGGAGGGCATGCAGCTGGCATTCGCAGCCATTAATCCCACTCGAGTTTACGTGGCAGCGGCGGCGCTCGGCGTCGCTGAGGGCGCCCTTGAATACGCCGCACGCTACGCCAAGGAGCGCACCCAATTCGGACGTCCGATTTCCGAATTTCAAGGCGTGCAGTTCCTGCTTGCGGAAATTGCCATGAGGATAGAGGCATCTCGCTCCTTGCTATATAGGGTCGCCACGATGCTTGATGAGAACAAAGAAGGTGTCCCGGGCTTCGCTGCGTTAACGAAGTGTTTCGTAACCGAGAAGGCGCTCGAAGCTGTCAATTATGCCATGGATATACTCGGCGGGCATGGCTACATGAAGGATCACCCGCTGGAGCGGATGCTGCGGGACGTAAAAGCTTTCCACTTCACCGAGGGCACAAACTACATACAAAGGCTGCATGTGGCGAGAGCGGTGCTTAAAGGCACACTGAGAGATTGATTGCCGGAAATGCTAGCGGTAATCGTCATCGACATGATAAAGGACAACATTTTCGAGGGGGCAAAAAAGATAATTCCACGCATAAAAAAGCTGCTGGAGGTGGCACGAGCGCACAGGATTCCGATAATCTATGCAAATGACAGTTTTTTTCCATTTGACCCGATGTTTGAACGCATAAGACGACATGCAATCCGAGGGACGGCGGGCACGCAGGTCATTGACGAGTTGAAACCCGAGCGTGGGGACATCATCGTGGAGAAGCGGCGTTTCAGCGCATTCTTTAAGACCGACTTGGATCTAACGCTGCGTTGTTTAAATGTGGACACGGTAGCGCTCTGCGGGATAAACACGTGGGCATGCGTGCTTTTCACCGCCGCCGATGCTGTCTCGCTCGATTTCAAATGCATACTCATCGAGGATTGCTGCGCATCGCATAGAAAGGAAATACACGAAAGTATCATTAAGGTCTACAAGGAGTTTCCATTGATTGAAATTCTGAAGTGCGATGAGGTTATACAACGGATGCACGGTGTTGACGCCCACGCAGCGTCAAAAACTTAAATAAACTACGCCGAAATAGTAATGGGCGTGTAGCCTAGCCAGGATATGGCGGCAGCCTCCTAAGCTGCAGGTCGGGGGTTCGAATCCCCCCACGCCCGCTATTTCTTTCTCTGCTCCACCGTAATTATATCACCGACCGCCCGGATGTGCGCAAACGGCACTAAAATGAACTCTCCATCTTTTTTGAAAGCGCTTGTGTCCAGCTCCACCTCCGGCTTCACCACGAGGTCCGTTAGCATTCCAGTCCTTACGTCTGCAATGATGTTCTTAACACGTCCTATCTCGCTGCCGTCTACATCTATGACCTTCATGTCCAGTAACTTTTGCGTGAATATCTTTCGCATGCTTCCTCCTCCATTATTGGATGCATTAACATTATATTCGCAATTTGCTCTTGACCTTTGAAAAAAAGTTTTCGGCAGTTTTAACAAAAAACGCTGGCTCGCCTTTTGTTATTTCTATTTCTTCGCCGCTTTCGATTTCCCGATAGAGTTGCCCATCCATCACGAGTTCTGCATTTTTCTCAAGCAGTTTAAGACGCACCTTGCTGTCAGCGGGCACTACAACGGGACGGGCTGAGAGCGCGAAAGGTGCAAGAGGCACGATAATACAGGCGTCCACTCTGGGGTCGACGATGGGACCGCCGGCGCTCATTGCATATGCTGTGCTCCCGGTGGGCGTTGCGAAGATGACACCGTCAGCCCGCAGTCTCTCAAGCTCGCTGTCGTCGACAAAAATTGCGAAATGCAGGATTTTTGCGGGTCTTGCCGTGAGGACGACAGCCTCGTTCATCGCATACGGCAAACGCTCGCCACCGATGCTCACTGCGAGCCGCTCCCGCCGCTCAACCTCGAAACCTTCCAAGATTTTTAAAACCGTAGCAACAGCATCCTCGGGGGGTATATCCGCAAGAAAGCCCACGCCGCCCATATTGATGCCAACAACAGGTATTGGCGACTCTAATGCGTGTAACGTCCTCAGGAGGGTTCCGTCACCCCCCATGCATATTATAACATCTACGTCCCCAAGCTCGTCTCCCACTCCTTTGATAACTACTTCAACTTCGTCTTTTATTCTGTCCGTTATTTCGTCAAGCAGTCGTAAATCTTCGCTCTCACCTCTACAGACGATTCCTACCTTCCTCGGCTTTATCACCATTACACGAGAACGAATAACTGGGTGCCCTCAGAAAAAACTTTATACATCTGTCCGTGCTTCGCAAGCATCTCAAAACTCTGCAGGTCGTCGTCCATAATCCAGATAAGGTTCGCGGGCTCGCAGCGGCTCGCAGCCTCGTAAACCCACCAAAACATCTGACCGGGACGCAGCAGCCGCGGCTCTATTTTCATGCCTCTGAAATCCAAAATCAGCAGAAAATCGTTTCTTAGCTCGTTTGCCACATCCTCTAAAGCCCTGAGACATGCCGTCGCCCGCTCGTTCAGCGGCGCACCCTCCGGTATCTCCTCCACCCTCTCAGGAGCAATAGTCTTCAGAAATTCTGTTATCGTGTCAACGGTCCTTTGCTGATAATCTTCTGAAGAAGAACACCCTTTGTAATTTATTATAAGGCATTTAGCTCCCCTACTCCGCATCTTCATCATTATCCTGTCAATAACTTCGTCAACCATCCCCGCATCCTTGCAGCGAACGCCCATCTTCAAGCGCTGCCTTTCATGCGCATCGCCAAGCTCGAGCCCCTCCTGCGAAAGCCTCGCATCCAAATCAACCTCTGCCAAGCTCTTCCACTCAATTTCCTCCATATTACCCCTCCTTTTTCTTCCTTTACCATTTTTATTTAAAAATTTGTGGGTGAGGTATGCATCATTTCGGCACGTATCATATTTAGGGCGATGACGAAAAAAGAAACATGCATACTGGGCTGATGGAGAGCCCCAGCGTCAAAGAGGCTTTGCTTTACGAGCGTGCCGGCGACGCCGTTCGTTGCGGCGTTTGCGAGAGACGATGCGTGATTTTCGAAGGCGGAAAAGGGGCGTGTGGCACGAGGATGAACGTCGGCGGCAAGTTGTTTACGCTCGTTTACGGCGACTTAAACGCTTTAGAAAGCCGTCCCATCGAGATAAAGCCTTTTTTCCACTTCTGGCCGGGCTCTTCGGCGCTGACGTTCTCGACTTGGAGCTGTAATTTCAAATGTCCGTGGTGTCAGAACTGGCGCCTCAGCAAGACGCCGCCCGAGCTTTCGAGAGTGAACTTCGTGCCGGCGGAGCGCGTCGTCGAGCTTGCAAGGCGCCACGGCGACCACGGGCTTTGCGTGAGCTTCACCGAGCCCACACTTCTTTTCGAGTTCTCGCTCGACTGCTTCACGCTCGCAAGACGGCACCGCCTTTACAACACCTTCGTGAGCAACGGATATATGACCGCTGAAGCGCTTAAGCAGCTGCGAGCTGCGGGGCTTGACGCCATTAAAATAGACGTGAAAGGCGACGCCGAAGTTTACGAGAAGCTCTGCGGCGGCGTCAGTGTCGAGAAGGTCTGGCGGAACGCAAGAACGGCGAAGCGGCTCGGCATGCACGTTGAAATCGTCAACCTCGTTATAACGGGCGTGAACGACAACGAAGCTTGTTTGCGGGAGATTATTGAAAGACATTTGAAGGAACTTGGCGAGCTAACGCCGCTGCATTTCACCCGCTACCATCCTGCTTACAAATTCAATAACCCCACAACAAGCGTCGAAACGCTGGAGCGAGCCTGTAAGCTTGCGAAGCGGCTCGGCGTCGCTTACGTTTACATAGGAAACGTCCCCGGACACGAATACGAAAACACCTACTGCCACGAGTGCGAGCGGCTCCTCATTAAACGTTATTCGTATTCAGTGCTGCGTTATGAAGTCACGAACGAAAAGCGATGCCCGAACTGCGGCGTTGAGGTCCCAATCGTCGGACATTACGTTAAGAAGTCGCTGAGACTTTTTTAGCGAAAGGTGCTAAAAAGGAATTGCGAAGAAATGCAGAACACCCAAAATGAGGGGGCGTGTTTGCTACGAAGCCGCAAAGGGACGATCGTGGTTAAGGTTAAGAATCGTCTTGTATCGGCTCAGCCTCCAGCTGCAGAATCTCCTCCCAGAGTTTCAGCGTCTCCAGAGCCTCCTCCTCGTCTATGACTTCGATGGCGAAGCCGGCGTGCACAATCACGTATTGCCCGACGGCGACGTCCACGAGCGTGACATTCACGTCCCGCTTGACGCCGCCGAAATCTACTTTCGCACGGTCGCCGTGAACCTCAAGCACCTTTGCGGGAATCGCTAAGCACATAGAAGTCGTTTTTATCATGCATCTAAATATTTTTTTGTGAATTGGTGGAGGTGAGCGGGGCGAATAATTGCCCTTGCACAAAGAGCCATGCGGATAACAGGAGTGAAGCTTAAGGAAAGGATGAGCGTAGATGAGCTCGTCCGTGAATTACGGGGCTGCGCCTTCGGCGCTCGTCGTCTCGCAGTCGCAGTGGACATCTACGAGGAGATGCTGGAGCGAGACGCCGTGAAATTCTTAGGCTTAGCAGGTGCTCTTGTTCCAGCAGGGCTGCGAGGCGTGATTGCGGGGATGTTGCGGGAGGGCTTTGTGGACGTGCTTGTGACCACCGGCGCAAACATAGTGCACGACATCATCGAGGCGCTCGGCGGGCGTCATTACCTCATGACGCTCGATGTTGATAGCATTGACGACAACGCACTCCGCACGCAAGGCGCAAACCGAATATATGACGTGCTCGTGCGTGACGAGGACTTCGTGCGGCTTGAGGAGTTCGTACGTGGCGTTCTTGAAGAGCTTGCGGCTAATGGCAGGTTAAAAAAGCCGATTAGTATAAAGGAGCTGCTGACGGCGTTCGGCGAGAGGCTTGACGACGAAAATTCGATTTTGAGGACTGCGGTTGAAAATGGCGTTCCAGTATTTTGTCCGGCGTTTGCGGACTCCATGCTTGGGCTGCACGCCTCGCTCTTCAGGCAAACGTCGCCGCTCGTCATAGATGCAATTGTGGACATGCACGAGCTCATCAACCTCTGCTACGACGCCAAGCTTGCGGGCGTCATCATCCTTGGCGGCGGCGTTCCCAAAAACTTCATTTTCCAAGCGATGCTGCTCTCCCCGAAGGGCGGCTACGACTACGTCATCCAAATTACGACGGACACGCCGCACGCCGGTGGGCTCAGTGGCGCTACGCCTGATGAAGCTAAATCCTGGGGCAAGGTGAAGAGTGGTGCAAAGAGCGTCGTCGTGTATTCTGACGCCACCATCGCTCTGCCCATAATAATAGCTGCTCTTAAAGAGCGAAGACGTAAAGATGAGCAAAGGGTGTGGAGACATGAGTGAGGAGCTTTTCGAGCGGGCGAAGAAGTTGTTGGAAGAGCCTGAAAAGACGGTGTCGCAAGTCTTTAAGGCGGCGGAGGAGACGCTCGGAACCGTCCCTTTCATTTTGGAGGAAATGGCAAGACGCCCCGAGGTCATGGTTCCGAACATCATAGGCGACCTCTTTGCACTGCGTCCGAAGGCGCTAGATGCGAAGACTGCGGAGTTCGTCGCTCTTGCGGCGGCAGCAGCACTGAGGGCGGAAGGGTGCATCGGCGTGCATATCGATGCCGCTTTGAAGTGCGGCGCCACTGAGGATGAAATTTTTGACGTTTTAATGATAAGTGGGGTCATGGGCAAGACTGCAGTCCTCACAACCGCTTTGCGAAAATTTAAGGAGAAAAGAGAAGAAGCTTGTGAGAAATAGAGAAGGGGAGCGTGTTGCAGCAGTGGCAAAGGAGCGGCTCTCAAGAGATGAGGAGCAACTTTCAAAGCTTCTAAGAGGGGTAGAGGAGGTAGTAACGGAGGAGGAGCTGCGGGCGGCGTTGGAGGATGCTCGCCGCAGGACCGCTTACGTGGGCTACGAGCCGAGCGGGAGCATCCACCTTGGACACATGATTACGGCGTTGAAGCTTGCGGAGTTCCAGCGGCTGGGATTTAAGGCGGTCGTGCTGCTTGCCGACCTCCATGCGCACCTCAACGAAAAGGGCAGCCTTGAGGTGGTGGGGAAAATAGCCGAGCGCAACAAGGAGTGCTTCCGGGCGCTGCTCGGCAACGTTAAAGTCGTGCTCGGCTCGTCGTTCCAGCTCAATGCTGATTATATACGGGACGTGCTGCGGCTCGCCACGCTCACGACGCTGAGCCGGGCAAGGCGGAGCATGGACGAGATTTCGAGGAGCGTGGAGAACCCGAAGGTCTCGCAGATGATATATCCACTGATGCAAGCCATGGACATCGCATATCTCGATGCGGACGTCGCCATTGGCGGGATTGACCAGCGCAAGATTCACATGCTCGCACGAGAAAGCTTGCCGAAGCTCGGGTTCAAGGCGCCGGTCTGCGTGCACCTTCCGCTTATCCTCGGGCTCGACGGCGAGAAAATGTCGTCGTCAAAGGGCAATTTCATCGCCATAGACGACGATGAGGCGACAATCGCAGCTAAAATCAGAAAGGCGGTTTGCCCGCCGAAAGCCACCGAGAACAACCCCGTCCTCCAGCTCTACGAGCTTCTAATCTTCCCAGTTTTCGAGACCGTGGAAATCGAAAGGGACGCAAAATACGGCGGCGACGTCTCCTACGAGAGCTTCCACGAACTCGAAAAAGATTACGTGGAGGGCGAACTGCACCCCCTCGACCTCAAGCTCAACGCCGCAAGATATGTGAATAAGCTAATAGAGCCTGCGAGGCAGAAACTGAAAAGGTGACTGTGGTTAAAACCTCGAGCGGCGCCATGATAATAGGGATAGTGATGTGCAGGGTGTTCGAGGAGGAAATTGCGCATCTCATCGCCTCTGACCCGGAGGTGAGCACGGTTTACGTGATATGCGATGAAGAATCCAGGGATATAGAAAGGGCGTTAAATGAGCGAGGGGTGATGGTGAAAACGG
>Ga0164311_10000633_pt1 | contig 15799 bp, 16 predicted proteins | sample GuaBasSedimGuay2_FD_121796 | JGI IMG/M metagenome (GOLD analysis project Ga0164311, IMG submission 121796) | Subseafloor sediment microbial communities from Guaymas Basin, Gulf of California, Mexico - Guay2, Core 4569-9, 9-12 cm | ecosystem: Environmental > Aquatic > Marine > Hydrothermal vents...
AGTTAATGACTTCTTCATTATTGGTGTACGTCGTCTAATTTCTGGCGGCACGTTTTTGCTTTCAGAGGCAAATAATGGCTCATCGTCTTCTATACTTCCATAGATTCGTCTTCTCTCGTCAAGGTATTCGCGGAGGGCCTCAACAGCCTCTGCAGAAACGAATGAATAGTAAGGGATATTTCCTTTACATGCGCCAGCATCAACCTTTTTCATCTCAGGGTAGACAGGCAACTTTATAACTTCTAACCCTCTCTCCAATTCTTCTTTTACATCGCGGTAGAGAAGTGCTCTTAACGTTGAATTTCTAAGCCCACTCGTATAAAGCGCCAATATTAAAGCTTTATTTCTAGCGCTCCCAGCGGCAAGGGCCATATTATGGATTTCAGCTGGAGTTGGAACATACTCACTTCTTTTTCTATATCTTGAAGGCTGATAGTGACGTTCAACTTCTAAGGCTCTAGGGCCCTTAAACCCATTAACCTTAAAGAAAGTCTTCAAATAAGCCAAGCAAACATTCACATAACGGATGCTATAACCTTTCTCTGCAAGCATATCCACGTAGTCTTGTACAAGCCTAGAAGCTTCCCTAGGAGACAGCCTAACCAGCTCGTCGGGGCTTCTCCCAGCAAACTTGCATAAACCCTTTAAAGTCAAACATACATTTTCACGGGTCCGTTCACTCCTTACCTTACGGCCATAATGTCTTAAAAACCGACTCACACTTTCATACTCGCTCCGCCAACCACTAACCTTCAGAAACTTCTCCCAACCCTTCAAGGCGAACAGTCTCCAAGCAAAGTTATAACTGAAGATTTATTTAAATTTTAGGGTTCCCCTTCAAAAGTAACTATAACCAGGCTAGGGTAACCCCGCCATGATTTTTCCTAGCCCCGCATGATTTTAAGGTTTACGCATCTCTTCGCTTATGAAAATTCGGTAGGTCACTATTCTCAATTTGGCTGTTTATTTATATTTGGGATAAGCTTGTCATTGCTTGACAGTTACGGTTTTAGCCTCTATTCTTGTTTTTTCACATTTTACTACCGCTATTTTCTGTCCTAATGCAAATTTTGAGCATAATTCTGTAATTTCAGAAATTTGAAGCCTCGCTGTTAGCCTTATTAATTTTGTTCTTACTTTTGGAAATTTTCTTCTTTTATTTAGCTCAACTGCTGCATAGGCAAGTTCATAAGTGTTATCTTGACTTCCGTTGTCAACGATGAATATTTCAACGAATCCTTCATATTTGGCAGCGTAATCGAAGAGTTTTTCTATACATCTAGCAGTCTCGGCTTCCATGTTAAATAGAGGGACTATAAAGGAGATAGTTGGATGGAATGTTCTCTCGCTTCTTTGATGTTTTTTATGTTTAAGTTGGGGCATAATACGGCTCCTGTGGAAGCTCTCCCTTCTCCCCGACGAGCAAACCCCGCGCCACAGCAAATTTAATAATAATTCAGAAAGGATATAAAGGATAATTCTAGCAAACGGAATATTCCAAATAGCGAACTATTAAGTCGAGACTGGTGAGTTGATGGAGGACGTATCCAGATATCATGCATTGTTAAAAGACCCGACGCGGAGGAGAATAATCGAGATTCTAGGAGAACAGGAGAGAATAGGGTTTAAAGAGCTTAAGCAAATTTTAGGCTTAGGTGTTGGGACAGTCTATTATCACTTAGATATGCTCTCAGATTTTGTAGTTCAAGACAAAAACAGGAAGTATATGCTGAATGATCGCGGCCGCCTATTATATCAGTCAATGAAGGAAGGAAGACTGCCACATACACTACATGCAGAGTCAGCCTTAGGAAGCAAAATTGGGAAATGGATATTTCTTTCACCAATTTTTACGAAAACCATTCGGCCTGAAAGAATTTTACCTATATCCATTCTAATCTATATTTTGGGAGCTGTTGGATGCGCACTTTCGGGACTTAAGCCCTTCCTATTCTTCTATGACTTTTCCTTTGGCACCTATGAGTTCGAAAAAACGGTGATGATTTATTTCCTCGAATGGATAAGCCTCTTCCTATTCTCGGATGCCTTCGTCTCCATTCTATATAAGAGAATAGGTGGAGAGCTTCAACTTTTCACTTGCGTGGGCTTAGCTTCGCTCCCGCTTGCAATTTTCCCCTACATTACTATGATATTAAGCTACCAAATCGCAAGGTTTCTGCAGTTGATATTTCAAATATGGAGTTTACTTTTAATCTCGGCAGCTGTTAGCTTTGGTAAGGGTCTAAGGCTAGATAGATCGATAATTGTAAGTTTAACGGCCCTCTACCTGAATGTAATAATACTTGTTCTTTTGGGAATATTTCCTTAAAGTAAAGGAAAACTAGCCTTTTAGCGGCAGCAGGACTTTTTATGATGCTTCTTTACATGCTCTCCGTATTCTTCTTTCGTTTCAAATGTCTGTCCGCAACATTCATACTTTTCCTTTTTAGATTCACACATTCCTATTTTTCACCTTCTGGTAAATAGAAAGGGCTTAAAATATAAAGTGTATGGTTAATATCAGTAAAGTTCGAGGTTTCTAGAACTGATAAAATATGCCTTAAACAAAAGTTCGAGAATTCTAGAAGCGCCTAACTTGAAAATTCTAGTTTTATAGAAACGATTTACTTAAAAGACTATTTATCAAAGATATTTTCGGTGAAAAAGATGAAAACAAGAAAGAATTTGCTAATAAGTCTAAGCTTAATGATTCTGCTAGTTTTACCAACAGTCATTGCTCTAAAACCAGTAAGTGCTGAAGAAGACGATGAATACGCGAAAAGTCTACCAGTATCTGGACCATACAGATGGAACGAAACATGGTATAGATTCAACTCCTCATTGATAACGCTGATTTTCCCCGCTAGTGGAAGAAAGCCTATGTTCATATGGTGGTATACAAACGATAGCAGCAGAATATATGTGGTGAAGTTTAAAGGAGTAATCGAATATCTAAGACTCGATAAACCGTATTACGGACATCGCTTCCATGCAGAGAATACCACTATAAACGCGACGTTATGGAATGATATTAAACCCAGACTCCAACAAGGATGTCTTCTTAGAAGATTTCGAAACTTCATGGATGCTGTTATGGAATTTTCCAATCTCTTACGCAGCTTGCACAGAGCCTTTCTACCTTTCAGCGCATGCAACTGGACGCTTACGGGACCAAAACTAGTTAAAAACGGAAATTCGACTTATTGGTCCTTCAACTTTACTCTAACTGATGTATATGGCCGTCGGGGATTTGAATTTGCAAAAAACAACATTCGGATAAGATGCAGATTCTATAATACAACAACCACAGAAATACCAGAAGAAACTAATAATGATTATAACTATACGGTTGCTGCCGGACAGCTAAAATTCGACTTTGTTGTGAATCACTGGGAGTGGAACATAGATAAAATCAATGAGTTCCTTGAAAACAACGGTTTAGAACCTATACCAACGAATAGAACAGGACTTGCCTTGTGGGTAAACATGGCGTCCATAAATATTGATGATTTAGGATGCGCTGGGAACGAGGTGGAATATGAAGCTCAACATCATGTTGAAGCTCAAATGCAAATTGAAAGCAGATCTAAAATGCAAAAAGTGTCAATAAACGGCGAATACTACCCGGTAGAACGGAACGAAACAGACCAAGATGAAAAACCAATAGAGGCAACTTTAAGGCTTAGAGAAAGATTCAGAGAACGCATAAGGCTACACTTCTACTGCGGGAAAATCGATGTTCCAGTTGGATTCTTAGAATTCGTTCCTTGGGCAAGGCTCTTGAATGAAACAGGAGATACTGTAGGCTTCGTCAATGTTACTGCATCCTACATCGCGGCGGGCCATCACTTGAGGCTCTTCATTTGTTACCCGTACTTCGGCAACTATACGTTGGAGCATGACCCGACAATAGGATTAGCTTCAGCTCCACCGATGCCTACTCTTCTGACTCCAGAAGTAATCGGAATAATGCTGCTAACAACAGTGATAATCACCATAGCCATATTAGCTTACAAGAAAAGAAAAGAGACGATAAACATAATCTCTCCATAACCCCCTCAATTTTTTGAGATTTTAATCTTTCAGATATGAACAGACAATTCGTAAATGTATTATTCGGAATCTGATTTCAACATAGCACTATGGAAATCAAGGATGCCCTAAATCAAATTCTTAATGGGCTAGTTTCTCTGGTGGAGATTAAATTCTTAGGATTACCCATCATTCTTTGGCTTATAATAGCAATAATCACCTTTTATTTACTTTCAGTAATTGAGAAGCATACTTAAGGCATGAAGGAGCTATTTATTAAAAACTAAGAAGGGCTAGTGTAGGTTGTTTATCCAATTAATGGGCAATTTTTTAAGGTTATTTTTCGTGTTTTTTAGGAGTTGAAGTATTTCTTTATAGTTATCTAGATATTTGAGGCCTTTATCAGTGGTTTTATAGAGGGTTTTTCCATTAATTTCTTTGGACTCTAATAGATTTCGGTTTAAGAGAAAATCTAGATATTCGTTTAATTGCGAAAAGCTAAGGTTTGCTTTATACATTATCTGCGTCTTTAATGTTCCTTCTTTTGCTATGTCGAGTATTTCTGCAATTATGTAGAGTCTGTCTCTGCGTTTTCTCTGATTTTTATTGACGGAATTCATGTTCTATTTTCCTCTTTCAGAATTTTCTTCTAGAATTATCTTCGCTTTGGCCTTTTTAAGGGGTGTTTCGTATAACTAGTTATTTCCTTGGCGGAAATATTTCATAAGTTGAGTTCAAGTTTCATTGGTTGTTGGTTCGGCGCATGGATTTGCTTCATCGGGGAGAAGGGAGAAGGCTTCCACAGAAAAGAAGCAAATACATTATGACCATGCGCCTCATCCTCTCAACCTCAACTTACATCGTAAGACTTAAGATAATATACTGGTATAAAAGCTTTTCCACAAAACACGAATAACAAACTTTTAGCCTATGGCCAAAACTCCCTCAAAAATCTTATTTAGGCTTATATCCAGCTCCTTTGAAAGCCATGTCCTCAACAACTCGTCGTCCTTAGGCAATTCCCCACTATAAGTTATTACCTTACCGTTCTTAAGCGCGTCAGCCTGGAAGGATTTATCTGTCTCTCGGTAAAGGAAAGAGACTGTCTCAGCGCCTGAGGCCAATATCTTAAAGTCCGCCCACTGCCTACAGCGGATAATAACTGGCGGACCCTTAACTTGAGTTGCCACTTTTTCGATTTCAACCGGCCTTTTTTCGACTCCTGAAACATAGTTCATTATGTTTGCAATTTCATTCTGTATATGAGTCAATCTTTCTTCAATTTTTTCAATTTTTTCGCTTAGTTCTTCGCTGTTTCCAAGTCTTTCGGTTATCTCCCCAAGTTCTTTAATTAGCTTGTCCAGATCCTTCTCATGTTCTCTGAGGACATTTATTATGAAATCTAGGGCTTCGAGCGCGTCGTCCCGAGAAGGTTTTTTGGCCATTAGCTTTCCCTCTTCAAGAAAATAGTAGAATTCTATTTAAATAAATGTAGCGAATCAAAAAACTGTATCTTAGGGAATGGCTAACCATATTAATTGAAAATTTTAACGGCTTTACTTCGGCGATAAAAATCGTTCAAAATGTATATTTCCAATTCATATTTTCTTTTCATAAGCTAGTTAAATTAGTATGGCGTTTTTGATGGTTGGGGGAAAAATTGAGCGGAATGTTTCAATTAAGAGATAGAGATTACCTCAAGAGGAAAATGCTGGAAGCGTTTAAAGAGGAAATTTCAGGGCTTTCCGAAGAGTTTAGGGAGATTTTTGCGGACGATATGGTCACTGCTTTTCAGAATCGCCTGTTAATCTTGGCGAAAATTCAATCGAGAGAACTGAGTGAAAAGAAGGATTAGTGGGTTAATGCCTAAAAACTTAGTTTGGATACGTAAAAGATTTATATTTAAAACGCGAAAAGGGGAAGAAAGAGGTAGATAAGATGCGAAGGTCAAAGCTTGAGATGTACATCGATATACTCAGAGTTCTTGCCCAGAGAGGGCCGTTGAAGCTTACGCATATTATGTACAAGGCCAATGTGAACTGTAGCGTTTTGAAGGAGTACCTAGATTTTCTAATAAAACAGAATCTTGTTGAGGAAAGGACTGTAGGCAAGAAGAGAGTTGTATATGCAATTACTCAACGAGGCATAACTGTTCTGAAATACTTTAGAGAACTAAAGGCCATGCTGCCAGTTATAGAAGAGGAAAATTCAAGGACTCCAGTTCCATATTAAACTCCTAACCTTTATTGATTTATTAAATTAAATTTAATCGCTCTAGAGGTCTCACCGTAAGACAAAATGTAATTTTCTGTGTTCCTGCCACATTTTATGTAGAATGCTTCATGGTTTTCGCATAATATTTCTAGTATGTAAAAGTGTATCGTAAGACTTAATAAACTGTATTCTAAACATTATCGTAGATACGTTTAACAGAAGGCCGGAGAGAAAAACTTGAAATCCAGGGAAAAAACCATTAGAAAAAATGAAATACAGCTCTTGGAAAAAATCAAAGAAAGCTTAGACAAATTAAACGAAAAAATGGAAATAATAATTGACCTTCAGAAACAAGAGCCAAGAAGCAACATTCCTGAACAGCTGCCGGATGCGCTGGATGTTATGACCCTTCTGTCACTTCCTGATCATCTACGAAAAACCGCAATAACCATTTGTAGGTTGGGACGCGCTACCGCAGATGAAGTGGCTGAGCAAACAAAACGGGCGAGGGCTGTTGAAAGCGCATACTTGAATCAGCTTGTTTTGATGGGTTATCTGAAGAAGGAAAGAGTTGGTAGAAAAGCCTACTTCTACGTCGAAAAGGAGGAGAAGTAAATGAAGAAAATAATCGCCGTCCACTCATACAAGGGTGGAACTGGAAAGACCCTAACCTCAACCAACCTCGCGGCCATTTACGCCATGAATAAACATAAAGTTGCCCTTTTCGACATGGACTTTAGGGCGCCAAGCCTACACGCAATCCTAAACGTAAGAAACGCAAAGTATTGGCTGAATGACTATCTTAACGGCGTCTGCGACATAAAAAATGTCATAGTGAATCACTCAGATAAGGTTGGCAGCAATCTCTATCTTGGGTTGGCCAACCCCTCAACCGAAGCCATCAGAGAAATGTCCGCAAAAGATAGAAAATGGGAAATGAAGGCTCTAGGCCGTCTCCTCTCGCTGAGAAACACCTTGCTAAACGACCTAGAATTTGACTATCTAATAATGGATACAAGCCCAGGCCTCCAATACTCATCGATAAACGCCATTGTAAGCGCCGACACAGTGATAGTAGTTACAACCATGGACATATCAGACATAGAGGGAACAAAACGCATGGTGCACGAACTCTACGATCTGTTCGAGAAGAAAACGGGAATCATAGTGAATAAGGTTCCAATAGAAAAGATATCTACGTTAGAAGAGAGAGAAAAATTAAGAAAACAGTATGAGGAAATGAGCAACTTGCCAGTGATAGATGTAGTGCCATGCTTCTGCGATGTACTACGTCTAGGAGGAAACACAATATTCAGCCTAGAAAAACCGGAACATCCATTCACAAAAATACTACGGGAAATAGCAGCAAAAATAGAGAAGCTCTAAACTAATCTTCCTTTTGCTTTTCATACTTTTCACGAATCTTCTTAGCCTTCTCAACATATTTCTTTAATTCCCTACGCCTAATCAGCTTCTCAGGCAAAGTCTCAGGGGCGTACAGCAGAGGAATTACGGCCAAGAACAAGAAGAAGCTGGCAAGAGAGAAGGAAGCACTGACAGGGATCATTTCTAAGTAGGGAATAAAAAGCTCTTTAATAAAATTTATAAAGAAAAAGGGAGCCGTGCCTATAGCATAATATTTTTCATTTGATCTGCCTAAACTTAAGTCGCCCCATATTGTGAAAATGAACATAACCAAAAAGAAGCCTGTAGCAATGCCATCTACAATTGAGAAGAGGTACCAGGCTACACGATGAACAGCAGCTATCCCGACTGTTACATATGCAATACCAGACATTACAAATCCATAAATTAATAAATTCCTCCTACCACGAAAATCTGCCAGAAATCCCGCTATAAGCATAGAAAATGATGCAAAAAGTGTCATTAAAGAAAGTATAAATCTCATAAAAGCTTCCCCAAAGTAAACATCTAGAAAATGTTGTAATAAAGGAGCCTCGAAAGCATCAATGAAGCAGTAAATGCACCATGCGGAAAAATAGGACAGGAAAGGCCCGCTTCTAATCACAGAAGGAAAAGCAACCTTACTTTTGTTTATTTCTCTCCAATCCCTCGAAAATAATAAAATTATAGTCAGCAAAATTATTGAAAAAATTGAGAAAGCAAGCTCGCTGAATATATTACTTAACGAAATAAGGAGGGCAAAAAATAGACTTGTAAGGAAGAATAAGAATGCGCCAATTCTTCCTCTGTTTTCAACGCGGGTATAATCTGCGAAGGAAGCAAAACATATGGGAATGCCCATCCCCACGGAAATCCCGCTAAAAAGCGAAAAAATAACACTCCCCAAGGTTCTTCCATTAAAGGCAACAAACACAATGAATACAAGCGAGCTTATAATTGCTATTGCTGTCCAAAGGCGCATAAATAGTCTCTTTCCAGTTTTTTCGGAAAAAATCGAGACAAACAAGCTGCATAAAATGGTAGAGATATAAAAAAGGGCATAGAGAACAAGTTCAATATGCATCACTTCAATCTCATCTAGCGATTTATTTATAATAATTAGAGAGAGTTGCCTCCAAGTCAAAAGAATGAAAACCGCTAAGTAACTTTTTATTGCAGTCGAGTTTTTGCTCAATGTTTTATTCTGCATCTTCTCACTGTAGATGTGTACAACAAAACTTATAAAGCATTTATGTAGAACATATATACGGGATTAATATGAAGAGGAAACGTTTCAAAGTCATCAGAGGAGCATCCTGGTGGGGCTAATCTACCCCTTTTTAGTTTCATAAATGGGCATAAAAGCTTTCAGTAAAATTTCCAAACGATTTTTCTTATGCGTAAATGTAATTCTTACTAAGGCTCTATTGATAAGTTCTTCCATAAATTCTTCAATTCTTTTTAACACTTTTTGTTGTTCCATGTCATTTATAATCTCTTGGAGATTATTTTTTGATAATATCCTGCTTTCCATAACTTCATTGAAAAATTGTGATTTTGCTTTGTTGGCATAGTAAATTAGCGGAAAGGGAAGATGTTCCCTTTTTAATCTATGGGATAATTCCTTCAAATCGAGTGTATCGATTATTTCGTCTCTTAGTATTATTATCATTCCCAAGATCCTTCCATAATGGCTTAGAATCTCCTCTGCTTCCTTTTGCGCGTTTCCCAGTATTGCTGCTATTTTTGTGTGGGCCTCTACGTCTGCTGCCTTTTTCCTTATTATATGCAGGTATTCTTCGGGGGTTATGTCGGTTCTTCCTCTTAGGTTTAGTTCTAAGGCTTCTGCATCGCCCAGTTCATAGAACATGTCTTTTATTGTTTTCATTATTTTGAGTGCTTTTTCCTTGGGTATTTGCGTATACGCCTCATGTAGTAGTGTGAATCCTTTGAATAGTAGTGCGTCTGCGGTGAGTATGGCTATTTCTTTTCCGTATTTTCCGTAGACTGTTGGTCGGCCGTGTTTTGTTTTTGATTGGTCTATTATGTCGTCCTGTATGTCTAGTGCGCCGCTTATTAGGCTGAGTGGAACTGCGAAGGGTATGGTTGCGTTTGGGTCTCCGCCAACCGCTTCGCAGCATATTGACATCAGCGTTGGCCTAGCCAGGTCATGCCAGTATTCAGTCATAAAATAGTGTAGTGCCTCTTTTACTTTTTTACTTTCTATTTTCTCTTCTAGAATTGCTTTTCTAGCCATTTCTAGGGGTTTTCTTCCCCTTTCCTCCATTAATTTCTGTACTTCTTCAATCAGCTTTTCCTTTTCCGATTGCAAGTCTTTTTTCAACTGTTTCTCCCTTGAGCATTTCTGTATCACTCATTTGTAGTTGTTCGCTTAAAAACTTGTAGTATGCGTCTAGGTATTGCAGTCCCTTCGGCGTTATTTCATAAACTTTCCTTATTCTTCCACCATGCTTTTCCTTTCTACTAGTTAAGTAGCCACTGCTCTCTAAAGCATTCAGAAGAGGATACAATGCGCCATGGCGAAGTTTTATTCCATATTCCAATTCTATATTCTTTTTTATTCTATATCCCCAGGTTGGCTGATTTCTGATCATTTGTAGGATGAATACATCTAACAAATTTCTGACTATGCGTTGAACAATTTGCTTCTTGAATATTTCAGACAATTTTCCACTTTCCGCTTTTGCCTCTGCAATGTTTGTTTTCAGCTTTTCTTTATTTAAATTATTCATTTTTCCGAATATTTTTGTATGCCTTTAATATGCCTTTTTATGCATTGAATAAGCGCGAACCTTTATATCTTAATTCTTCTATATAGAGACTTGAGATATGTCCTAGAAAGGACATATCGTATATGAGTCCAACTCATAAACTGTTGGACTCATCTACAGAGGAAGGTAGTATGAAGACGGAAATGAAGAAGGTCCAAACAAAACTCATGAAAGGATTACTCGACCTAATAATCCTGAACCTTCTAAAAAGCAAACCCATGCACGGCTACCAAATAATAACCTGTATACGAAAAAACTTTGGAGTTTACTTCGGTCCAAGCACGATTTATCCACTTCTAAATTCGCTTGAAGAGAAAGGATATATTAGAAGCGAATGGGACCTAAGCAGGGATAGGCCGAGAAAAGTCTACAGCCTAACTAAGGAAGGACTAAACCTACTAGCCTTCACCGAAGACTCGCTGATTTTCATTTGCAGGAAGATAAGCAACTTAAACTCAAACAAACTGCTGCTGCCAAACGGCCTAGTAAAATCAGTCTGCTCTGTAAAGAAAATAGGAAAAGCCTAGAACTCTACAGCTCCCTTCTACCATTTATAGTATCCAGCTTATATTTCAACCTACTAGTACAATTAATTATGCAAACTTGATTCTGACCCAGAATTTTACGGCATAATTTCCACCAGAAAAATTTAAATATCGTAATCGATATCGAAATTGACACATATCAGCACATATAGATGCCCTTGGAAGATTGTCATGGCCCCAATAATAGAAATAAAAAATCTAACTAAAAAATTCGGAAATTTAATAGCGGTTGACCATTTGAACCTCTCGATAGAAGAAGGTGAAATATTTGGGCTTCTGGGTCCAAATGGAGCTGGAAAGACGACAACTCTTTTGATGCTAACGACAGTAATTAAGCCGTCGGAAGGGACAGCCACGATCGGCGGATACGATATTAGAACAGAACCAGATAAGGCCAGAAAACTGATAGGCATATCCTTCCAAGACCCAAAGCTTCTTTGGGTCGACACCATAATGGATGTGTTAAACTGGCACGCGAAGGTCTGCGGGCTTTCTCGCCTTGAACGTAAAACCAGAGTGGAATGGGCCCTAAAAGAATTAGGCCTCTGGGAGGCTCGCCGTAAAAAGATTCATTCCTTGTCGGGTGGAATGCGTAAGAGAGTTGAAGTCGCCAAAATTCTAATTCAGAGGCCTAAAATAGCGGTTGTTGATGAGCCGACTGCGCAAATCGACGTAGTTGGGAAACATAGGATATGGAATATGATTAGAGCCCTAAGGGATGAAGGGTCAACGATAATATTGGCTACAAATGAGCTTTATGAGGCAGATGAACTTTCAGACCGCGTTGGTATAATGCATAAGGGCAAACTCCTCGTCTGTGATACGCCTGAAAAGCTTAAAGACAGCATTCCAGGCGGTGACGTAGTCGAAGTTCGCATAGAAAGAGACCCTCCCAGCCATGTTATAAAAAGGTTAGAGAGCTTTGATGAAATTGTTAAAGTGTCAACTATAGGCTCTAACTCTTTAAGGATTCATTTAAATCGAGCAGAAGAAGCTCTTCCAAAAATTATGGAGACACTATTTAACGAGAAAATTCCAGTATCCTCAGTTAACATAACTCAGCCATCCCTAGACGATGTCTTCCTCCATTACACTGGTCTAACAATAGAAGAAGCCGAAAAACTTTCACCAGTAAGGTGAAGTAATTGAGAGAAATCCTCTACGTTGTTGAAAGAGACGTGAAAATGTTCCTAAATCACAAAATTTTACTCTTTATGAGAGCCTTATGGTTTGTCGCCCAAATTTCTCTATTCGGACTAATTGCCTCCCGCATGGTTGTGGTGCCAAACTACTTCGAGTATTATGCGGCGGGAATAACTATCACAATATTATATTCAACAGCAGTTTTCATAGGATACGACATCTACGAAGAGGCTGAGCATGGAATAGTCGAATACTTACTGAGCCTGCCCATATCAAGGAAAAAACTAGCAATTGGAAGGTCCATTGGCGGAGGGTTAAGAAGCTTCATCTATGTAGCGCCGTTAATGGGGATAGTCTTAGCCCTGATAGGTATTAGAAATCCTATCAACTTTTTGTTAGCTTTTGTCTCTCTCTTCCTCTTTGCGTTTGGCGTCGCGGGCATGAGCATAACTATAGCTATGGGGATAAAATCGGCAGATAAATTTGACATTTTGATGGGTGCATTAGACGCTCTAATTGTTCGTTTGAGCACTGTAATGTATCCTAAGGTTTTCATGCAGCAAGCTAATCTGCTTTACTCTGAAATAGCCAACTTTAACCCCTTAACCTTTGCTTCCGAACTGCTCAGATGGGGCGCTGGCATAGAGCAATATCTCACATTTGGACCCATAACCTCTGTCCTAGTCATAATCTCCTTCTTTTCACTTTTCACGTTGATTGGAATAATCTTCTATGAGAGAAGACTCGAAGGAGGAGGATGGCAATAACGGCGATTCCCTACATAATTGAGAGGGACTTCAAAAGATTTTTTAGGTACAAGTGGTGGCTCGCGGGGATGATAAGCATGAACCTAGCCGACCTTTTCATTATGGCACTCGTTTACACAAAAATGATCAAATTTGATTACTTCAAATTCTTTGCGCCTGGAATAACCGTTACAGCTCTTTTCGCCGCGGCTTTCATGATAGGGAGAGAGGTTAACTGGGAGGTTCGAAGGGACTATTACTATTATCTTTTGAGTTTGCCAGTTGAGCATTGGGAGCTAGCCCTTGGAAGGGTTCTTTCAGGAGCCCTAAGGGGAATGGTGTACATGTTTCCGCTTCTCTTGATTGATTTTGCTTTTCTTGGAGTTCCTCCTCCCTTAGAAGTGCTAATTATTTTTCTGATGCTTTTTCTCTTGTCGCTTGGCATTTCCGGATTAAGCATAATGATCGCTGTTTCAACCAACAGTTTCGAAAAGTTTGCGGTAATGCGGGGCGTAACTTATTATGTGCTTTTCTTTTGCAGCACCGTTTTCTATCCATTGGACTTAATAAAAAGTATAAGCGAGCAGGGGATTATTCCGCCTTTCCTTGCTGTTTTAGCGGAAGTAAACCCGTTAAGCAACGCAGCAGACCTTATAAGGTCCTTCTTACTGGCAAATCCACCATTCAACATAACGTTAATAATTCCCATCATAACATTTTCTCTACCAATAACTCTAGTCTCTTCGCTTGCTTATGCAAAAATTTTGCGAAGACAAAGATAGTCGAATGATACAGCTAATCTTAATTTTAAGCATCGCCTAACTCTTATAGTGCTGAAAGGACGAATGCCATGTTAAAGGAATTTAAAAAATCTTTGACAGAAAAAATTCTGCATAAATGCGAGAAGGTTGCTAGTTCTTGTAGGATTGTCGCCGCTTGCATTTATGGTGTTTCACCCGGCAAAATTTTGGATGAAATCAAAAACTTTGATGTCTTACTAGTGGTTGAAGATTTCAAAGGGAAAGTAAAAAGCATGAGAGAGGATTTAAATGGCGTCGAGTTGGACATTATTATTTCTGATAAAGATGTTTTTGAGAAAGATATCAAAAATGGATTCTTAGGCGATTTCATTTCTGATATGCTCTTAACGTCCTATATACCAATCTTAAATTCTGAATATTTGAGAAAGCATGAAATATACGTTAAGACGCGGGTGTTAAAGGCAATATTAGAGAATTTGGTGCTTGAATATCCGGAACTCTGCCATGAAATACTTATAAAGCCAGAATACTTCATCTATGAACTTGCAAGAAGAAAAGCTAAAATTTTTCCTCCGATAAAACATAGTGCGTCATACTTCTTCAAAGAAGTTTTAAAAGTAGAAAATTTTGAGCCGATTATGGAAGGATTTAGATTAGGTTTAAATGAACTTGAAAAAGAAGGAATAGTGGAGACTGTGGACGGTTACATTAGGGCTAAAGTCTCCTTCATTAATAAGATAAGGAAGCAAAAAATGAAGATAATTTTTCGAAAAATTCAAAGGAAAGCCCTAAGGACTATTCTTGACTTAATCCCTGAAACTTCAGGTCCATTTATTTTCGAAGAATTAACGGTTAAAGGATTGAAAAGTTCTGAAAAATATCTCTACATACCGACTTCGATGGGGCCTGTCTCTCTGGATGAGAAAGTGTCGGTGGAAGAGTTTGTATCTAGGCTGAATCCAAACGCTAAGTGTCTAAACATTAAGCTTGAAGAGATAGGCGGCATTCTGAACTCCGTGTATTTATTGAAGATAAAATTTGAGGATAAGAGTGAAAGAAGAATTGTTGTCAAAAAGTTCAAGGATTGGCTTGGTTTAAAATGGTTTCCGGTAACTTTATGGACTTTAGGAACCAAATCTTTCGCTGTTTTGGGAGAATCACGTCTTGAAAGAGAATATGCGATTAATAAGTTTCTGCAAAGTAAGGGCTTTAACGTTCCAGAAATTCTGTATGCAAGTCCAAAGGAAGGATTGATTTTCCAAGAATACATAGACGGTGTCTCAGCCACCAGACTCGTTAAACAAATTTTCTCCGCGAGAAAAGAGAATTTAACGAGAAAATTAGAGATAATCAGGAAGATTGGAGCTGAAATTGCGAAGATTCATGCCTATAATGTCTGTATCGGTGACTGTAAGCCAGAGAACATTTTGGTAACAGATGACGATAGAATTTTCTTTGTTGATTTGGAGCAAGCGAGCAGAGATGGAGACAAAGCTTGGGACATAGCTGAGTTCTTGTACTATTCTGGACACTATGCACTTCCAACAACGCCGATAAATTCGTTGAAAAATCTAACAAAATCATTTATTGAGGGATATTTGAGTGCAGGAGGAGATAGGGATGTTGTTAGGGCGGCTGGTTCGGCGAAATATACTAAAGTTTTCAGCATTTTCGCCCTTCCACATGTTATTTTAACAATTTCTAACTTATGTAAAGAAATGGGAGGGAAGCAGCGTGGTTAAGGCTGAGACTTCTCTAACCTTTTACGGAGGAGTCGGCGAGGTAGGCGGAAATAAAATTCTTCTAAGAGATAGGGATACACGCATCTTTCTAGATTTCGGAATGTCCTTCAGCCTGAGAAGCAAATATTATTCTGGGCCTTTCATGGCGCCGAGAAGCGAAAGAAGCCTCATGGAGTTGGGGATACTTCCGAAAATAAAGGGAATATATAAGGGTAGCAAAGAAACAAGCGTGGACGCAATCTTTATCTCCCATTCCCACCTCGACCATTCAGCCTACATATCCTTCATAAAAGACACAATTGAAATTCATGTGGGTGAGACTACAGAGTTAATACTTGAGGCAATAAGCGAAACGAGAAAAAGGGATTTAGAGCTCAATTTCAATCTGGAAAAAAGAAGGAAGGAAGAAAAAATTAAAAA
>Ga0164311_10000634_pt1 | contig 15798 bp, 19 predicted proteins | sample GuaBasSedimGuay2_FD_121796 | JGI IMG/M metagenome (GOLD analysis project Ga0164311, IMG submission 121796) | Subseafloor sediment microbial communities from Guaymas Basin, Gulf of California, Mexico - Guay2, Core 4569-9, 9-12 cm | ecosystem: Environmental > Aquatic > Marine > Hydrothermal vents...
CACCTTTTCGGTATACGTTTTGAAAAAGTGCTGGTACAGCCGGTAGCCAAAGCGGTTGGATACCCAGTCTTCAAAGCTCTCTTCAGGGTTATGGGGGCGCAGTTGAGCCTTGAGGTAGCTTGTACCGATGAGAAAGGACTCCCACAGCCCCAGGCCTGCCAGCGCGTTGAAGGGCCGGATGGGGTAGAAAAAAAAGCGGCCCCGGTAATAGATGCGGGAGAGGCGCGGGCGGGTCAAAAGTTCGTCACCCAACACCTCGCGCCACAGGTTTTCCACCCGTTCGTACTTGGTGAAAAAGCGATGCCCGCCAATATCGAAACGAAAGCCGCGATACTCAACGGTGCGGGCGATGCCGCCGACGATGGAATCAGCTTCCAGGCAGAGCACGGGGCGACCACGCTTTGCAAGTTCGTAGGCGGCGGTCAGGCCGGCCGGCCCCGCGCCGACGACGATGGTGGGGGCTGCCACGCCATCAAGTGCGTCCATGCAAGTCCTCCAAATCTTGTTCTCGGTGAAAATCTATGCCGATAAAAAAAGGGAGGTTCGCCTGCGCCAAAGCGTCGGAGAGTGGGGGGACAGGTGCACGGTATCTTTTATTGACCTCGTAGACCAGGGCGCCTCGTTGCATAACCGACATAATTCGTCCCAATTCTTGCTCTGAAAATACCCACCCTTTTCTCAAGGCAAAGAGACCTGGGTGGGCCCAACCGCTGATAGCCGGATCAGACAACCCTTGTAATAAAATGTTCAGGTACTCTTCCTGGCTCGACGCGACGTCGCCGTGCTCTGCCAATAATATAAAAGCGTCATCAATTCCCCAACGAGGCACGTCCACTGTGCCGTCGCGCAACAGCTTGGCCTCAAAACCCACGATTGCCTGAATTTTGTGCAGATCGCTGTACCGGGCAATCTCGTCCTGTAGAGCTCGAGGGGAGTAGCCAGGCTGCCGGCGGATATGCTCAATGAAGGCAATGAAATCGAATCCCAGAGCAGCGGCCAGTTCAAAAATCTCTTCCACGGAGCATTGTCCATCGGTATAATTGGTATGAACGTGCCACAATGCCCGTGGGTCACGAAAGTGTATAGCGTGGGCCAGTAATGGGTTAGTCATCAGAATTTTCCTATCAATCTATCGTCTTTGTAGATGATGCCACCCCAGTAACGAGACAGTTTGACTCCCCACTCAATGTCAACCTGGGTGAATTGAAATGGCATTTCTAATGCCTGGCACACGGCACCCACAATAACGTTAGCACAGCAGAAAGCACCCAACACCATCGTGCCCTGAATACGCGGGTTACATTCCAGAATCATTGGGTGTCCGTGCTCGTCGTACTTGAATTGAAAACCAACGATGTGGTCAAGCTCTAATTCTCGGATGATGGCGGAACATTGTTCGATGACGACTTGCTCCCAAACAGATGTGCCAGCGAAAGTGATTCCACTTCTGATCTTGTCGCGAGTGCGTGGCAGGACAAGCACGGGATCGCCATGCCGACACAGGCAATCTACCGATACTTCTGTCCCAGGCAAATATTGGCAAACCAATAAATCAGGAATTTTTGGGGTTGGAAAGATAGCTAACAGATCGCCCAAAGTGCAATGAGCCGAGTCGGGCTTTTTAGTCATAAAATCAGCGACGGGGTCATCCGGTTCCGAGAGGATGCGCAACCCCCGCATACCATTGGAAATAGGAGGCTTTACCACAACTTTTGTTTCGGGATAGCCCAGATGGTACGCCGCCAATTCCAAATCCCGTTTGGTATGGACCAAAGTGTGTTCCGGTACAGGCATACCCATCCGAGACATTTCTCGCATCAACCTGTGCTTGTCGTTGAGGATGTCTATCCGAGTTGTATCGTTTACGAGAACCCGGCAACCCAATCGAGCAAACGCGACTTTGTGAGCAGCCAGGGGTCTCAATTCCCGCGTCACCTGGGGCAAGATAATTGATACTTGTTCTCGCGCCACGATTTTCAGCAACTGGTTGATAAACTCGTCGTCTTCAGGAACCGGAACGGTGTAGAAGGCATCAAAAAGAATCCGGTTAGCAATAGCGGAATCAATATCTATGCCAATCAAGCGATACTGAAAAGGCGCTGGTTTAAGCGACTCCAAAGTTCCCAGGGTGCCAGGAGCACCGATACCGGTGACGAGAATATTTACAGTATCCATCGAATTACCTCGAAACTCTCGGCATACTCGGCATTACACTGGCATCCACGGACACGCGCCAAGCCATAGACAAACTCTTTGCTAAAGTAGGGCCGTCCCTTGATCACTTGAGAATGATACCTGGTGAGCATTTGCCACTTTTTCTCCATATGACTCTCGTCCAACCGGATGAGTAGCGGGTTGGTGAACTGGGTGTGATTCCAGGGTAACTCGTATCCAACGATGGAAGCACAATTTTTAAAAGCTCGTACTGTCTCATCGCTGACTACTTGATGATCCTGGTGGTGATCGTAGGTGGATGGTGTAAGCACCAGGTCCGGATTATAGTTGTTACGCAGTTGCACCAACTCTTCGAGGATAGTTTGGCGCTCTTGAAAAAGGTAACGCACACGAAAATCAAAAACTCTATAATTCGCCAACCCCAGGTCGGCCACTGCTTGTTGGAACTCGAGGCGCAGCGTATCAGATGGCATTCCTGTGGGTAGAGACTCTTCGGCAGAAGAAAAGACAACCCACAAAATTTCGTCTCCCTGTTCCAGAAAGCGAGCGATAGAACCGCCAGCTCCCAGTTCGGCGTCGTCGGTGTGGGGAGAAAGGACCAATATTTTCATCAATTACTCCTCGTAATTGCCGTGCGATACACATTGGTCATATAGGTGAAGAAACGTTCAGGCGTGTACTGAGTCAGGACACACTGTCGCGAGGCCAATCCTAGTTGAGCCAGTTGTGGGTTGTTCAAGAGCATGACAATAGCATTCACCACATCATCCACAGCAGGTGGAATGCGGAATCCATTGGCTTCATCCACCAGCCGCCATGTCTCACCCACATCCGTGGCAACGATAGCGTTACCACAAATCATGGCCTCCAATAAGCTTTGAGAAGGATAATTTTCTCGATCTTGTAAAGAGACAAAGACACTAGACCGGCCCAGTATTTGCGCCGGATGCGGTTCGAATCGAATGGTGACATAGTCGGCAACGCCGAGGTCTCTTACCAGAGTTTCTAATGCACTCTGTAACGGGCCCCGGCCCAGGAAAAAAAAGTGGGCATCAGAGATTTGAGAAACTATTTGGGGGATCGCCCGAGCCAGTAATAACGGGTTTTTGTGCTCTACAAAACGAGCCAGGAACACAACCCACTTCTCTTTCTGCGGCACGTCCGGGCACAGAGACAAATCAGTGAAAGAACAAGGCGCTACCCGTATCTTGGTATCATCCACTCCCCGAGAAATCAAGTCCGCCCGAATGGAATCACTGAGCGCATCTACGATCTGGCAACGACGCATGGCAAGCCGCTTGAGCGTCGCCCCCAGGCCGACACCCAAGATGCGCTTGTCACGGTAATACTGAGCGGTATAGGCCGACATCACGTGGCGGATACGAGGATGGAGAAGCAAGGCAGGTAGGCTCAAGTACATACCGGTGAGCAAGGGGTGTACTATCATGGGTTGGACGCGCCGGATTGTCTGTTCGCACTGCCAGGTATACCACAAAGCATCCAGCAGCCACGCCAGTGGTCGTAAGACACGCACCATCCAGGCAGGCCACCGAGACGGCAGATACCGGCGGAAAGGCGGGGCCAGCACGATGAGAAAAGGATCGTGATGGGTCAAAATCCCAGCGGCCTGAAGTAAATCGAGCATCGAGCGGTTGATGAGCAGTTTGTGTGGTGCGCCAGGATGAGCCACAAGCATTTCGAACACACGTGCGTAGCGTTTTTCCGCACCTCCCAGGCGGCAGCGCATACAGAGCATAATCATCAAGATGGAGGGGAGGGATTGAGGCATCTTTAATTGCTCGCGTCACTAGAGGTAAATTGCTGTCGTATAATACTAACTATACGTTCGGCTGCATGTCCATCCCAGAGCTCGGGTACCTGGCCCTCGTGAACATCGCCAGCCAGGATACGCCGAGTTTCTTGCACAATCCGAGTTGGATCAGTGCCAACCACCGAATTTGTACCCTGAGTCACCGTCACAGGGCGCTCGGTGTTTTCTCGCAGCGTCAGGCAAGGCACACCTAAAATGGTTGTCTCTTCCTGAATACCGCCTGAATCGGTCAATACCAGACAAGCGTGCATCATCAAATCGAGGAATCTCAGGTAACGCAACGGCTCCAAGACATATAAATTAGGACTGGCAGCCAGCTTTTCTCGAAATCCGAATTCGTCCATGCGCTTTCTGGTACGGGGATGCGCCGGAAAGAGAATTGGAATGTCGCGCTGAATTATAGATAGAGCATCGAGAATTCCTGCAAAGATCATCGGTACATCCACGTTGGATGGGCGATGCAAAGTGAGCAAGGCGTAGCCTCCAGGTTCCAGGCCAAACTCGGCTGGGCTATTCAACAACCTGGCTTGCTCACGATGTTTCATCAGTGTATCAATCATCACATTGCCCACGAAAAATATCTTGCTAGCTGGCACACCTTCGTTCTGCAAATTCTTTCCAGCATCAAGAGAGGTCGTGAACAGGAAATCAGAAAGGGCATCGGTAACAACACGGTTAATCTCTTCAGCCATCTCACGGTCAAAACTGCGCAAGCCCGCTTCGACATGGGCCACCGGCACCCGTAGTTTGGCCGCCGTGACAGCACAAGCCAGAGTCGAGTTTACATCACCCACCACCACTACGACATCAGGCCGGTCCTCCAAAAGTATCTTTTCAAAAGCAGCCATCACACGGGCCGTCTGTTCAGCGTGAGAGCCGGAACCAACACCCAGGTAGATATCGGGCTGGGGCAATCCTAGCTCGTCGAAAAATACCTGGGACATTTTGTCGTCATAGTGCTGCCCGGTATGGAGCAACACCTGGTGAATCTCGGAAAAGCGCTGCATCTCTGTAACGAGAGGGGCCATTTTCACCAGGTTAGGCCGGGCACCAACGACATTGAGAATTTTGACCACAAGCCCTCCTCTAAAGCCTGTCAACTTGCAAGCGTATGGTATAACTCAACCAACCTCTGGGCATCATAACGCCAACTGTAACGCTCAATGACTGCATCGTGGCCGTTTTCCCCCAACTTGTTACGCAGCGTGCTGTCCTGCAATTTGAGCACACAGTGGGCCAACGAAACAAAATTTGCCGACTCAAAGATTAACCCGGCACCAGTCGTCCGCGCCACTCGCGCCAACGGGATAGCATCGCTGACGACAACTGGTTTTTTCATATACATATATTGAAAGAGTTTGTGGGGCATCGTCGTGTTGGTGTGTGGGTTGGCTATGTGTGGCACCAGGCAGACATCGCTGGCCTGAATGTAGCTATGCACTCTGGCAAAGGGCTGTCTGCCCTCAAATCGTATGGCCTGCACGACACCGAGACGACGTGCGAGATGTTCCAGAGATAAACGGTCAGGGCCATCGCCGACGATCACGAGTATGGCAGAGGGAATTTGTTCGAGTATCTTGGGCATAGCTTTGATGCTAACGTCCAACCCACGGTGGGGCCCAAAACCGCCAACGTATAAAATTATCATGTCAGAGGGTGGCAAATCGATATTCCGATCTGCAACGTCGCTAACGGCATCAATGTCCTCCGTATTGCCTACCACGACAATTTTATCGGCATCAATGCCCATATTCTTTATACGCTCAGATGCTTCTTTCACGACGGTGATCACATAATCGCAGTGGGGGAGCACTTGGTGCTCGTAGCGGGCGAATCGTCCAGGACTGAATGCAAGCCACTCGATTGGATTACGATTCACGCCGGCACGCCGAATCTGGACCCACGCGGGATAGTTTTCGTGCAGGTCAGCTACGAGAGGCATATTGAATCTCCGTGCAATACGCAGCCCTGGCCTAACAAACGGCAGGTCATGCACGTGTAGTACATCGGGTTTCTCAAGCTGCACGATCTTTGCAATGTGTTGCTCCCACAAAGGAGCGTGCATGGTGATGAACAACATAGCAGTGTTCAGGCGACGTATCCAGAGTGGTAGTTGCGGCAACCGGACAATTTCGACACCTTTCCAATTCTCGCGGGCTGAACGATCTCTGCGATTCTCGCAGATCAGGATAACCTGATGGCCCGCTGTCAGTAAGGCGCGGGCCTCTTTTTCCACCCGAATATCAGGGGGGAAATCATGCCCGATCAGCAACATCATAATTTTCATAGACTGCCTCAAGAACTGGGGTTGAAACACGCTACGAGTTGATCCACCAGGTGATCATATTGGAATTCTCGGCGGAACGCTTGATTGGTGGGAGGGGCATAGGCTGGATTCTGTTTCCACAGATCAAATAACTCGAGCAGACCTGCCTTTTGCCCCTCCGGATCCGAAAGTAAAGCAACAGTTCCCAGATTACCGCGCCGCATCAACCTGGACAATTCACCTTCCGGGGTAAGTGCGTAGATAGGACGCCGCAGGGCAATGTATTCGTACACTTTGCCCGATACCAAATAGGGAAAAATCTTGGCATTGACAAGCAAAAGCGCAAAGGCACTACCTGCAACCCTGAGCGCCTGATCAGGAGAAACATACCCATTGATCTCAAGTACACCTTTCTGAATCAACGAATGGGTTTCCCCACGCAAGTTTGGTGGAAAGTGACCATAGGTCACCAGTTCGAACGCATGTCCAAATTCTGGCTCTTGGTCAACTAATTCTTTAATTATTGCCAGAAATTTTTTCAATACCTGGTCACGACCAACGCCAAGGTTGCCAATGTAGACTAGCCGCATCTTGCCCCGATCAGGTTCAAATCTCGAATGGCGATACCTGTCGGGATCAAAGCCATTGCTGATGGTCACCAAACGTGCTACATTACTCACCTTGTGCTCAAATTTTTCCCTCAGCGCGTCGGTTACAGTTACGATAACGTCAGCTTGCTCTAGAGCGTAGCGCTCACAAGCTTGAGAGATACGTTTCTGCCACTCGAACAAAAAGTGATGGCTATAAGGTGCGCACAAGTGATCATTCCATGGGTCCCGCAAATCTTGAATCAAGTGAATATGCGGCATCTGCACTTTGAGACGAGCTGCCCAATAATTAGCCATAAAAGGCGCACCTGTACATATCACGTTCGTAATGTGCTCGACCTCCACCAGTCTCCTCGCGTATGGTAACAGCGATATTCCCCAGTATTGTGCCTCGTCAACGAAATAGAACAACTGCCCAAGTATACGAGCCGCCTTGCGGACAAGTTTCCCCATCCAGGTCTTGGGACGCGACAGCAGCAAGTTGTGCGGCGACCACGAGGGAATACGGTGTACACAAATGTTGGCATGCTGCGTTTCTCCCAGCCAGGTATCGGGCATCTTGACACGCCACTTGACGGTGATGACGTGTACCCGAAAGCCGCGCCGGGCCAGATATTTGGCGAACATGGTCATGCGCTTGACCCGCATGCCACCCAGGGGAGGAAATTTGAAAGCAACAATAAGAACTTTTTTGCGATGTTTGTTCATTAGATTCGCAGGATAGTCACTGGACAAATTGGTTGAAATACAAGCGCCTCGCCTCAGATGAACAGTATCGGCATCTACAGGAATAGTCGCTTGTGACTGCCATCTTAATTCTTTTGTGCAAATGCTCGCTCTTGGTTAGTATACACGAATGGCGTTCAGGGAAGTATACGAATGGATAACAGCGTATGCCTTCCTCATAGTCTTCACAATGTGCATCGTGCAAGAAGACAACGCCGTTCTCCGCGATGAGGTGGTATGCAAACTCGAGTTCCGCAACTCGGTCGCCGCCGTCCACAAACGCCAACGAAAAGTTCCGACCATACCGGTAGATATCGTTCAAGTCCCAGCCAAGAGGTTTGTAAATGACTTGCGCCCTTTCTGAGTCGTATTGTTCCCTGTACTCATTGTACCACTTCAAATCCGTTTCGAATGAAAAGAGCTTCGCCGTTGTATGTTCGAGGAATATTTGAGTTGAGTGTCCCGGCCCAAATTCGTTGAGTGTCCCGGCCCAAATTCGACGATCGTCTCCAAGGGGATCGCTTGGCAGAGCTGGATTAGAGGTGTTCTAAAGGAAACGAAGGTTGTACCTTCTTTGGAGTTTCCACGAACGCGGTCGGTGACTTTCTTGAGAATTGTGGATATCATAGTTCATATCCTGACAACTTGCTTGGCAGCGGGTTCGGAATAACTCATCTTGTCTCCATGGGCGTCTCTACCAGGCGTTTTGAAGCCCAGTTCTTTGCAGATATCTTTGGTCTGTTCACAAATATAGTCTATTGACTCGGCGGTGAGTATTTCGGTGACTCTGTTTTCCCGGTAGGTGAAATCTGAGCTGATATCAGGCAAGCCTTTTATCTGCTGCCAGTCCTCAACGAAGTGGTTGTATCGGACAATGATAGCATTGTCGTGCGACAAGGCCGTCCTGGCATGGTTGATCCAATAATGTATGGGCCCCACCATGTAGGCGTCGATCCATTCTTTGGTGTTGATATTGCCAAGACCTCTTATTCTGTAATCCTTAAAATGCCGGACATCCTTGGAGTGTGAAACTAGGGAGTTGTAAGGATCTCGAATGAGGTAAATCGTTTCAAGCCCGAGCTCCTTGAGAATGCCGTATTCTCCCCAGTGGCAGGAAAGTAGGACAATAGTGATATTGCCTTTCCTCTCGACGCTTTGCATCTTCTCGACATAAGACTGAACCAGTGAGGGGAGTGTGCCATCTCGTAAGTCTGATTCCGAGATTCTGATGCCGGCTGACCTGCTATGCCGAGTCTTGACGATAAAAGCCTTGTGCTCGCGCAGGTCTTGTTGGTAATTCTCGCTAGTTGGATTGTATACTCCTGTTTTATTAGCCCGCTGGGTCCAAAAGACGTCTGGTCTTATCAGAACTCTTAGTTGTGGCACATATGCTCCAGCCAATCGCATCAAGAAATTGGACAGATTAAGAAAAGAAGGATTGTAATTTGCTATTTTGGTTTTCACTTGGTAGGCATCTAGACCAAAGAAGGTAGATCTGTAATTTCTCTTGTCCAGGGCTCCAAGCACAAAAGTTGAACCACCTCCACCAAGTGCGCTAACTATTTTCATATCTACTCCGTGTTCTAACCAATCAAGAGCACAAGTAATCTGGCCTACCTTGTCTTTCTAGACGCAAGAGATAGAAACATCAGCCACATCTCGGAGATCTGGTCACGTTCGGAAATCAACAGTGTGCCACTGTAAGTGAGGAAAAACAACGCTGTCTTGACAATTGCTGTTTGCCAGTCCGAACTGAAAATGCCTGGCAGTGTAGCGACGCCGTAGGTCAAGAGCATACCGAGCGCCAGTGCCAGGCTAGGGGCGCCGAAAAGCCGCCCAAGTGAGAAGTCAACGTGGACTCGGGCTTGCTTAAACAGGACGGCCATACCGATGACCGCCATGGCATCCACGGCCAAGGCAACTCCCGTTAGGCCCCAAAGCGTCCCGAAGACAAGTAATCCCAAGACTAAGATGATGAGTTGCACAAACCGGGCACGCACGACGACCTCTGGCCGGCCGACGGCTATGAACAAGTTGCCTACGGTTGCTTTGATGGGGTCGAGTAGAGTAAAGGCCAGCATGAGCCGGAATATACCGAGCATAGGTAGCCATTTCGGACCAAGGACCAATCGAATATACTCAGGCGCGGCGAGTATGAATAAACCGGCGAACAGAAAGCCACTGCGCACCAGCAACGCGTTTACGCGGAAGAAAGCCTTCGAGAGACGTACACGCTGTCCCTTCAGCTCTGCATAGCTCCCCGTAGCCACCGCGTTGACGGGTGCGGCTAGAATCCGACTGGGATAACACGCAAAGGCATAGGCGCGAGAGTAAAAGCCAAGCGCCCCTTCTCCCAGAAACTGGCCAGTCCACAGATCATCTACCTCATTCAGCACTCTAAGAAGCAATGTTGCGAGGATGTTACGACTGCCAAAACCCAGCAGATATCGTATCCGGGCTGGAGACCACAACAAGTGCGGCTTCCAGACAGGCTTCCACACGTATAGCACGATAGTGTCCACGATCAGGGTCGTCAAATTAATAGATAACAAAGCCCACAGCGTTGCCCCTCGCCAGGCCAGGCCAACAGCAATCAGTGTCGGTAAGATTGCATTGACGAGTTGGAGTAGGGCCAAACGACGATGGACAACCCGGCGAATCAAGATGACCTGTGGAGTTTTGAGAAGTTGGGTGCCAGCCGTGGTCAGGGTGATGAGAAGTAACGCCACGCGACGCTGTCCGCTGGCAAAAATGAAAGCGCCTGCGATGTATAAAAAAGTCCAGACTAACGTGAATAAAAGAACGAGCGTAAAATGGGTGGCGGCTGCCAGGTCTTCGTCCTCAGTCTCTGGTGCGCGATGTACCAATGCCCAGTCCATGCCAAAACTGACGATGAGGGCGCTGATACCCACAATCGATCCAGCAAAGCTGTACGTTCCAAAGATTTCTACCGGCAGTATTCGGGCCAGTAGTATGGATCTTGTGAAAAGCACAGCAGATGCGGCCAGGTTGGAGACGGTTTTCCAGGATATTGAAGTGATGGTGCGTCGAGCAAGACTCATGAGGTGACCTCAACGAGTTCGGACATCTACATAGAGAAGCCAGAGGCGGTGGTATACGTTGAAGCGCAACTGTCGATATGGGCGAAACAGCATGCGGGAGACGGGCGTACCAACCTTACCCAGCATGGGTAGCACATAGCCTGTATCTATGCCATACGAATCCTGCTTCACCCCGTTCCAGTGATACGGTTTCCAACTTGCCAGTTTAGATTTTCCAATCAATGAAATGTCCAGATATGCAAACTTGTTTTCAAACTCGGAATCGCAATACATGATGGGATATTCTCGTCCAAAGAACCGTTCAAGATACCATCGGTTTCTACTCCCACTTTCCTTCTGACAGTCATGGATTGAAACAAACAATGTATTGGGGAACCTTGCCAGAATGGTGAAGAATAAAGGAGGCATGTTTTGTCCTTTTGGGCCGTCAATGAAAAACGCCGTTGGTCTCGCCTCTCAAGGCCAAACTTTGAGGATTTCCCTCGAGTCACCTTCGATGACTCTCGCAAAACGGTATCCCTCAAGTCTCCTCCTTGCAAAGGGGGCTCTCTGGGATTTCGCGGGGTAGCCGCGATTTCCAGCAGGTGACACCCCCATATCTGGATATTTGGCTCACGAAACGCGCAGATATGGCGTAGAACAAATATTCGTCCCACGAAATCCAGAAGACCCGCAAAGGGAAGGCAATTCTGGAAGTTGAACCCGATTGTGATAAACTCTGCACCGTTGCCATTCCGTTCAAGTGCTTCACAAATCAAGTTCGCACTGTAACCTTTGAAAGTGCCCGATTCTACGAACAACTTTGGTTTGGTTGAACGAATCATACTCCACAGGAAGAACATCTCGGTATTGAACGGATTTCTGTCTGACCAAGTAACGGTTCCAACGAAATCCTCAAACTCGTCAAGGTATTCGTCATCTTGGAAAAACTCATTGCGCAAGTGTTCCATGGAGTTTCTTCCTTTCGAGTAACTATCTGAAGCAGTTTCAGCGGAAGCACATCACCTTATGTTTCTCAAGCGAGCCAGCACGAAACGCAGTATTGCATTAAACTTGAGGTTAGATATTCTCAAGATCTTGTTGTTCCCGTAATTGGTCTTTATCCAAGTAATCCACAAAGATTTCAGTGAGCCTGGCAGCATCCGGAACTTGACCTTGCGCCAACTCGACTTAAGATGGAGTACCTTAGCCTTCTGAGGTTCGTATTCAGGGCAAGGAGTATATACCTCTGGAAAAAAATTATACACCGTATAGTGCAAAGTCTTGCATCTTACCGCAACACCGTCGACAATAACCGATCCGATCCGATCCGATCCAGCCGACAAATCCACGTCAGCGTTAGAGAAAAGACGAATCAACTCTACTTGATCAAGCCACCATCGTTTATCATCCCATCGCTCGCAACGTTTCAGCCATTCAGACAGAAACGCCAAACTATGATCCGGCCTAATATTGTTTATAAACAGGACACCTGCATTGAGCCAACTGCCTACGCCGTATTCTTCATAACCGTAACCACTGTCTGGCCTCCAGGTAGCAGCAATATCCCATCTCTCGTCCTCAAAAACCTCATTAATAACATCATCAACGATAACATCCGAATCGAAATACATAAGCGGCTGGTTACTATGTTTTCTAAAACAATCCTCAATACACGCCACTTTCTCAAACATGTAATTCCCTGGATGAGCCCTGGGCCATTTGACAACCACAACATTGCTATTTGCTCTTGATAGGCGATCTAGTGTTCGAGGTGAGTGCCCCCAATCGTAGAGGAAGATATGCCCCCTTGGGTACAATTGACTCAACCCTCGGACGTTGTACGTGAGTATTTCTGGACAATCATTACCTAAAGTAACGAAATTCATCACTATTAACCACGTGGACGCAAGTCATCTGCTTGCGCGCGGAAAATTGATAGGAGTTTACTCATTGCATTCTTCGGATTCTGTACGGCCTTGACAAGCAATGAACCATATTGAACGAGTGGGTAATACCACCGATACCTCACATAATAATCCAAGCTTCCCAATCCTGCTTTTTCTCTCTCCGTTAGGAAAGACAGAACTTGGGAATACTCGGAATCAAGAGAAATGGGTTTCATGGAAATATCTGTAGGTAATCCGGCCAGACAAAGGATGTTCGTCGGATAGGATGCAGTATCAAGAACACGTACTTCAAATCCTAGAGATTGAAGGGAGTACGCCAGAGTGTTGGGGGTGAAGTAGTTAACGTGAGCCATTTGCAATAGCCATCCCAATCTCCTGCCAAATAGTGATGGTACTTCTATGAGTAAGACACTGTCCCCCTTTGCCATAGTGCCCCTTATTGATTTCAACTTTGGTTTATAGTCAACCAAGTGTTCCAACACATGACCTAAAATGACAATGTCAGGAGACGACTTGAAATCGTAGGTCTGATAATCTCCAACAACTAGATTCAAGTCATACTTCTGCCTTCCAAACTCAACATACCTCGAGTCATAATCAAACCCTAGCACGTCTGCGCCCAACTCTCTGAACCTATGCAGGATGCCACCTGGTCCACATCCGATCTCAACGACAAATTTGCCTGAATAATCATAGTTGAGTTGTCCTTGAATATACCTTGCGTATCGTTTTCCCCGACCTTCATATTGCTCTTGGAAGTGCTCGTCAGCCGGCCTTTCATATCCCATATAAATCTGCCTGTAAACAGTGTCGTAGAACTTGGCATAAGACTTTTCTGTTAATCTTGGGTTGTTATAGACAAACCCACATTCTTTGCATATTACAACATCCTGATCTAGTCCATATTTGTCTGCTTGGCTCAGCAGTCTATAGGACGTTCCAGAGCAACATGGACAGACAATGGACTCATACTCAAGTTCACCGGTTTCCACCATTTGCTTGAAAGCCTGTAATCCTGCAATCTGAACACTGTTTAGAGGTTTCCAGTTCTTTCGTGGCGCTATGAAAAAATCGGAAATAGGGGTTCTATCAAGGGACATGTACGAAACCTTGTTCACTCAAACCGAGTATGGTGGCGGATCAATACAATGGTATTCTCGCTTAACTAAACCACCGACTTCTGAGACTTTGTAGATGCAATTTCGTTCCATCTGCTCTCGCACCAGCCTGGGGTAAGGGCAGTATTTCTGAGGATCATACGGCTGCAAATAGGGAAATACATGATTTCGGAAGTATATTTCGGCGGCTTCGTCGATGTCATCAGTTCCGTATTTCTCCCGGATCACATCGCGCACATAAGTTTCAAGCGTGGGATATCTCCTGTAATCGCCCAATTCACGCCAGTTAGTACGCACAGACCTAAAAAGATAGCTACGACTGGATTTTATGTTACAGTGCATCCAAAGAGGATGGTCCAAATCGAATCTGATCTTGTTGAGTATCCGTTGAAATCGCACCCCCTCCCAACGACCCAATCGTTGAAACCTGAAACCTGGGAATACCTGATATATCCTCGTAGTGGGATGCGTAACGGGCGGTGGCACATACCGACCAGGATCGTTAGATCCTAGACTGTTAGGGACTCGCTCCTTACCAGTATGCCAAAAATCTCCCATCAAATTCGGCAACCAAAAACCGTATACAATAGGCCAGGAGAGCTTTCTTTGTGATAGTAGCCTTTCTCGAAAGTGCAAGATGTCATAAGCGCCGTCAGTGTATGCCACGAAATCAGCATCCACCCTGACAACCCAGCGATAGGAGGAATGGGAAAACGCATACTGTCTATTGTGATGAAGATCTGGTAACTCGGGCACATCGAAGAACTTGACTTTCTTGGGATACATCGCCACCAAGTCCATAACAATTTCCTTCGTTCGATCAGTGGATCCATTATCCACGACGATCAATTCATCGCCAAAGTCCAAAAAGGAAAGAATGCACATAGCAATGATAGCTTCTTCATTCTGGGCGGCAATCAATACGGAAATGCCGTTCTTTCTATCTAGCCAACTCATCTCACAACAGCCTCTAGGTAGCCATAATGACTTGCAATTCAGCCAGTGGTGATATTGCAAGTCCAATTCAAGTTATCTTTGTACCAAGCACCAGACCGATACCAGTTTACTACCCCCAGATCCAAATCAGCGATAATGTGATTCCCAATGTCCGTGACCGCCTCGATAGCCAATTGCAGGAACCGCTCCACGCTGCCGTATGCCTCCGGGTTCGTGACGAACTCGTCAAAGCTGTACCTCTGCAAACCGCGCAGAATCCCCAGATACTCGTCCAGTTTGTTCAATCGCTTGCGGATGACCTCAGCCCTGACCACTCAATATCCTCCTCTTGTAGGCGGCTCGCTGCACCTCCAAGTAAGGCAAAAAATCCAAGTACTGGCGCACTATCTTGGAATAAGTGCTGCCGCGGTCGAAATCCTCCGTCTGGTACACCACTCGATTGTGTTTGACCGCTTCGTACTTGAGCACGATGTCGTCGGTATCCAAAAAGACCAAATCCACGTTGGAAAACCCATACCGCGCCAAGTCGGCCAGAATATCCAACCGACGCTCGCGGAGGGAGGCAGTACGCGGCAAGATAGCCAAATCCAAATCGCTCTCCCGACGAAGGCGTCCCGTGGCCTGGGAGCCAAACAAATACACAGCCAGGACATCCGGGTAGCGCCGGAACACCTCCGCCAGATGCGACAAGTCGGGAATCCGTCTCTCTCTCATTGCACTCACCATCTGGCACGTTTGGTAAATCGCCTCTGAGATGTCTCAACGTAGGTGTGCAAAGTCAGATTGCGCTCATACGCAAGTTCCACCTCTCACCCCGCCAGACACTCCCGCAACCGGCGGATATTCGCCTCTATCGCCCCCACGTACTGCTCCGCGACGCGCTCATCCGCCAGCATATCGAGCAGCGCCTCCCCCTCCACCAACAAATCCCTCATCATCCCCTGCTTGATACAAGAGCGTGGCTTCCGGCATAAAAGATCAAAAACTCCCTGATAGCCTTCCACAGCGCCTCGCGCAGGCGCTCGAAAGCCGCCTCCAACTCCGCCAGAGCAGCGGCTACAACGTCAGTCTCGCTCATATCACACCCCACTCCCGCAACAAGGGCTTGGGCAGCGCGGCTCCTCGCGTCTCCATACTCTTCCCCCTCACTCCCCCCACTCCACCAC
>Ga0164311_10000635_pt1 | contig 15798 bp, 13 predicted proteins | sample GuaBasSedimGuay2_FD_121796 | JGI IMG/M metagenome (GOLD analysis project Ga0164311, IMG submission 121796) | Subseafloor sediment microbial communities from Guaymas Basin, Gulf of California, Mexico - Guay2, Core 4569-9, 9-12 cm | ecosystem: Environmental > Aquatic > Marine > Hydrothermal vents...
CAACAGGGGCAAGCATAGGAGATCATACAATAAAAGCTGAGGCAAGTGTTGTAGAGGGAGAAACAGATACTGCAGATAATGTAATGACAACAACAATAACAGTAAAAGAGCCAGTTCATGATGTAGCAGTTACAGCAATAGATGCTCCAACTAGTGTTAATCAGGGAGATTTGGTAACGATAGATGTCACAGTAGAAAACCAAGGAACATATGATGAAACATTCACATTAACTCTTACGGATACAACAGATGGCGTAACCATAGGAACAACAACAGTTACATTGGCTGCAGGAGCATCAAGCATTGAGTCATTTACATGGAATACAACAGGGGCAAGCATAGGAGATCATACAATAAAAGCTGAGGCAAGTGTTGTAGAGGGAGAAACAGATACTGCAGATAATGTAATGACAACAACAATAACAGTAAAAGAGGTAACAGTACAATCAATGTATGTATGGGATATTTCATGGAGTGTTACCTATAGAGGAAGAAATCCATATCTCTATTTCACCGTCACCGTTAAATGGGACTCTGATGGCGATGGTGTAGCAGAAGCAACAGATGAAGCTGTAAGTGATGCGACTGTTTATGCAACACTAACCCATTTAGACAGTGGTAGCTCGTGGGACTTTTCTGGAACAACAGACGCAAATGGAGAAGTAACATTTGGTCTATTCAAGGCACCTTCTGGCGATTACAAAGCAGAAGTTACTGACATAACACACAGTATATACATTTACAATTCAGCAATGGATGTGGACAATCCAGATTATTACACTTTGTAACCACAATCCTCTTTCCCCTTTTTATTCTTAATTTTTATAGATTCACTCTTTTATTACCTATGGACATTACCTACAACCAATAGGGATTTTTCTAAGTTTATATCCACGGTAACAACAGTTTTCTTTCCTGCTTTTATTTCTATTGATTGCCGTATTTTTACATTCCCTGAGAGCACATCAAATGTTACGTTTTCACCAGTTTCATTTAGGATGATTCGGATTTTTATCCAACCTTCATTTTCATATTATTTCCCTCGCTTTTTAATAAAAAAGCATATACAAAATTTCCTTTAGTTTGCAAGTATTTTGTTAGCAATTTCCGTAACTATTAAATATCACAAAAAGATTAAATAATATGAAAAAAATAGGCGTAGGTATTGTATTAATACTGGCAGGAATATTAATTTTTGCACCTTTGCTGGGATCTGCTGATGGATATAGAATAAAACCAATCTCATCAAGTAACAATTTCGAAATTTCCATAACAAGACCATATGGTCATCTTTATGTCTTTGACAGAGAAATATTTCCTCTCCCTCCCATGATGCCTTTTAAAGCAATTATTATAGGGTGGGTGACTGTGGAAGTAGATGGTGCAGGAGTTGAAAAAGTAGAATTTTACGTTGATGGTGAACTAAAATCAACAGACTACGATGCTCCTTATGAATGGTCATGGAAGGAAAGGATGGTTGCACCCCCAATACATGAATTAAAAGTTATTGGATATGCTGGAGAAGAAACGGCAAGTGATGAAATTATGGTGCTCTATGTAAATCCATTTCCTTCCCTATAAATTTTTACGATAATGGAAAACATTGATGGCAGTATACTCAGTTGAGGGTGAGGATATCGAATTAGCATTATCCTTTTTAACTCCTGAATTTTTGACCTTTTTATATAAATCGACAGTAAAAAATTTAATGCTATAATGCTTAACAAATCATGAAAACCACTTTTAGTATTATAAAGGCAGATGTTGGTGGATGCCCAGGACATGCTAAAGTTAATGAAAAGTTAATTGACGTGGCAAATGAAAAGCTTAAGGAAGCGAAAGAAACAGGCATAATAAAGGATTTTTTTGTTACAAATTGCGGAGATGACCTTGAGCTTATAATGACGCATGATAAGGGTGAAGACAATGAAGAAGTTCATGGTCTTGCATGGGATGTTTTTAAAGCAGCCACGGAAGTGGCAAAAGATCTAGGCTTCTATGGAGCTGGTCAGGATTTACTCAAAGATGCTTTCTCAGGCAATATAAAGGGAATGGGCCCTGGCATAGCTGAAATGGAATTTACAGAAAGAAAATCAGAACCAATTGTTGCATTTTTAATGGATAAAACAGAACCAGGAGCATTTAATTTGCCAATATTCAGAATGTTTGCCGATCCCTTTAACACAGCTGGCTTAATTATAGATCCTAATTTGCATGCTGGCTTCGTCTTTGAAGTATGGGATATAAAAGAGCATAAGAGAGTTTTTATGAAATGTCCGGAAGAAATTTATGACTTACTTGCTTTAATAGGAGCAAAATCAAGATTTGTAATAAAGAGGGTTTTTCCAAAAGAAGGCAGCAAACTTCCAGCAAATGAACCTGTTGCAGTTATTTCAACAGAAAAACTATTCCAAATAGCTGGCGAATATATAGGCAAAGATGATCCTGTGGCAGCAGTTCGCTCCCAATCTGGCCTGCCTGCTTTAGGAGAAGTTTTAGAGCCATTTGCATTTCCACATCTTGTCTCAGGGTGGATGCGAGGTAGCCATAATGGGCCAATTATGCCTGTAGCTGTAAAAGATGCAAAATGCACCCGTTTCGATGGCCCACCTCGCGTGGTAGCAATAGGTTTTCAAGTTAAAAATGGAATGCTTACTGGCCACGAGGATTTATTTGATGATCCTGCCTTTGATTATACAAGGCGAAAAGCAATGGAAATAGCAGAATATATGCGCCGCCATGGCCCATTTGAGCCGCATCGCCTGCCATTAGAAGAAATGGAATATACGACATTGCCAAAAGTAATGGAAAAACTTAAGGATAGATTTGAGGAGGTTTAATACCTCCTTCCTCTTCCATGGTATTTCGTCTTCTTTCTGTAGCCATTATGTTTCATGCCACCCTTTTCCATTTTGAAGAATAATCTCCGAAAATTGGGCTTCTTCATTTCTTCTATATTTTCAGTCTTCTTTATTTTACCAAATAGCAGATAGTCCTTCTCGCTTACTAAAGAGATTACTTCCCCCTCGTTTCCCATTCTTGCAGTTCTTCCAGCTCTGTGTGTGTACATCAAGATTTCATTTGGTAAATCGAAATTATATATGTGGGTTATATCATCTATATCCAATCCGCGAGCTGCAACATCTGTTGCCACAAGCACATCTATTCTCTTTTGCCTGAAATCATGTAATACCTGCTCTCTTTGATTCTGGCTCAAGTCTCCATGTATAGCTTTTGCCCTTATGTCGTATCTTTGCAGTTCTCTGGCAAGATTATCTGCCATTTTCTTTGTTGCACAGAATATGAGGGATAGATTTGCATCCTTTGTTTGAAGTAAATGTACAAGCAAGGAAAATTTTTCCTTAAATGATACAACATAAAATTTATGGCATAGCTTTGCTGTAGTTACTACTCCTTTTATCATCACTTTAGCAGGTTCTATCATATATCTATTGCTCATATCTATCACTTCCTTAGGGATTGTTGCACTGAATAATAGAGTCTGCCTGTTCTCGTTTGTTCTTTTCATTATCTTCTCTATATCATCTATAAAACCCATATCAAGCATTCTGTCTGCTTCATCCAACACAAGATATTTTATCTCGTCTATATGCAATTCTCCCCTGTCTAATAAATCAAGCAGTCTGCCTGGAGTGCCTACAATAATATTTGCTGTCTTCAAATTTTTAATTTGATTTGTTATAGAAACTCCTCCATATATGCTTACAGCATTAAACTGCGAGTATCTCTTGAATACATATGTAATCTGCTTTGCTAATTCTCTTGTTGGAGCTATTACCAAAGCCTCTATTTTGTCTCCGCTAATGTTTTCAATTATTGGCAGCACAAAAGCAAGTGTTTTGCCTGAGCCTGTCTCAGACTGCACAACAACATCCTTTCCATCCATTATCAATGGAATGCTTTTTTCCTGCACTTTTGTTGCTTCGACTATACCATCTTTATGTAGCAGTTCCACTACTCTTTTATCAGATACAATTTCTTCAATTTTCATTTTATTTCTCCTTTTGTTTTCAAAAAACCAAAAAATAGAGTGAATCTAAGATTCGGTTTTTATCTGGATGGAAATTATGATATATAAAGGTTTGGAAATAGTGTGAATGATAAAACGCTACAGAATAGGTTCAAATAGTCCCAACCTCCGAAAATAGAGACCCAACAAAGACCAATATATGAATAAAACAATGGGAATGTATATCCATACTTGTAAAGGAAGTGAAAGCGAAGCCTTTGTGAAAGAAAAACAGAGCGAAATGACCAAAGGAAAAATAAACAATAAAGTATAGACATCTCCTCTTTCCTCATTTTTTAGGGCATTATATAGTCTTAGTATAGCAATAATATACATCAACAGTATAAACACAGACAATAGCTTATTAAGATTGCCCAATTGTTCCAGTAATTTCTCGTTAATTTTTTCTCTTATCTCCTGTAAAGTTGTTTCGTTATAGTATCCAGAATATCCGTTCAATTCATAATTTAGTAATTTGCTCACCCCTTGCCTTGTGAGATTACCTACTAACAATGGCAAAAGCAATAACATCCATTTTACTACTACATATTTTAAATAATCTTCATAACTATTCGGAAAATCTCTCTTTTTATCTAATTCAAAATATAGAATCAATACCAGAGTATATACCATAAAATATACTCCAGCAGCTGCCAAATATAAAGAAGATATGGAAGGAAAAGGCTCATCCATACAATTATTTTTTTCACCCTATTTCTATTTTCCTAAATTTTTTATCTTGCCCTATTTCTTATCCACCCAGCAACTTTATTCCAGCTATAGTCGCTGTTGTTACAATACATGCCGCCATGCATATGCCAATGAAAATGAAAAGCAAGGATTTTTTAAAATCCAAGCCAAAAAGATATGCTGCTAAGCTCCCAGTCCATGCCCCTGTTACTGGCAATGGAATAGCAACAAAAATAATCAATGCCAAACTTTCCCATTTTTCGATGCTCTTCTTTGTCTTTTTCCTTGTGTGTTCAAAAATTTTGTTAAGCAGATTATCCCAGAATTTCCATTTTCTGAGCCATTTTTCAACTGGCTGAAGAAAGAGGAGAATGAAGGGAACTGGAATAAAATTTGCAAAAATTATAAGGGGGATGGCAAAATACGGATTCAAAGCATATTTGAAGGCAAGAGGTATGGCTCCTCTAAGCTCAGAAATTGGCATCATTGCAAGCATTATAACCCACAGCCATTTCATTGCATCAATCATTTTATCATCTTTCCTATACCTTTCTCGCCTATAAATTCGCCATCTTCCACTATTTTTTCTCCTCGCAAATAAACATGCTTTGGATATATGCATGGCATGCCTTCATAGCTGCTCCATCCACATTTTGATAATGCTTTTATTTTACCCACATCTTTAAAATCGATAATGATAAAATCGGCATCTCTGCCCACTTCTATGCTGCCCTTATTTATCCCAAAAAACTTCGCAGGATTTTCGCATGCCATTTTATATAATAAATCCGTGTTTATTTTTCCTTCCTTCACCATATAAAGCATTATTGGGAACAAAGCATCAACGCCTGGCATTCCAGAGGGAGCTGTGGCGAAGTTTTCCTTTTCCTGCAGCAAATGAGGGGCATGATCAGATTCAAGAATTGAAATCTCGCCATTAACAAATTTTTTGAAGAGCTTCTTTCTTTCTTCCTCGCTTCTCAGGGGAGGATTTACTTTTCCCATAGCTTCATTCTTGAATTTACTTTCATATGAAAAAAGAAGGTGATGGGGTGTAACACCAAAACTTGCTTTCTCTTTTAATAAATCAACTGAATTTGCTGTGGTAATATGACAGATGTGCAGCTTAACTCCTATTTTTTCATTTATTGACACAATTTTTTTCAATGCCTCCAGCTCGCATTCTATCCTTCTATTTCTCTCATGCTTCCTCAAATCCTCTGCCTTTTCATGCTCTATACATTCTTCCATTTCAGCATGAACGGCAAGTGGTTTGCCTGTCTGCTTAACTTCCTTCAAAATTTCTTCCAGTTTATCTGGGGAGCAGAAAATTTCATTATCTTTAGAAAGAAATGTTTTGTAAGCAATACAATCCATTTTCTCTGCTTTTTCTCTTATTCCAGCATATAATCCATAGTCTATGCATGCTTTATCCTTAATTTTTCTTACCTTTGCTTCAAAATCATTTTTTGTTAATATGGCTGGCTTGTTATTGGGCATATCAAGAACGCATGTTACGCCAGATAAAGCAGCTGCCTTGCTGCCTGTAAAGAAATCTTCTTTATATTCAAAGCCCGGCTCCCTAAAATGAACATGGATATCTATGGCAGCGGGAAAAATGATGGCATCGCCATAATCCTTTTTTCTGCCATGCAAATCCTTCTTAATTTCAACTATTCTGCCATCTTCAATGCCAATGCATGCTTCTGTTAATCCATCTCTATATATCCTGCCGCAGATAACATCCATTTAAAAGTTAATAAAAAGAAGTATTTAAAACATTGAAGATATTTTATTGTGATTTATGTTATTGGTGCAGGACCAGCTGGTTTGGCGGCGGGCTTATTTTTGATTGAGAAGGGATATGATGTAAAAATTTTTGAGAAAAATGCAGCAATAAAAAGCACTGCATGTGCAGAAGGATGTGATTTATCTTCACTTAAATTGCTTCCTTTTGATTCAACACCGTATATTTCAAAAAAAGTAAGAGGAGTAAAATGCATTTTTGGCAACAAATATTTTTATGTAAGCATGGAAGGAGTTGTTTTAAACAGACAAAAATGGCTAAAAGGAATGGCAAAAGAATTTATAGAAAGAGGAGGGAAAATTGAATTAAATGCGAAAGTGAAGAAGTTGGATGATGAATATCTCTATACAAATGATGACAAAATTAGATATGATATATGCATTGGAGCAGATGGATGTCGCTCTGTAGCAAAAGAATATTTTGGAAATAAATATGAATACAAGATTGGTTGCCAGTATGAAATTGAATATGATACCAGCAGCATGAATTTTCTTGAGTTATATTTTGATAAAAATTATTCTACCTATTATGCTTGGATTTTTCCTAAAAGAAGTAGTATAAATGCTGGAGTGATAGGGAAGTTTGCCCAGCTTGATAAATTTTTGAGGAATAAAGGCATTGAAGGAAAGATTTTGAAAAAGCAGGCGGGCTTGATTCCATGTAGTTTACCTAGCAAGTTAGCAAGCAAGAAAATTGCTTTAATTGGAGATGCAGCAGCAATAACAAATCCTTTTTCACTTGGTGGAATAGCCCCTGCAATACAGGCTGCAAAAATGCTTACAGAAAATATAGAGAACCTTGAGAAATATGAAAAAAAGTTAAAAGCTCATCCAATATGCAGCCCTATTTTATTGAAAGGAAAAAAAGCAGTAGAAGAATTGAATAATGAGGAAACAAAAATCCTATTCGATTGTGTGCATGGAAAAGAACTCAGCAGAATGAGAGCAAGAGATTTTGCCAGCCTGATATTTAAACCATCTTTAATAATAAAAGCATACTATATTGCTAAAGCCCTCCTGCATTCACTGGAGTGGGGATGGTGAGGCTGGCAACTGTCTTGTAGCAATTCTACTTTGTTTATTATTATGCAAAATGTGTGGTCTTCTCCCAGCGAAAAAATATTTTTCTCTCTAACTAATTCCATTAACTGGTATAGCATTGCCATCCCCTCCTGATTTTGCATCAGGGGGGCATTTCTCATTTTTTAAATTTTCAAATTCTTGACAGCCCCTATTTTATGTTTCGACATGTTTAAATAGTCAAAAAAGATGAATTATTGGTGGATAAATGGTAAAGACTGCTAAGTTACCATTTTTTGTTATGTTGGTTATTTTTGCGATTATTCCATGGAGTTTGAAAAGCGATGCTGCGGGACCCGAAAAACCTGTTGTCCATCTACAAATAAGTTACATAAAAGAAACACCAAATGGCTTTACTATAAATGGAACAGTTTATGCAAATGGGCCTCACGATAGGGAAGGCATATATGATGTGTATTATCTATGGGTGGATATAATTATAAAAAACAATAGCAACGCAAGATATCCAAATTTTAAGGAATGGGCTTATGAGCCTGAGAGCATAGCATGTTATTATCCAGATGCCGAAACACCTTATGTGCCGGGCAGCGGACCAGGAAATACAATGACAAAAGAAGAAGCTTATGGAATAAATGTTACCACGATAAATCTGTTTTCTGCTTCAAATCTTGGTAAATACAATTTCGAAGGAGTTGTGCCATTGAAATATAAAGGAAAAGAGTTTAGGATACAGGCAACTTTAAACTGGGATTTCACTGGTGTAAATGCATATTGGTGGGCACATAGATATGTAAATGATATTGGATGTGAGGGGAATTTAGGAGAAAATTTCGAATTTTTATATTCGGATGGCGTGAAGGTAATATATCCTGATGGAAATATTAGCGAAAAGTTTTCATGGAAAGCAAATTGGCCAACTGATGGAAAGATCGATTTTGAATTTACCAAAGATAATTCATATCTTGCTTTATGGGGTGGCTCACTAATTGGAGATTCTTCAGTGAGTGGGGAAATAACAAAAGATAAAATAGTCGTGAGGAAAAACGTTTCTGACACTCCTTTGGAATTTGTTTCTGTTACAGGACAATATTTGATAGCAGGCGAAGGAGAAGTTAGCATAATTCCAGAGATACGCGATGAAAATGGCACACTCATTTTAAAGGGATGGGGAAATTTGACAGATGAAATCCCTCCTGAAGAATGGAAAGACTGGAAGGAATTTGTTCAGGATTTAACCAGAAAAATTGGAAATTATATCTGGATACATAAAATAGAGATAGCAGGTGGAATATTTATAAAAGTAACCACAGGCATACCAGGCTTTGTATTGACGATGCCAGCAAAATATATTGCAAAAGTGTTAGGCTGGATTAGTGTGCCTCTATCTTATGGAGATATACAGCACTTTAAAGAAGTGATGGAAGCATACAATCAATCAACACATAATTATGGGCTCATACAATATGGATATGGCGAGTGTGTTCATTTCTGTAAATTGTATGTCATAACAAATGGAAGCAGGATGAGTGTTTATTTGGCAGAAGGAAAAGCAACGCTGTATGGTAAGAATGAGAGTATTAATATAACAGGAGGAGAATATGCAACTATTTTAAGCAATGGTTCCATTACAACTCCAAAAACATTTGATGAAGAGGAAATAAAAGAAAGGACTGGGTTAACCATGCAAACTTTATGGCAAGCAAAAGAAATTGAATTGAAACAGTATATTCTGTGCAAAAAGCTGGATGAAAATGATATGCCATTAAAAGCCACAACAAATTTTTCCACCAAAGATACAGTATATACATGGTTGAGTCTTTCAAATACATCGCAAGGAGACAAAATAAAATGGATTTTTGAAGGGCCTAACAATATAACGGAAGAAATAGACTATACAGTAAACTGGAGTGGCAATGGCTACTGTTATGCATGGTTACTTCTTGATAACTATGGAAAAAAGGGTGTTGGGCAATGGAAAGTAACAGCATATATCAATGGAGAAAAAGCAGGAGTTGCTTATTTTGATGTTAATGAAAAAACAGGCATGCCAGGTTTTGAATTAATATTACTAGTTCTGGCAGTCTTATTGGTTTTAAGGAGGAGGAAATGATTTAGCTCATTTTGCAGATAAAATCATCAGTACATCTTTTTCATATTCTCACATCCAGTACAATGACAAAAGAAATATCACATATAAGCAAATGAAAGCTATGCCTGTTTTCTTTCCAATCCATTTTTCTTTTAGTATGAATGGAGTGATTAGCGTAACAAGGATGAAAAATATAATTGCTGGAGATGCCAAATTAATTGGTATTTTGTTTAATATGGCAGCGAAGCCAAGCACTAATCCAAGATTCATTACATTGCTTCCTATAACATTTCCCACAGCTATGCCATGATGCTTCTTTATTGCAGCAATAGCAGTTGTTGATAATTCTGGCAGTGAAGTGCCAAAAGCGACAATGCTTGCTGCAATTGCAACTTCTTTTACTCCTAGATATGCGGCTATATTAACTGCTCCATTAACTACAGCATCTGCTCCTATTGCAACTCCAAAAACACCTAAAATGAAAAAAATTACTGCAAGTATAGGTGGCAGGCTTGGCTTTCTTTTCTCTCCTTCCGTTCCCCTTCCTTTTAATAAATAAACAAATATGATATAGAGTGAAATTAAAATGACTCCATCATAAATTTGCAGAATTCCATCCAAAGCAAGAAATATTGTTATAAAAGATACAGCAAGCATGCTTAAGGAATCTTTCAATGCAAACTTACTCGGCTTTATGGCAGTTATTATCATTGCAATTCCAAGTATGAGCAAAACATTTGTTACATTGCTCCCTATAACATTTCCCCATGCTGTCTCAGTATGAGATTGATAGGATGCTATTCCAGAGATTGCAAGTTCTGGCAGTGAAGTGCCAAAAGCGACGATAGTAAGTCCAATAGTATGCTCGCTTACGCCTAATTTAGAAGCTATACCCACAGCACTTTCAACGAAAAAATCACTTCCTTTGATGAGTATAAAGCATCCTGCCGCCAAAAAAAATATTGAAATGTAAAAAGATGGGGCTATCCTGAGAAAATAAATAAGATAGGTAAGAAGCAAAAGCAGGGGAATATAAATCATCTCTGTTGCTTTCATGCTCCATCTCCTAATAGCAATATAAATATAAAGCAATTGTGATGCTTGTTAGCATTTGTCGGAAAAGAAATATTAAACTCAAATAGATATATGCTTGCAATGGATACTGAAAGATTATATTCTGATAGAGCAAGAAAGATGCGCTCATCTGAAATTAGAGAGTTGCTTGAATTATCTCAAAGGCCTGGTGTGATATCTTTTGCCGGCGGCCTGCCAAATCCAAATGCATTTCCTGTTGAGGAAATCAGAGAGATTGTAAACAGAATTCTTGATGAAGAAGGAGGCAAAGCATTACAGTATGGACCAACTGCTGGCTTAAAAGAGTTCAGAGAAGAGCTTGTAAGATATGTTGGAAGAGAAGGAATAAAGGCGAAGCTAGAGAATGTTTTTGTTACAGTCGGCTCTCAACAAGCTCTTGACTTGATAGGGAGAGTTTTCATTAATGAGGGAGATGTTATTTTAGTTGGCTTGCCAACTTATCTTGGAGCGATAAATGCATTTCTTGCATATGGAGCAAATCTTGTGGGCGTGCCTCTGGACGAAAATGGAATGAGAGTGGATTTGCTTGAAGAAAAAATAAAGGAGTTAAGACAGAAAGGAGAGAGCATTAAACTCATATATACTGTTCCAACATTTCAGAATCCCGCGGGAGTAGAACTTTCTAATGATAGAAGGAAGAGAATTGTTGAAATAGCAGAGAAATATGATTTGCTTATTGTGGAAGATGAACCATATCATGCACTTAGATTTGAAGGAGAATCGCTTCCGTCAATAAAATCTTATGATAAGAGCGGACATGTAATATACATGGCTACTTTTTCGAAAATACTTGCCCCAGGTTTCAGACTTGCATATGTTGTTGCAAGCGAGGAAATAGCAAGAAAAATGATTATCGCAAAGCAATCTGTAGACTTATGTACTCCAACATTTACCCAGCTAATTGCTCATTATTACATAAGAAACGGATATATGGAAAAGCATATACCAAAAATCATAGAAATGTATAAGCGAAAACGCGACATAATGCTTGAGGCAATGGAAAAATATTTTCCAGATGGCTGCAAATGGACAAAGCCGCGCGGCGGCATGTTCCTATGGGTTGAACTTCCAAAACACATAAGCACTATTGAAATGTTTCAAGATGCTGTAAAAGAAAAGGTTGCATATGTTCATGGAAAAGCATTTCATGTTGATGGTAGCGGAGAAAACACAATGCGCCTCAATTTCACGAATCCATCAGATGAATTAATAGAGGAAGGGATAAGAAGACTGGCAAAGGTTATTAAGGAAAGAATGTAGTTACACTTCGTCAAACAGAAATTTTGACAATACTTTCAATCTTTCTTCATATTCTTCCGGATACAGTATTTTTACTGCTGCAGCTATACTGCTCAGCAATGAATTCCCGTCCTGTGGTGTAAAGCAGAAGCCAAATACCTCATTTCCATCCTTTACTCTTATTGTTGGTACTGCCACAACAGTCTGATTCAATATTCTGCCATAGTGGCCATGATCTCTTCCAAAGGAAAAAACAAGGCTCGATAGCTTTTTATGGGTAATAGCTACTCTTGGCTCATTAACAAAGCGCTGTATCACTTCTTCTTCGGTGGTAGCATTCTTTACCTTTATATCAAACCATATTGAATGCATATACTGTGTATTTATTTTTAAAGCTGAGGAAAAAACATCCAAATCATAGCCAATTGTATTGTAAAGATGCCATACATCTCTTGCGTGATGAGTTCCAAATTTTTTGTCTTTATGCTCATTTACATATGGAGCAGGGATGAATTTGCTTTCTTGGGAAATATCGCTTGCCCTTCTTATACATACAAATCTTCCTGATACAAAATTATCCAAGCCATCATCTAAAGCAATGCATTTTATTGCTACAGCAATGTTATGTGTGTTACAGCTAACAATCTGGATGTACTTGTCGCCCTTCAAAGCTTTATCATTTATTCCATATGCATATGGTTTTCCAAAACCAAATTCTGAGCCCTGAGCAAGAAATGCCTTAACTCTATCTTCATATTTTTTATAATATTTTTCCTTATTTTCCAAGCCATATCCCTTTGGCGAGCAGTCAATGACAATGCTTGCTCTTTTAATTGCCTCCTCAGCAGTGTAGGTTGGTTCTACTCCAAGTTCTCTGAATTTTTTCATTTTCTCTTCACTTACTGCTAAAATACCTCCTCTTTTCAATAACCCTTTTATTTTGGGGCGATCGGTCAAAACAGGGCTGTGTTTGTAAAAAGTAATTTCATCTATACCCAATTCATTTTTCAAATCACATAACAAGCCAATCAATGGCTCTCCTATGGTGCCGGTTCCAACAACGTGCACGATATTCATGGTATGAAATCATGCTTACTTTTTAAATTTTATTAATGCCTCAATCACAGGCAATCTCTCCCCCATTAACATTCTCTCCAAAGCACCGCCACCAGTAGAAACATATGAAAATTTATCTTCCAAGCCGAGCATATTGATAGCTGCCGCAGTATGCCCGCCGCCAGCCATTGAAAAAGCATGCGATTCTGCTATTGCCTTCAGAATTTCTTTTGTTCCGTTGCTGTATTTTTCCTCCTCAAATACACCCATTGGCCCTGATATGAAAATTGATGCAGCATTTGCTATTTCTTCCTTAAATATTTTTATGCTTTCGCTGCCAATATCCTTTCCATCAACTGTATCAACAGGAAGCACTATCTTATCCCTATATTTCTCAAGCAATTTCTTCACTTTTTCATCTACTTCCATATCATATTTTCCTAAAGCAGCAAGAAAAGCATTTGCAGGCATTCCTCCGAGTATTATTTTGTCAGCTATGTCATCATGAAGCAGCTTTTCCATAACGTCTATGGCATTCTCATATTTTCCTCCTCCAAATATGAATAAGCGCGGCCTTTCTGCCCTATTCATCATCTTTTCAACCATCTCCACTTCTTTCTGCATCAGCCGGCCAGCAAATGAAGGCAAAACAGGAATAAAGCCAAGCAAGGAGCATTGCTTTCTGTGGGCGGCAGCAAAAGCATCATTTACAAATGCATGGGCATATCTGGCAAGTTTTTGCACCATCTCCGCCTTTGCATGCTCTATGGCATCTCTCTTTTCCATTTCTTCTGGACATTTTCTCACATTATCAAGCATCAGAATTTCTCCTTTTCCAAGTTTTTCAATTTCATTTATTGCTTTACTGCCATAAACATCGTCAACAAATTTTATTTCCTGCTTCATCAATCTGCTAAGCTCTTCAGCATGCTGTTCCAAGCTTGTAAAATCCCATTTTCCCGGCCTTCCCTGATGGGCTAGCAGTATTATACGTGCATTATTTTCCTGTAATTCTTTAAGAGTAGGAATAATTTTTCTTATCCTCCAGTTGTCGAGGATACGAAGTGTGGAAGGCTCCAGAGGAGAATTTATATCTACTCTGACAATAACTGTCTTATCTCTAAAATCAAATTCATCCATTGTTGGAAGCATAAAATGAAATAATGATTGGTAAATAAATGTTATTCAGCGATACAATTGAATAAATGTTTTGCTTCTGCGTCATGATTGCGGAAACAAAATGTTGTGGCATCATGCTATTCATTCATGTGATTAACGATTCGTCGGCAACAGAAAGAAAATAGAATAAATGTCGAATATTCTTCATTGAAAAAGTGATTTGCTGCAACACAACTTATTCATTTTTCATTTGCAATTTTCCTTATCAATTCCATGAGTTTTTGTTTAAATTCTTCCCTCTGCAAAGCCATTTCAATGTTTATGCGGAGCCAGTCAAATTTATCTCCCAGATCATATCTTTTTCCCTTGAATTTATATGCGTATATGTCTTCTTTTTCAAGCAACAAGTTTAAGGCGTCGGTAAGCTGTATCTCATTATTTTTTCCTGGCTTTGTTTTTTCAATGCATCCAAAAATTGAAGGAGTTAGAATATATCTTCCCATAACCGCCAAATTTGAGGGAGCTTCTTGGATGTTGGGTTTCTCAACTAGATTTTTTATCCTATACACGCCATCATCTACTTCCTCACATTCAATGATTCCATATTTTGTTACATCTTTTTTATCAACTTCCTGCACTGCTATGATGGAAGCATCGTATCTTTCATATGCTTTCATGATTTGCTTTGTGCACGGCTCTTCAGCAACTATTATATCATCCCCCAGCAAAACAGCAAATGTCTCATTATCAATATGCTTCTTTGCCACATATATTGCATGCCCCAAGCCGAGAGGCATTTTTTGGCGAACGTAAAAAATTTCAGCAATTTCAGATATTTTTCTCACTTCCTCTAATTTCTCCTTATCATTCCTCTCCTCAAGTATTTTTTCCAGCTCATAAGCAATATCAAAATGATTTTCAATAACTTCCTTTCCTCTTCCTGTAACAATAACAATATCATCTATGCCAGAATTTACCGCTTCTTCAACCACATACTGGATTGCCGGCTTATCTATTATCGGCAGCATCTCTTTCGGGCTATTTTTTGTCATTGGCAAAAATCTCGTGCCCAAGCCAGCAGCAGGTATGACAGCTTTCATGATGAATAATGGAATAGTTATTTAATTACTTTTCAATTTTCGGAGTTACACCATGAAGGTAAAAGGTTGCGGCATCATGTATTCATTTATCTAAATTTTTCAAAAATAAAAAAGAGTGGGAAAGCGCAGCTATTATTTTCTTCTTCTTTTCGTTACTGCAACAAATATTAATGCAATGGTTATAACAACAATTTCAAATCCTGGTTGCTTTCCTCCATTTCCCTCTTTTTCTATGCCCAATGTTTCCATAGCATTTCCAAAATTATCCCATATATCCTCGAGCTCCTTATCCTTATAACTGCTTACATCTATGCTTTCATCCGTTACAACAGCTTTCTTATTCTTCTCCACCTCTTCATAGCTTATGCCATTATCTACGCCCACACTTCCATTCATTACATATAGCAATGCTGTCTCATTTTCTACGTTTAAAACAAACTCGCTATGAGGGATAATTTTAATTTTATCTCCTGCCTTGTATGTTGTGCCAGCATTGCTTTTAACAATAACACTACCCTGCACAACTTTTATTC
>Ga0164311_10000636_pt1 | contig 15787 bp, 9 predicted proteins | sample GuaBasSedimGuay2_FD_121796 | JGI IMG/M metagenome (GOLD analysis project Ga0164311, IMG submission 121796) | Subseafloor sediment microbial communities from Guaymas Basin, Gulf of California, Mexico - Guay2, Core 4569-9, 9-12 cm | ecosystem: Environmental > Aquatic > Marine > Hydrothermal vents...
CTTTTTACCTTCTCCAGCTCGCTCACGCCCGTCAAGTTTTCAACCTCCACGGCGTTCATTAAGAGAATGTCAACCAGCTTGAGGATATCCTTCAGAGACTCGTATCCCTCCACGCAGTGTACTCCAGGGTCCCAGATGTTGATCGCGCCGTAGCGTTTCCCAAGCATCATGACCTTCCGAATTACGGGAAGCTGAGGGTCTACAACGGCGAGAACCCTAGCCCCCTGTATCAGCTCTAATCTGCGTTTCTTCTCCAAATCCTCAGGCTTGATTTCATGGTTCGCCCCGAAAAGAGTGTGGATAACGTTCTCCCCCCTGGAGTCTATCACAATGTACGCTTGACCCGACTCAACACCCTTAACAGTAATAATTCCACTAATGTCAACACCCTCATCCCTCAAAATTCTTTTCTGCTCCTCGGCTATCTGATCATCACCCAACCCGCCTATAAACGCAACCTCACCAGGACTCATCACCCTCGCAGCCGCCACGGCAACGTTAGCGCCCTTCCCTCCAGGAACACGCGTAATCCTGTTCACAGGCACCTCTTCCCCGAACTTGGGGAACCTCTCCACAAAAAGGTTAATATCATAGTTTATCGCACCCAAACAAACCACCCGCACCATAAAAACCACCCAAACCACAAACACATTCGTTTCTACCAAACAAATGGCCCACAACACACGAACACTATAAAATACCCCGAAACCCATTGATATTTCTAATGCCTAAACAAAAGAACCTAGAAAAACCAAGGAAAGAAAAACGACCATCTTACAAGCTAGAATATCAGAGGAAAAAACATCAGATTAGTCTCAAAATCTCGGAGATACTACTCACCGTGTGGTCGGGTTCCTCCTCAGCACAGCTTGGCTCCTTCTCCGCGTGCAAATCCCTTTTCACGCGTATCGTGGTTGCCCCGATCGCCTTCGCCCAAGCGAAATCCACCCGTGGATCATCACCCACAACAACAACCCTCTTACCCGAGACTGAGTGACCCAAGTCCTCCTCCAAGCATCGAACTAATTTTTCAACAAACTCCGGCGCCGGCTTGCACACACCCAGCCTCTCCGAAGTAAACAGACACTCGTAGTGCTTTCCCCGCTCAAGCCCAAACAGCCTCATCTTTATCTCGGTTTCCTCATCCTCGTTGTTAGTGGCAATCACAACAGTTGACCGCCGCATCAACTCCTCAAGCGTCCTGCAAGTATCAGGATAAGCCTTCGCCCGCGCCTTGAAACACTCCCAGTACAAGTCATGAATCCTATCAAGAAAACCGGGAGGAAACCTCACCCCGTTATTCTCCTGAATCTTATCAAGAAAAATCTTCAACCTCAACCTCTTATTATGCCTCTCTGGCTTAAGAGGAAACCTCTCATAATGCTCCCTCTTCGCCTGCCTATAAAACTCCTCAACCTCCTCCTCACTAAGCTCCAAACCACTCCTGTTAACCTCACGACACACCAGCTCAAAAACCTTCCTCAAAGCCTCCTCCTCAGGAATAAGAGACAAACCCAAAGTACCATCAATATCAAATATCACCAAAGTATCATCGTCTACACGTGAAGTATCCGACCGCCTTGTCAAGAAAATCACCGCAAGCACCTTGAACCAAACACAAAACACTCAACCCTAAAAACTACAGCACACAACCAATTATACACACATATATAAAAGTATTCTTACACACCCACCCGACCAACGACACAACCACTCAAAAAACAAACCAACAACAAAGAGAAAAACGAACCAACCAAACACACACTAAACAACCGGCAAAACCGCGAGAAAAACAACCCAAACACAGGTAAAAACACCGAGAAAACCGTCCCCCAGAAAAAGAACAGTGAACAGAAGAAAAAATAGTGGGAGACGCCGTGTACCCTAAGGATACTAACACACAACATCATCGTAGAGCGGTGCGCTCACAACTCAGCCGTGCTCTCTCATACCAGGGAATCACCGGCGTCTCCCAAAGCCGCTGTAACCTACCTGGGTCGACTCCCCAATCATCGAAGAGGCAACCGCCACACTCCTGAAGAAGTCCGTCGAGTAGGTGTAACGCGGCAAAAAATGTAGCCCAACCTCTTGCCCTAAGCTTCATCCCACAAAAGGTCGGATAGTCCTCGAAGGCGGGCCAAGAGTAAAATAAACAAAACAAACTATTGAAACTTTCGGTAGACCACCCCAAAACAAACCAGAATTCGAAAACACAACTCATCCTAAGAACAAAAAGAAGAAAAACAGAACAAGTAGAAATAACCAGGGCACAGGCTTCAACCCCAGCAGAATTCGCCCAGAAGAGCACTTTTCTGGACCCGTACACTCGGACGGTTGGGGACCGCGGGCTGAACGCCTCGGCGAACCTCGGCGCGTACACCCCGGTTCCATCAAACCCATCTTCTATGGGAGTCCTCGTCCCCAGCGACCCGTGGCAGTCACCTGCCCCAGGCGGCGTTGAGCCAGCGCTGGAGAATGGCTGCCTCTTTTCGGGACCCGCTTCGGGCTTAGATGCTTTCAGCCCTTATCGGTTGCGGCGTGGCTGCCCGGCAGTGCCCTGTCGGACAACCGGTAGACTAGAGGCCGCGGCACCCTGTTCCTCTCGTACTAGGGGTGCCCTACCCTCAGGCAGCCGACACCCCCAACAGGTAGAATCCGACCTGTCTCACGACGGTCTAAACCCAGCTCACGTTCCCTTTTAATAGGCGAACAACCTCACCCTTGGTGGCTGCTGCACCACCAGGATAGGAAGAGCCGACATCGAGGGAGCAAGCCACGAGGTCTATGTGAGCTATTGCCCGTGACAACTCTGTTATCCCTGGGGTAATTTTTCTGTCACCTCCAGCCCCCACCAATGGGGACATGAAGGATCGCTAGGCCCAGCTTTCGCTCCTGCATCCCGTATTTTCGAGGATACAGTCAAGCCGGCTTTTGGCCTTGCCCTCCACGGCGGATTTCTGACCCGCCTGAGCCGACCTTAGGGCGCCCTTGATACCTTTTCAGGGGCGTGCCGCCCCAGCCAAACTGCCCACCTATGCTTGTTCCAGCGCTTCCGCGCTGGTTAGGGGCATAGCCGCGAGTGAGTGGTGTTCCATTGGCGCCTACCCCAACCCCCGGAGAGGTTGGGATTAACGGCTCCCACTTACGCTATGCACCCGTGACCATACCTCAGGCACAGGCTGCAGTAAAACTCCACAGGGTCTTCTCTCCCCGTTGGGGGTCCCTAGACTGTTCGCTAGGTTATGTGGGTTCACCGGACCCCAGGCAGGGACAGTGGGGACCTCGTTGATCCGTTCATGCACGCCGGTACTTATCCGGCAAGGCATTTGGCTACCTTAAGAGAGTCATAGTTACTCCCGGCGTTTAGCGGCGCTTCGACCGATTGGACTCGGCTTTGACGGACCGCCACTGGCCAGGATTCACTTTCCGTACTCACCCTTTCGGGCTTGCGGAAAGCTATGTTTTTATTAAACAGTCAGGCCCCCCTGGTCACTGCGACCTGGGTTCCCCAGTTTTACCTGAAGAGCCCAGGCACCCCTTCTCCCGAAGTTACGGGGCTAATTTGCCGATTTCCCTTGCCTGGGTTGACTCCGACACACCTTAGGATGCTCACCTAGGGGCACCTGTGTCGGTTCTTGGTACGGTCGCGGAGGATCCTTCCCAGCTCCCTTTTCACGGGCTCCAGGGCTCGATCGAACCCCCCTAATAGCGGGAGGCTATTCGCGCTTTCGCCTGGTTCTCGCCATTACGGCTCTCCCCAGGTTTATACGCTTAAACGGAGCGACGGCTCCGCTCGACCTACCCCGAAGCGTCAGAAGCTGGGCTTGTGTCGCCACACGTACCTCCGCGGTACCGGAATATAAACCGGTTTCCCTTTCAGCCTCACGTGTTACGTTTAGCTTTAGGACCGACTTACCCTCGGCTGACGACGCATTGCCGAGGAACCCTGGCCCTTTCGGTGGTCGGGATTCTCACCCGACTTTGCTGTTACTACCACCGGGATCTGCGACATCGATCGGTCCACAGGACTTCACAGCCCTGCTTCCGCCCAATCGACGCGCCCCCCTACCGGATCACGGTCACTGACCGTGCCCTGAGGTCTCGGTGGCCAGCTTAGCCCCGTCCATTTTCGGGGCCCGTTACCTCGGTGGGTAAGCTGTTACGCACTTTTTAAAGGATGGCTGCTTCTAAGCCTACCTCCCCACTGTCTTAGGCAACGGACGCCCTTCGGTTTGACACTTAGCTGGCACTTTAGGACCTTAACCTCAGTCTGGGTTGTTCCCCTCTCGGCCCAGAGGCTTACCCCCTGGCGCCCGTCTCCGGCGTTCTGCGGCGCTGAAGGATTCGGAGTTTGAGAGGGAAGTGAGGCCTCGCGACCCCTTGCTTCCCAATCAGTGCTCTACCCCTCCAGCTACCTCCCGCCGGGCGAGTCTGCGAACTCCTTCGGGGGGAACCAGCGATCACCAGACTAGATTAGCCTTTTACTCCTAGCCCCAAGTCATAAGAGCGAATTGTACGTCAGCACCTTTTCGGGCCTCCACCGGGGTTTCCCCCGGCTTCACCCTGCTCAGGGCTAGATCGTCTGGTTTCGGGTCTCATAGCTGTGACTCCGGGCCCTTTTGGGACCCCGCCCCTGGCCAGTCAAGCTGGCTGCGGGCGTGTCGGTTTCCCTACGCCTTCGAGGTTGAACCTCTTAGGCTCGCCACAGCTATGAACTCCCCGGCCCGTGTTTCAAGACGGAACACATGACTCTGGTCCTCTCCCCTCGTACTACTTCGTCGCCGAAGGTTCCTTCGGGGAGAATCTATCCTTTCGAGCCATGTACGTCTATAGCCGTCTGGTTTCAGGCACTTTTCACTCCGCTTCCGCGGTACTTTTCAACTTTCCCTCACGGTACTAGTGCGCTATCGGTCTTGGGACGTATTTAGGGTTGGAAGTTGGTGTCTCCCAGCTTCCCACGGAATATCCAATCCATGGTACTCAGGAGAACCCGCCCAACACTTTCCAGATTACGCCTACGGGACTATCACCCTCTGCGGTGAGACTTTCCAGACTCCTTCGGCTTCTCTGGAGAAGTGGCGGCGGGACCCTGCAAATCCACATTCCCACCATGTTTCCACGGCGGGTTCGGTTTGCCCTGTTCCCTGTTGGGTCGCCCCTACTAAGGGAATCCCATTTGGTTTCTTTTCCTCCCCCTACTAAGATGTTTCAGTTCGGGGGGTTCCCGTTCCGTAACCGGAACACCAGACGGTTATTAACCGCTGGTGGGAAGTCCCATTCGGCGATCCCCGGATCAACGACTACTTGCATCTACCCGGGGCTTATCGCAGCTTGTCACGGCCTTCTTCGGCGCCCAAGCCTAGCCATCCCCCAGACGGCGTAGGTGTATCGGGTCCTTACTGGGTGCCCATTCTGGTTAGCGTCTGTGGGGTTAAAGCCTATGCACAGCGGTCATCGTGAACAAGACCACAGGTCTCAGTTCACTGCGCCCTTCACCCGGAAACCACCGTTCCCGAGCTGCATCCACAACGATTCAAATCGAATCGGTTCCGCAGTGTGAGTGTGAATTGTTCGGTTGTTACCATAAATTTTTATCTTCTCTGGGTTTTTAAGCTTTTGGTATCACCGCACGGTGACCGTATCACTGCAGTGACTTGCGGGTCTTAATGTTCACACGCCCAGTACATAAAGTTATCGATTAGGTTAACTCGGCGTTTAGACGTTTAAAACCATTAACAAACATTCTCGCGGAAAACCGCGCCCACACCGTCCTCCACAAGACGAGTCAGCAGCAACTAACAGCCCCTTTTAACTCCAGAATTCAACACACTGCAGTACAATCATTCAATTACAAACATTTAAACCTTTGGTACCCACCGGCGGATGAACAACATGTGAACCCACCCCAAGCCCCCACAACTCTTCCTCCTTCCTTTCCTTCCCCATGTTTGCGCTTGCCAGCTGCTGTTCGAATTACTGTTTTCACTGTTCTTGCCGTAAGCGTACTTCCGATGATTGTTAACTCTTCAAGAAAAAATCGAGAGAAAGATAATACCATTCTACCTATCATCACGGATTACCCACTCCCGTATCGTATACCACGCTGACACCGACCAATGAATAACCCTCTGACAACCTAGAAAAACACAGACACTTTTACTATTTGATTTTCTTTTTTTGGATTTTTGAAGTGTGTTTTTGATTGTGCCAACAACTAACTAGTAAACACTCACACAAAAGGCAATCCCAGAAAAGTTAAGAACAAAAAACAACAAGCACGGCTCAAAAAACCACTTACACGCAAGCCGGGCAACCCTCACAATCGGAAGGAGGTGAATTTACAGCTCGGGGACCAAGTATCTGTGTGGCATTTAATGGTTCTGGCTATGTGTTATTTTTACCTTCAGGATTTCTAATGTTTATTTGAATGTGATTAATTTTTTGTTTCTGTGTTGTGTTTCTCTGGGTTTATGGTTATTCTGTGTTAGTTCTTTTTAGGAACGCTCGTTCTCCAAAGTTTCTCTTATTAGTTTGGGCGGTTTTGATTTTAGTTCTTTCCATGTGAGTAGTTCGGTTTGCTTAGGGAGTCTGGGAAGGTAGAAAAGGAAGAAGTTGGGGTGTTTTGGGGGGTGGAGGCCCATTTCCACGCTTTTCTCTACTCCCGTGTATCTTTTGCAGTTTTCACAGTATACGCACATTACGTTTCGCATAATGGTGACCCGCCCTTCCTCGGAGTCTTCGTAGAGGTAAACCCTGTTCGACAGCCTGTCCACGTATCTTACTTTGAGGTACTCTCCGCACATGCACAAAATTTGGTGGTAATGGTACTCAGCCAGTTTGCTAATTATCTCTTGGGGTATGTTTAGTTTGCGAAGGACATTGCCTGGGGGACCCTCGATGAGGGGTTCGGGGTTTCCTGCTGTGGATTCAAGCTCCTCGTCGTATTCAGCGATATCTTCCTTGATGGTTTCATACAGGATTGCTGAGAACCTGTACTCGGATGGCGGGCCTAGATCGTCTATTGAACTGTAGTGTTTCTTGATGGTTTTCAGGTCTAGCTCTGCGGTGCTGATACTCGGAAGTGAGTGTTGCGAAGGGGGAGAAGTGTCGAGTTCAAGGGTTCCCACCGCCGTTTCGGGGTCTATTTGTAGGATTGCTCTGCCAGCCGCCTCTCGCACCAGTCCGTGGTGGTTTTTTACAACCTCTAGGAGGGGAGGAATCGCTTTTCTATCGCCTATTTTTCCCAGTGCGTAGGCCGCATACTTCACGGTTTCGGTATGTTCACTCTTTAGAAGTTCTACGAGCTGCGGTACTGCGGGCTTTCCGATTCTTATTAGGGCGTCGGCAGCGGCTTTTTTCACGTATTGGTTAACCCTCGCTAAGTACTGGTCGAACTTTGTTCTATTTCCTCCGCGTCTCTCCCTTAGCAAGCTTACGAGGCTCGGAATCCCAACAGGGTCGCCCAGCAACCCCAGAACGTAACAGACGACAACAAGCTCGTAGAAATGAGCATTTGGGTTCCTTTTGAGAAACTCCACGACGCGAAGTGCCACATCCCTGTTGCTGTAGAAGCGTTTTCCCACATCAGATCGCCTATTCACGTCTACAACCTCCCGGCTCTTCGCCTTCCTGCCCATTCGTTTCATGTTCATTTGCTTCCGTAACTCCTCTTTTCCCTCTAACACCTTCATTCAGAATCAGCTTACAAAGATAATCCAGCACCGCAATACGAGTCTGCTCATCGAACTGGTGCAATTTTTTCTCCTCCCTTGAAAATCATCTTTTCCGTCTACGGTTGACATACTAATATTACACCATAATGACCATTATCACTATATAAACGAAACCCGAAGATCCCAATCAATATAGCTTGTTTCATTCTGCTTAACCATCCAGCAGGTATTTTTGAAATCACCGTATGCTGCCCACGCACCTAGTAGTCCAGCTATCAATGCAATCCTGTGCCAAGCGCCCATCGGTGGGAGTTCTGGTGTGGGCGTCCAGTTTATCTGAGCCTCTAACCACCACGGGTCAATGAACATACTGCTCTCCCAAATGTGCCTAGCTGTGGGGATACCAATCAGTGCCAACGTGTTTATGGTGTTGTGAATGATTCTCTCTACATCCGCAACAGCATTTGTTAAGGAAGCTGAAATCTGTCCTGAGCCTAGTACTGGGCTTCCCGCTCCAATAATGGCGCCACTCTTAACCAATTCTTTTGCGGCCTTAATGGAGGAGGTCAGCATGAACCGCTTCTTGTTTATCGTGTGGAGGATGCGCCATTTCCGCCACCAAGAGAGTTCCCCTATTTTGTTGTTTATTACTGAGGCTTTTAATCTGTTGAGAATGTTTAGAATCTCACTCTTCAAGTAGCCGAGTTTCTGCAGGTCTTTCATGTCGCCTCCGTTAAGCAAGATGGCAGCGATCAGTTCCATTTCTGAGTCATAAACGCAGGTTGAGAGGCAGTAAGCCGTGGGGTTCTGGTTCTCGTTCACTCCACCCATTATGTCTCTCGCGTTTATTCTCAGGCCGTACTTTTGCTTTCGGATTGTATACTGGTCCAGCATGATTGTGGTCTCTCCCTTTCCCGCTTCTAGGTGGTGTTGTTGGAGTCCGAGTACGAACAGGTTCGGGTCGTTTTCCATGATTCGCATTAGCTCGAGCGCCACACTCGTCTTGGCGATTACAGAATCATCGCTGTATAGGAATTTGTGTGTGAGAAAGTTCAGCGAGACTCGAGTGTTGTCAATAACGCTCTTATATTTTAGCGTGTTCAGCCTCTCTCGGATCTCATCGCTAAATAGCATGTTCTCACCGTACCAGTTTAGGCAGTATTTCTCACTCGGCCGAATTCTAGCACGCTCGTGAAGCCAAAGCGTAAAATCGTCGCAAAAATAGGTATGATGCTCATCACTCAGTTGACTCTGCCCCCTGAGAATTTCTGCCGTGCGGTCGGCAGCCCGGTTCCTAACCAAGAGGCAAATATAATCTAATAATTCTAGTCCTTTTAGTTCAGGTCCTCCCTCCCACATCACACTCGTAAATTCCTCAAAGTTTAATATTTCACTCTGTAAACTTTCACCCAACATAAATTTAACGAAGGAGTAATAACCTGAATACCTTCCTCTTGAACCACCGCTTGGTATTTCTATTTCTGTAAATCTTAAAAGGTCTTCAAAAATTTTCGGATTCTGCTTCTCGCGTGAAATCTGAGGGGTAAACATTCGTACACCAGGAATTTTTCCACCGAAAACTTCCCTAATATCAACTGGTTCGAGAGTGTAATGAAGCGCTACCCCTCCAACCTTAACTTTTTCCTCAGCTGTGAGTTGAGTGAATTTTTTAGCTACTTTATTTTGTGTAAATGTTTTCCCATTCTTATCTACAGGTAATCCTATCTTATCCAGTAATTCTAAATCTTTGCCATAAGTATGGAAGAATGCGCTACCTATTTTAAACACATTTTGACTGTTTACTGTTTCACTTCTATGGGGAGGTATTCCTGTCGGCTTGATGTGGCTCTCTGAACTCCTGTGAATGAAAGTAAGAGAATATACAAATCTATGGAGGTAGGGATTTGCTCATCTAATTTCAGAGTTTTCCATAATTTACTCAATTCCTTAAACTCAGGGTGCCACTTGGTTGTATCATCCAAATGCCTACGCATAGCAAACCACCCTAAGTACGCTGCATTAGTGAGGTGCCTCAAAGGTTTAAACTTCCGCAGTTCTGCTAGTACGCTAGGTCCTTCGAATAATCTGAACAAGCCTAAAAATTCCAAAGGTTTGTCAACCAAGTATCCACATAATTCTTCGAAGAAATACTTGGGGGAGAGAGCATTTCTCTGGCTTATTCCCGGATATCTGCTGGAGTGCGTTGCCCACCTGCTGCATGCATGGGCTAAGATAGTTAGCATACCACTTATTTCGTTGAAATCCATAGGGGTATATTCAGATTCCGTATAAATGTGAGCATCATGGGTTGATTTTCCTAGCTTTCGAAGCGGTATATGCTTCCCATCTTTAAAGGTGAACACTGCATACTTGTCAATGCTGGACCAAAATTTTTCCATAACCGTTGTAATCGGCGCGTCGGACTTGGTGCCCAGTACTCTTTTTATAAGTTCGGTTGGGTTGCTTTGATGACTCACCTCCGCATCTTTCTTAAAAATGGGTACAAATACAACGGGAATTCCGCCCATCTGTTCAGTAGCAACAATATCACGCATACACAAAACACACTTCACGGATTTGCCATCGATTTTAATTTCGTCGGGCTCTATAGAATCTGGAAGTAGTAATTTTCCATTTTCATCCGTAAATTCTTCAATTGGAACTTTAAATAGGGGCATACTACCTCTGACCAAAGGACTTGCGGTTGCGGGGTGGGTAGTTTGATCGTATGTTACTGGTTCCATCCCATAGCTAAATAAGACAGGTACTTCTCGAGCACTAGGGTAACCACTACTACAGGGATCAATCATAGCTACTCCGCTGCCTAAAATCATTTCCAAAGCCAGTCTATCACTTCCCACCATCTTTTGTTTATCTGCTTCACCAGTTTTGATATGCCTTCCATGTTCTAGGAATGCTCTGAACGACCGCTTCACAAAAGTTTTTTCAATCACGTTTTTAACTTCATCAAAACTAACTGGTTTTGGACTTAACCCCCAGCCATCACACATGTACGAAATATATTTCATTGTTGTGAGACTTCTTTCAGGCTCTTTTAGCCTGCTGAGTGCAGTTATAAAAGAGGATTGTAATGCAGGATGTACTCCGGCTATAGCCATTAAACCACAAAAAGCTTCATCTAACATCAAGTTATGCCAATCCCTCTTATCAGGGGTTCTATTAGGATTAGGCCATATTCTGTACGGATCAGTTATTTCCGTACATTCCGGTAGCATATAGTTTATGTTTGACCTAAGTAAGCTCAGAACGATTTTGTCTCCAGATCGCGTTCTTTGACCCCAAATCACAGCCTCTCCTGTAGGAGTGAACCTATAGTCGCCTCTCTCACTCCATACGTATTTGCCCGTTGTAAATTTCTGACAATCTAATTTTGTACCTATTTCTTTCAAGTCTATTACTTTAACTGGTTGTGGGCGTACATTTTGTTGGGCATCCCTGTTTGGATTAACTCCCATATCCCAAAGCACAATTTTGGTAAGTTCACCGGTCTTATCATCTATGCAGCTAACGAAAGTATCGCCCAAGTAGTATCCCCACCCCAACCGAATTAACCTATCCTCGGTTACAATGGGATTACCCCGACTATCCACTTGCTTAAGCCACATTAACCTATCCCAACAGGTACCAGGATCATTATGAATGAGAAAAGTTTGATTAATATAGCCACCATCTCTATCACCGTAACGTACAAATGAAGTTTGAACGGTAATACCGAAACTCCAAAATCCAATAGGCTTTTCAAAATCATCAAGAATGAATATAATTCCCGTTGTAGGGTCAACAAAGGCGCTAGCATGATCAAAAATATACACACAAAGAGAATCGCCAAATTCGGGACGAAGTTCGGCTAACGTTGCCAATCCTCTTTGATGTTGGCCAATGTAGTAATTTAGTGTAGAGCGAGTAAAAACATCACCAAAAGAGACAGGAAAGAAGCTTCTGCGTAAACAGTTCTCAATAATAGTAAAAATGTTAAAGAGGTATCTAGAAGATTCATAGCCATAATAATTACCCCAATTTGCTTGCATAAGATTAATGATTGGTCCCGCGGGAGCTATTCCACCTGTTTCTCTCCAATCGGGATTCATATATTCAAATATGGTGACGGTGTTTGGGTCGCTCAAAATAGCGTTCCATAGTTTTTCTACATCAGTATACGCTCCTACAGCAAACAATTTGCCTCCAGTACTTGGAGATGCACCGCCAGGTTTCTCTTCACCGAAAGACACCACCGAGCTTACAACATCTTTCCACCCCTCCGCTTCCGACTTCTCTACTCTTTCGAGCCCTATGGACTCCGTAACGCCTATTGTGTCTGTTACCTGCTGCACTGTGGCGGGGATAACTTCTTTTCTCTGTTCAATCTCCCATGTTTGTGTTCCTAAGAACACTTTTCGGCCGTGTTGCTTCAATCTTCTGTTCAGTTCTTCTAGGGGTTCGAGCAAGAACTCCAGTCTTGAGAGGAAACGGGCTTCCTCAAGTAGCCTTCCTAGGATGTAGTCGGTGTTTTTCTGGAGCAGCCTCAGCCTCTCTTTCATGTTCTCCTCTGTCTCGTAAGCGTATTCGAGGGCCACCTTGAGCACATCTTTGTCCAGACGGCGTGTGGCCAGCATGTAGTCGAGGAGGCTCGGGGAGACTGTTCTGCCGGTCTTTTCTCTAAAGATTTCGAGGAATTTCTCCACGCTCCCCGCCCTCCTCGCGGCTTCCACCAAGATTTCTAGGACATCGATGTAGGAGACCGCCATGCCCCTCATCCCCAGGGGCTCCCTCCTAGGGTTGTAGAGGAGGATGAGGAGCTCGCTCCTCTCGAGCTCCCCGTAGGCCTCCTCTATCAGGGGCGCAATCGCCGCGTCGGCGTCTATTCCCAGTTTTTTCCATATTCTGCGGAGCTTCTCGAGAATCTCTTCGAATCCCTCTTTCCGGGTTATGGGTGGCTGCTCGCAGGCAGTGATGAGGTCGAGGATCCAGTCGTCCAGCAGACCTTCCCCGCTCATGTGCTCCCCTATTTTCTGGCCGAGATAGGCGTACCCCCGCCTCCTAAGCTCCCTCGCGGGGTCCTCCTCGCCCTTTTCGGGTGCTGTGCTAAGGGCGTCGCCTTCCTCGCCTTGTGGTAGTTTGAGCCCTAACTGTTTAATAAGCTTCAGGGTTTTCTCAACTACTTCTCTGACCTTTTCCTCAGTCTTCTGGGTTTCTTCCGCCAGCTTTAGAATGGCCCCGAAAAGTCTCAGGGAGATCTCGCCACCCTTAAGCGACTCATAAAGAAGCTTTGGGCCTATGCCGGACTTCCTTCTGAGTTCCTCAACAAGCCCCTTCTCTCCCCCACACCTCCTCACTGCTTTTTTGAGCAGTTTTTGGACCCCCCGCCTTGAGACGGAGTAGGTAACGCCCCTAACCACGTTTGAGATGATGACGAAGAGATCTTCGAGGCTGGGTTCTTCCCGCTCCTGCTGCTCCAGCTGCTCACTTTCGATTGATGAGTCATTTTTCCGTTTCTTCTCCTCGACGGGAGTTAGTTCTGTGTTGGAATCTATCCATGAGGTTTCGTCGGAATACCCCTCTTGGTTCTCTTTCTCGTCTTCCTCCGCCAAGGACTTCAGAGCTAAGTAGACTCCCTTTGGTAACTCACGTCGAATAAGAAGCATTTCACTCAGCTTCTTGTAATCAAGTTCAATTCCTCTTTTCCTCAACCTCCTCCAGTACTCCTCTTCACTCCCGGCCCTGAAAACTCCTTCACCAACTATTCTCAGAACGCTTCCAACTGAAACTCTTCCGTCGCTGCCAAGCTCCACGGGAGCAGATTCCCAGCCCTTCTCCTCAGAGGCTCTCCCGCGAGCTTCAGCATCATACTCTACATCCCCACCAGTTTCCTTACCCTCCTTGAAAACTTCGGGTATTGCAGCCTCTTCGTACCCGGTAGCAGTCTCATCAGCTTCAGTGAAATTCGAAGCATCTGCGACTCCCTCGACAACATCGCCTGAATCCCGTCTCTGGGATGTACCCTCCTCAGTTTTCCCGGTTGAGGCTTCATCAAAACCATCGGTGATATTCTCCTCACTTCTCACACCATCTTCGCAACCCACCGCTGCCACACGAGTCTTTTCGTCTCCGATACTGGTCTCACTGGCGTCTGGAGGCAAATACACGAGTTCAGTGAATTCACCCTTGAAGCGGTAATCGTTTATGTGGCCGCCGTCCCCCTTGCCTCCGAGCAGTACCCGCATCCACCACTGCCCAGCAGTCTCCTTGCCTCCACCTCCACACTCTTCGGAGGACTCAAGGCTGCATCTCGCACCCCTCCTAGCGCCCTCCAAGGGAGAGAACGTAGTGAGAAAGCTCTCCCTGTTCACTACACCTTCTCTCCCGGGACGAAACTGAAGCACATCCACCCTCATAACCATCACCACACTGCTCCTCCCAGGGCCACTCCGGAATTCATCATCCTTTCCTTCCCTCCCGTCCCTCTGGAGAATCAACCATCTTGTGCTCCTGACTGTTGGATATCCGTCGCTATCGGTCCAAAACTCCGTCGACTTCCCAAATGCTTTGAGATCTTTGAGGCGGGGGTCTCTTGTTATGCGTAATTCCCCCTTAATGTCAGCCCCCGGGGGAAACCACATGAGTGATGCGTCCACAGGTCGGCTAATCTCCCAGTTCTCAACAACACTTGAGCGTTCAGCCCTTACATAGACCTCCTCAAACCACCCCTCATCGCCCCAGACCCAAGCTGAGAACTCAGCACCATCCGTCCTGCCTACGCCCGCAACCTTGTCTCCTTCGCCAGTCTCTCCCCGAGCGAATATGAAAGTCCTCTCATGTGCAGCCCCCACCTTCTCATTCCGGGCGGAAGCGGTTTCGGCGTAGTACTCGACCCAGCCCTCGTCGGGTGTGTCCCTCCGCTCCCACCTCCTTGTGAATGTGAACTCACGGTTCGGGAGGCCCACTCTTCCAAAATCATCCCCGCCAGAGTAATCCCACCATTGCGACTCCACACCACCCCCACCGCCGTTCCCCTCCTCAATCATATCCTCTTGCTTCTCCTCCCACGGGTCTTCCATCACATCATCACCCATATCTATTCCCTCGCAAAGCGCCTCCAGCTCCTCATCATACCAATCCTCCCGCTCCCTCCCTCCTGCGCTCTCGTATTCCTCCCCATCACCCATATCTATTCCCTCGCAAAGCGCCTCCAGCTCCTCATCATACCAATCATCATCCATTTGTTCCATACGGTTCTCTGGCAGTTCCGGGCCATCATCCACTTCTATCTCCTCCGGGTCCGGCGGCTCAAGCCACTCATCCCATTCTTCTCCCTCTATTTCTTCCAAGTCTGGTGGTTCAATCCATTCGTCCTGTTCTGGGTTCTCCCTAAGTATTATTTTCCCCTCCAGGGGCGGTTCCGTTTTTTCTGTTGATCCCTCCGTTATTTCTTCTGAAGGTGGTTCACCTTCTTCCCCCATTTCTCCGTGGTTTCCCCACTCCATAGCTGGTTTCCTCCTACCCTTTTTTATGATTTCTTTAGGTGTTGATTATTGGTTCGATATCGTGGCTGTTGGAGATTTTTCTGTGGGGTTCTGCGCGCGTCCACACACGGCTAAACAGTGTGGAGGGAAGAAACACCACAAACACACCAACCACCAATTGGGGTTTTCTCTCTCTTCCAGATTCTTCCGTTCTAGCAGGTATCCTCTGGATTACTTTCAACTGAACTCCGAGGTGGATGAGCCGAGCTTCAGCTTCCTTTATATCATTACGGCTAAAATCACTAGCCACGCTGCATAGAGCCGCTACCCAAATTTGAACGTCTACAAAAAAGTTCCATACGCCACTCAGCTGATCCGAGAGAAGACCGGACATATGTGACTCCTCTAACTTCGTGGAGAACAGATTTGAAAGGAGCCCCACTATTGGAAAATAAAATCTTTTCAAGGACAACGCCCTCATTCCTTCAGCTATTGAAAGTTAAAAAAGGATGTGCGTAGTTTATAAATGATACCCCACCCCCTTCCATATCTTTTTCAAAACCTTATCAAAGTTCTTCTTCAAATTTGGGGGGATAATTCATTCTAAAAAAAATAATTGCAAGAGAGTATACC
>Ga0164311_10000642_pt1 | contig 15737 bp, 11 predicted proteins | sample GuaBasSedimGuay2_FD_121796 | JGI IMG/M metagenome (GOLD analysis project Ga0164311, IMG submission 121796) | Subseafloor sediment microbial communities from Guaymas Basin, Gulf of California, Mexico - Guay2, Core 4569-9, 9-12 cm | ecosystem: Environmental > Aquatic > Marine > Hydrothermal vents...
CAGGATGGTGCGGTCTGAGAAACGACCAGCACCCGATTCAGCCTGACTAAACTTTTTGCAAAACTTTTTGCAGCTTAAGTGCGGGGGTGCATTGCAAAAACTTTTCCCTTCCCTCTTTGACCTTCCCCATCACACTTAACCTGGTCGCTTTATCTTGAGTTAAGTACAAACCTGAGTCTATAGTATAAATACCTCGATAATATACGCATTAAATGGGACTTTTACAGGCTGATTGCAAAGAAGACCCCCACCCCATGCAGGTCACGCTCATGTTCATAGATAAAAGCTGGCCGGCAGCGAACATCTCCATCCCTTTTCCTTAGTGCACGCAGGACTTTTTTGGTCGCACGCCAATTCTGGCTGTAGAGCTTGTAGATCTTTTGAGGATCGTCGATTTCTCCCGAAAACCCACTTGAGCTGCTGTCCTCTATATGAAACAACGCCCTGTTGATCTGCTTCAATCTGCCTTTATTTGCCAGTGACACTTCGCTTACTTCACGACTGTTGGGTAGCCTGCGCCTGATCTCCCCTGCTTTGCCGTAATGACCGGGCAGGTCGATCAAGCCAATCGCCATCTCCGGATCATTCTCTGGTCTTAAATAGCTTGCATAATTGGCTTTGTTCACCACCCCGGCTTTCTTTTCATACGCAAGCTGGGTTCTGGCAGGCACACCACTCAGCGCCTCAAGTGCAGCCCTGCTGATAATGCCTGTGTGATGAAGGATAAAGCCCGCCCAGCACCATGCCAACCACCCTTTGGATAAAAACCTTTCTTTGGGGATCAGGACCGCCCTGCATAAGCGCTGGGATTTGGTAAATGCCGCCCTTGCCCCATTCTGCCATGAGGTAAGCCTGTAAACCTTATCCTGCCGGGTGATAAGCCCCAGCGTGCCCGCCTGTCCCAGCCAGCGATACAGAGTCTGCTTGGGGATGCCCAGGGCGCGCAGGTACTGCCTGAACGCCTTGGCAGGAATGAAACCGCAGCCACCGCTATCGAAATCTTTGGCGATAAACCACAAGCGGAACGCTCCCACGGGTTTGTTGTGGTGTATAGCTCTAAAAAGAATCTCTGGATAGACTTTAAGTGCAGACAAATGATTATCCCCAGATAAATAGAATATTTGTTCTATATATCTGAGTAAGATAATAGCATGTTATCCAGGGAAATTCAATACGTCAAAAGCGTCCACCGAAACGGCTAAAAATGCCTATTAATGCAAGTAGGGGCGACGCATGCGTCGCCCCTACTAGATTTCGCAGTCTCTATATTATTCCTGTAACAATCTCAGCGTAGCAATTGTTCCCGGCATCACGACCCTGACTGTGCCATCCTGCACCTCCAGCGGTTCCAGATCGCGCTCGCGTGCATCACATAGAAATGCTGCGTTTATCCTGAAATAACCAGCCCTAAGCTGTATTTCCTTTTTCGGTACAGCTGGCGCATACAGCCGGACAATGACCCCTGCTCCCCTCGATGCGGGCTTGATTGCCAGGACCTGAACATCCGACTCATCAATGGTAATTAACTCAGCAGACAGCTTACGCAGCGCCGTCCGCCAATAATCGTCCCACGGACAAGCCACATCCCTATGGGCAATATTGGGAATGTCGTTATCCTGCCAATCGCCGCCTTGGATGAACGAGAGCGCGTAATCAAATGCATAACTTGTCCTCTCGTGACCGCTGGCGGGATTGCCGGGAATGCCAATAAAGCCAAATAATTTTTCCCGCGTGGCATTGCGCAGTGCAACCAGTTCAAGGCTGCCATTTGGCTGAAAGGAAACCGCCCCGGGCATGGCTTGAAAAGCAGCAAGTCTGCGCTGATTGGCATCATCCTGAATATGTACAAATTGCTGAAATGGCCAGAAGGTCGGATCATAGTTCCGCTTTAGTGGGCGGGTCACCACCCCACCCGGTGTATCCATTGTCAGCTTACTCGCCGAGAGATTCGTCGCGAATCGAACAGTCACTGAATACCCTTCAGCTGCACGTCCCTCCACGCGGCAGCGAATCACAGGCGAGCTGTTGCTGAACCACATCAAGCGGCGGATAATCTCGCCATTAAGTTTGACTCTGCTGCTAATTTCAAGATCGTTCTCACATTCACTGATTTGCAAGCGAGTTGCCTGATGGCTGGATTGCTCGCCTTTTTTCCATATTCCCCCCCAGAACTCTAAACCCATCCGCCATAAACCGCCTGAATCTCGATAGCTGATTAAATCGTTCGAGATATCGGTCAATAAAAGCTGCTCCCCATCCGGTGTGTGCATGCTGACCACAGACCCGCCAGCATCCTCATCCAGTTCCACGATATAATGCGCGCTTATAACTTGTATGCGACTCCCCTGTCGCTTCCATTCTGGCAACTCCGACCGCCGCACTGTTTTCCTCTGCACCCGTAAGCTGGAAGCAAGGCGGTCAGTGACCATATGCGCTGTGGCTGCTGCCTGGGCAAGCCAGGGCATCTGTTCCTCTTCAACAACCCTGTCCGGCGAGGTGCCGGTAATAAAGTCATGATGGTTGGAGACAACTGCGCTCCACCAGGCAGTCTCAAGCTCCTTTGCTATCGTCTGTTCGGCCCCATGATTTTCAGGCAAGAAAGACAATTGCTCGGCAAGCAGCAGCTCATCAACAAGCTCGCGGCACTGCTTCTTGAGCACCGGTCGGGCAGTATAAAAGCCGGTCCAGTAAGGGTTGGGGTCGAGTTCCAATACAGGCAGATCGTCCTGGTACTCCTCCAGCAAAGCCAGATAATCATCCAGTCCAGCATTGACAGCCCAGATAGCAGTGGTCGGGTAGTGATTGCGGTTATAACGATCAAGGAGAGCGACAAGATCGGGGATCGGTTCTACAAAGTCAAACCCGATCGGGCAAAACATATATGATGTGCGGCTATAGGGTTCAAGCTGGGTAATAAACTGCTTGATACGTCGCGCAACGTGGCGATCGGATCGAGCAGGGATCGCGAGGCGGGCAAGATAAACGCGACTTGGCCCCACATGAGCAAGCATGTCTCCTTGTCCATATGTAAAGGCATTCCAGTGACATAGCACTTGCGCCCCATTGCGGTCACGCCACACAAAATCAAGTGTTTGCTCTTGCTTGAGCAGCCGCTCAGCGCTTGATCCTGGTTTGGGATAGCGCCCGGGCGATTCAAGATCGCAACCCATAAAGAACATTCCATCGATACGCGTGATCGCTGTGCGGTCAAAGCCGGCAGCTTTTAAAAGAGAAGGAAGTGCGGGTGAGCAGCCAAAACTGTCTGTAAAATATGCCAGGTTTGGTTCCTGCAACATCCCCTTTGAGCGCAGCCATTCTTGACCAATCAGCAAATCACGCAAGATAGCCTCCGCGCTGGGCAGCAGCGTGTCGGCAGTAGTTACCCCGCTGCTGGTCAGGCGCAAACGCCCCTCATTCACCAACGTGCGGATCTTATCTCTCTGAGCAGGACACCGATCCCAATACATGCGCAAGAAAAACATGCACTCAATCGAATATACGCGGCGGGGTTCCTGCAGCAACTCCTCAATAGCCAGATCAAGGTTTGAGCGCACAAATCGCTCGTAATATTCTTCCGAGGTATACAACCAATTGGGATCCCAATGGCTCGACTCAGAAAATATAAGCACCCGCTTGGCATCATCAGGAATACCCAATTTACTGCGTAGTAACTTGCTGGCGGGCTGATGAACATGATCCATCAATGTACTCCTTAATCGATACAACAGATTGTGCAAATGGAAGCAGTTTGTGCTAATAATATCATAGCGACTTAAACTAAAACACAGTATCAACTACAGGCATTCCATGCTGTCCTGAGTGTCGTACATACAACTAAGATATCACAGGGGTATGATGTGCGTTCCAACCTTAAGGGGTATCCCTTGCCAATCAACTTAGCTCTATACATAAATTGCGCCAATCAGGTTAATCATTTATATATCCTCCCCCACTACAATCAAACGAAAATAAACCAGTGTGCCCATGGGCACACTGGAATAATATTGGTTCTCAAACACGAAAATACAATTAGATTAATTCTATGAAATGGAAGCTAATATTTAGAGCGTTGGGTTTTGCATGATCATTCTTTGGCTATCTTTTGGAAATCCCAATTTTCAAAGAGCTGCTCAAGATCAATCTTGTAGTCATAGCGAGGTGAATCTGAAGGTTGCCGGTAGTCACGCAGTTTGATCTTGCCCCTGTAGTAATCCGTCAACGCATGGATCAATAACAAACCCGCTACTTGAGAATTGGTCAGGTGTCCTTCCTCAGCAATCCGGGCGACGGCTTTGATCAAGCCGGGTGGAAGGTCGTAGAGGGCGCGCCTGCCGCGGCGCCTGGCGTTCTTCCTGCGCTCGCGCAGTAACTTCGGACTTACACCTGGTACAGTGCGGTCGTTATCACTCATTTGCTCATCTCCATGATTCACTCGACAATCATCTAAATATGGTCATTTAGCTGCTAATTAGCCTTGATACCCAATACATCCAGCAGACGCTGAATCAGGAATAATTTGCCATTCGTGTTCTCTTCAATCTTCAAAAAATGGCTCAGGTCCGATGCAAGGGTTGAGGTTAAAAATCCATCGCCAAGATAGCCTGCCTCCAGGCGCACTTTTGCCTGCCAGAGCTGCTGCGATAGCTCCTTTGGGGGAAGATTTGCTAATCTCAATGCTGCCCCACCCGCGTCCAAACCTGACTCAAGTGCCCGCGAGACAGCAAAACTCATCGGGGATTTGATTCCGGGTGTCAGGCAGCCATAGATGAGCCAGGAAACAAAGCTTTCGGGTTCAAAACGTTGTTGGATCTGTTTGCTCAAAACAGGGTTGATGCGGTTTAATATTTGTTCAATATCCCAAGAATTATTAGAATAATAAGCCTCCACCACTTGATCAGTTAGTTCAGATTGGTCTGTTTCTTGAAGAAAATTGGACTTTTTGTGAGCTGTATCTGGTGGTTGTTTATATTTTATAGACAATAAAGTATTTTTAAGTCTATAAAGTATATTAATTACTGTATCAAAATTACATATATCCTGACGTACAAGAGTATCAAAATTACAAATAATTGAGCGTACTAAAGTATCAAAATAACTTATTTCGTGAGGTTCTAGAGTATCAGAATTACAAATTCCTGCATTAACTAAGGTCTCATAATTACAAAATGAGCTGTGATTGAGGAAATATGATGACTTTTGAAGCAGAGACGAGGAGTTCTTACCGCTGAGCAGCGACTGGAGCTTATCCAAGTTACCCATGCGAACACAATCATCAACAAAATGATATACAGCATCCTGAATCTGATAGTCGCTTGCGGTGAGCTGTGTATCGTTGACCTCAAGCTGCCAATCCAAACCACTGTCTGAGCGGCGTGTATCAATGCGGCATAGATAGTGACTGATTAGTTCACGCTTTTCATCGCGCCAGGATCGCACATATTCAGAGTTATCTTTAATATCATCCGATCGAGGGCGGCCTCGCTGGGTGGGATCTTTTTGAGGGATGCGTTTGGGCAGAGAAACTGAGCCGATCCATGCCTGCAGAGTCTTTAGACCTCCGGGAACCCAAAAGGTATTGCGATCCTGACCGTGAGCCCAATCGACGTAACAACAATTTTTAGCCATCAAATAAAGGGCTCCGAGGTCGTCTCCTAATTCAGGAAGCACTTTGCGGAACCAATACCATGGGATTGCCAGGAAGCTTTCAGGGCGAATGAGATGAGAGGAGAGCGAATCGCAAATACCAGCCAGGACGCTGTTAAGCGCTTGACCGGCGAGCGCAAGTGAGACTACCTCATGCACCGAAGCAGCATGTGTAATGGCATGTTCAGCAGAAGAAGGGGTTCGATAAGGGAATTGAAGGATTTGATCGCGGCTGGTGCGCAGCGCTTCTGTCAGCGCATCAACGGGATTGTCTTGAATACCGTGGTCCTGCAGCCAGGCAAGAAGATCGCTGGCATCACCGGGGGTCAACAAGAGACCTTTGTATTGGTAGGTATTCGGAAGGCGGTGGATGCGGCCGTCCTTAAAGGTGTGCTCAGCCTCAGAGCGGGAAGCGAACCAGTCCAGTTTACCTTCTTTGAAAAGGCGGAAGAATTTAGCGCGGCTGATAACACCACCCAGGGAGTGGAGTAATGCAGCAACATTAACTGTAACAGTGTCACCTGCCTTTGGGAAAACATTATCAAGACCCTCATCTTGAAATGCCCGGTAGAATGCCTGACGGAGCGCGATAGCAATAAGGACAGGCGCTGATCCAACATAAGGGATAAAGCGTAATGAATATGAGGGGACAGCTGCAATGGACTCAGGGCGGATGATCGCTTCTGCAACATTGGCATAACCTAAAACCAGCTGCAAACTTTCAGCGTCTGTGCCCATGGGCACAGTTGAGGTATTGCGCAGTTTTACGCGAACACCGGCGACATCATCCGCGACAGCTTCGATGACAGGATAATATTGGCAGAGCTTGGGAAAAGCAGCGTCGTCAGTAGCGATTTCAAGCATGCCATCATAACTGACCTCGGATTGATTTAATAGACGATCAAGTTCATCGCCGCAAGTGGAGCGGAGAGCATTTTTGATGTTCCACCATGCATTTGAGCCCTGATTCATGCCAATTTACCCCTTTTTAAGCACTTTAAAGGGTGATTTGCTTGACGAGTGAATCGAAAGATGCTATCATAATGAAGAACATCGTAAAGATTAACGCAAGGCACAAACATTAGGATGGCTCCGAAAAAGTCCTAAACATTATTGGCTTGAGACCCGGTAACAGCGGGTCTTCAGCTTTAAGTTGAGCGATATTTGCAGCTTGGCTGATTATTATAATAACCAAAAAACAAATCAGTTATCTCAGCTCTCAGCAATTAAATATCCATAATAGTTAATTTGCTTTTCTTCTCCTCAAGTAACTCTTCAAGGTATTGACTGGCCTGGATCAGAGCATTGGTCAATGAGGCATGCGAATTCGACGCAATGTTGAGGATCTCGTTTTCATCGAGCAAGCTTAAGGGATCCGGATGACCAGCCATCTTACAGCGCGAATAGAGCATGTTGGCGATCTCTTGAACACTGGGCGCTCTAAAGGGGTGGTACAGGCCGAGGAACTCGTTGAGATCACCCAGGTTGGTAGTTGTTTCATAAAGGTCTTGAAGAAAGATAAGCGTTTTGATTTTCTTGTTGTTCTCCACTGACCAGGTCAACATTTCAAAGAGGTAATCCTGATCGACGGGGGGACCGTCGAGGACAAGCAGCAAGCCCTGGGGTGTATCTGCCAGGTGATCGAAGATACTTTCAAGGCGGTTGGCGTTTGAACGTGAAGAAGGCAAACCCAGCGCATCGATAACGGTCATTAAGAAGTGCCTGGGTTCAGTGATGGTGTTGGTTTTCATATAGATGCCGTGGGTTATCCCTTGATCAAGGTTGGCATGGACGCTGGAGGCAAGCTTGAGGGCGAGCATGGTCTTCCCGGCACCAACGGGACCAGCAATCACACCGAGGTTCTTTTGGGGATCATTGTTGTTGCTCATAAATCCATAAGCTATCTCGATAACCTTGCGCTGTTCAGTGAAATGGGGAAAGAAAAAGCGTGTATCCGGGTACATCAGGAAAGGATGTTCCAGGAAGTTTGCGTTGACCAGATCATTTGTTGATATCATGCTGCACCACCGTTTATGTGATTTGCGATATAAAAAGGTTATCACGAGCCGCGAATTAAGTCAAGTGCCATGTTATTATAGTGCACTTAAAGCAAGTGGGGTTATTTTATCACAATGTATGCATTTCTTGGGTATTAAAAGGATAAATTATGACAAAATCGTGGTATGATAGATAGGAAGAAATATCCTTTTTACAACTGAGAGGTGCTTGTGTTATGGCTATTATATCTCTAATTAATCGAAAAGGCGGCGTAGGTAAATCCACAATCAGCATCAATTTAGCGGCGGGACTCGCCACACGTGAATCGCGTAAGCCAAGCAGCAAGCCGGTGCTTTTGATTGACATGGATGATCAGCTCAGCGCGACAATCACCGCGATGGGTGGCGGATTCGGGCAGCAATTCGTTCCTGTTATCACTGCCGAACCGAGCTTTGCTGAAGCCTTAGGGGGTGGCCTTGGTGGTTCAGAATCGCTGTTAATTGAATCGTTACTGCCGCGTAACAGATCCGAGAAAGTGCGTGTCTTTAAAACCAACAAAACTGAAATGGAGGGTTTAGAAGATTCGTTGAAATCAATTCCAGAGTCAGCTTTTCAACTGCTATATTTTTTAGAACCGATCAAGGATAAATTTTCTTATATTATTATTGATAACCCCCCTTCTGCGGGAATGATTCCGATGAATGCCCTGGTTGCAAGTACGCATGTGTTGATTCCAATCGAACCAGATGGGTTGAGCCTGATCGGGCTGGCTGACATCTTGCGCATGATCGAAAATGTGCAGAAAAATACAAACCCTGACTTGAAGATCCTGGGGATCATTCCGTCGCGCTTTAGGATGGTGCGCAGGCAGTCACGCGATGTGATTGAAGATATGGAAAAGCTTTATGGACATCTTTTATTACCATATGTCAAAGATTTGGCGGACATTTCCGCTGCTACTACGGCTGGATATGATGTCTTTTCCTACTGCCGGCAAAAATCGCAGCCTTATCGCTGTTTTTCAAATCTAGTGGATGCGGTGCTGGGGAAATTGCAGTAAACCTGCACCCAGAGGTATGGCTGTGCCCATGGGCACAGTTTGGCAAATTTGCTTTTATAGCGGAATGCCAGGAGGTATGAAACGTGGCTAAGAGAGAACGACCAACAGGTTTTGATAATTTGATCAATACTACAACTGAAGCGTTTGCTGCGAGTGCAGTTGAGAAAACGGCTGAATTAAGCGCGGATGTTCCTAAAATGGTTAATAACCGCCAGAGCGTCTACCGGGTGCCTTTATCCATGATCCTGCCGGACCGCTTTCAGGCACGCTTCACATTCCCACATGCAATCCGCAAAGCATTTTATGCGGGACAGATCAACTGGGCCGAAGCAACCAAACGGTGGTTGAAGTTGTCTAAAAAAGATCGTCTGGTAAGGCGTGAAATTGAGGAGCTGACTTTTTTAGGCGAGTCGCTTCAGGATGAGGGACAGATCAAACCCATCACCGGACAGGTATTCACAGAAGACGGCAGAGAAGTGTTTAAAATGCTTACTGGTGAACGGCGCTTTTGGGCAACAGCGATCAAAGCTGTTACAGATGGCAGCCAGGAAGAGCCATATATTTTGGCGATAATTGACAACGAACCTACGCTGGAAAAACAGATCGCTGAAAATATGGCTTATAAAGCTTTGAACGCGGTTGGTAAAGCACGCGCAGCAGCAAGAATTGTTTTGGAGGGGAATGGGGTTAGCCCCGAACCAGACGAGGATGAATATGCTTATTTCCGCAAAGTGTTTAATGTGCGTTTGAGTGAAGAGGCACGCCAGGCTTTGCAAGAGGCGCTGCAGCTGGAACGCACGTACTTTGGACGATTGATGAAATTCTTTGATCTTCCCGAGCCGGTCTTGGAGATTTGTGACCGGGCTGAGATGCCGGAGCGCGTGTTGAGAGAGATCATGCAGTATGACAAAAAACATTGGAAAGCGGGCGTGGTTTATTATGCCGGGAAGGACGGCCGTACATATAATGATGTACGTGCTTATATGGACAGGATATCGGGAAAGGTGCAGAGCCGCAAGCCGCGCCCGCCTGTTGACCCGGCGACGAAGTCCGCTCGTGCGGTACGCCGCGCTATCTTCTCGCTTGAAGATATTCCACAGGAAGATAAGATTGGCGCACTGGCTGACGCGATGCTTGGAGATGTCGATCGGGATCAGGCGCGGAAGTTACTGGGGGCAATCAGTGATCTGCAGAAGGCTTTGAGCATTCGAGTTAAGAATATGGGCCGCTAGATTTTAGTTCAGCCTGCTGATTGGATAAACACCCCATAAGTCGGGGTGTTTTTTTTAATGCTTGAGCACCCTTTCTTACGGGCGAAGCGAAAAAGGGTTTTTGTTTCGCGGACCATGTAATAGCCGCATCCGGGCGTATGCTGTGCCCATGGGCACAGTTTGGCGCTGAGTGTCGTATGCTGGGATAAGGCTTGCGTGTGCCGGGCTAATAGTGTAATGCGCTTGAGGTTGCTGTGGGAAATGCTTGCGGAAACTTAGGGATACCCCTAAGGCGGATTTCTGACCCTAAAGTGATGAAGAGAGCAGGGGGGGTATGCAGTCCTCAAGGAGCACCCATAGCTTCATGTTGCCACTATAAGGTTTTCACCAGTTGGATCAAGACATTGCGTACAAAATGCTTGACAAATCAGGGTAAAAGTTGTATAGTAGTAATATAGTTTATTCACTAAATAAAGAAAGTGTTTATGAGTAATTCAACACGTGGTTCAAAAGATCTCATGCGGGCAATCAATTACTCGATCATCTTGAATAAAATCAAGGAGATTGGGCCTGTCTCGCGCGTAAAACTGGCAAAGATCACTGGCTTGAGCGCTGCAACTGTAACTGGAATCACTGCTGAGCTTATCGCAGATGACCTTATTTTTGAAAAGGAAACCGGGGATTCGAGCGGTGGAAGAAGGCCGATCTTGCTGGCGCTCAATCCGCGCGGAGGTTATGCGGTTGGTATTAAACTGACAGAGAAATACCTGTACGGTGCCCTGGTTAACTTTGAGGGGGAGGTGATTGATAAACAAAATACAGCCTTTGTTTCAAGAACACCAGAATCAGCTGTTGAACTCATTGGGAAGCTGACAGAACAGCTTCTTGAAAACAATCAAATCTCAAAAGAAAAATTGTTGGGTGTTGGAGTAGGCGTGGCAGGTTTTGTCGATTTTGATCGTGGTCTGCTTATCCAATCTACGTTTTTTGGATGGAGGAATGTCCCGTTCTCTAAGTTGGTCGGGGAACGCCTTGGTGTGAAAACCTATATTGATAATGATGTAAACACCTTGGTAGTGGCTGAGCAGTTATTTGGTGCAGGGCAGAATTTGGAGCATTTCATTACCATCACGGTCGGCCGCGGCGTAGGGATGGGCATAGTAGTGCATGGGCAGATCTACCGGGGTGTAAACGGTGCAGGTGAATTTGGACATATAACGGTGCAGCCTGGTGGTCGTCAATGTACTTGCGGGAAAAGGGGCTGTTTAGAGACATTTGTTAGCGATGAGGGTTTACTTATTGGCGGTAAGGAGGCTTGCGGTCAATCGATTGCTAATGTAGATGAATTACTCAAGCTTGCAGAGTCAGGCAATAAAAAAGCTCAAGAGGTTTTTGCTCGGGCGGGGACAATATTAGGGGTACAAATTGCTAACCTGATCACCGTACTTTTACCGATGCGCATCATCATTGGTGGGGAAGGTGCTCGATTTGGTGATTGGCTTTTTGAACCAATGCGTCAGGCTATTGCTGAGAATATAATGCCTGGGCAAGGTGAGATGACTGAGGTCTGCGTTGAACCATGGGGAGACGATGCCTGGGCGTTGGGCGCAGCCTGTTTGGTGTTGGGTGAGTTTCTGAAATCCCCAATTTATGGGAAGCCACTGCTGGACTGAACGATGAAGGCGTTTTTAAAAACCCATGACTTGATTAATTCAATGAAGAAAGGAACTATTACAGGAGGTGATTTGGATAAGATAGTAAAACGAATTTCAATCCTTATAATCAATAGTCTATGAATAGGAGAAAAGCGATGATTAAGAAGAAAGGTTACATATTTTTTGTATTAATGCTCACGTTGAGCATGCTTCTGGCAGCTTGTGCGAAGGTGGAAGAACCACAGCCAACTGAAGTTCCAACCGAGGTGGAGGTGCCAGAGGAAGTTGCAACTGAAGTTGAAGTCCCGGAAGAAGTTGAGATCACTGAACCTGTGACAATCACTTACTGGCACACAATGAGTGACCCAGAAACGGAGCAGCTTGATAAGGTGATTGCTGCTTTTGAATCCTCCAACCCAAACATAACTGTGAAAGCAACCCGTTATTCATGGGATGATTTTAAACCCGCAGTACTTACCTCGATAGCTGGAGGAGAAGCCCCAGACACTGCCAGGATGGATATTGCTTGGGTATCGGAGTTTGCTGACCAGGGAGCCCTGATGCAGCTTGATGGTGTTATGCCAGGGTTTGAAGAAATTGCTGGAAGTACTTTCCCCGGGCCGCTATCAACAAATTACTGGGATGGACATTACTATGGATTACCGCAGAATACGAATACCCAGGTGCTACTCTGGAACAAGGAAGTCTTTGACGCAGCGGGGATAGATAAAGCACCTACTACCATGGAGGAGTTCGCGGATGTCGCTTGTACTTTGACTGAAGGGGAGACTCAGTATGGTTATGCTCTGGGTGGTACGTACTTTTGGGCACCCGCGCCTATCTTTTATGCCATGGGTGGGAAAGTGGTGGACGAGAATATCACGACTGCAACAGGTTATATCAATAGCGCTGAGAGCATAGCCGCATTTGAGATGTTGACTGACCTTTTCAACGAAGGTTGCATTTCACCAAACTTACTCGGTGGAGGTATTGGTACAGCAGATGGTCATGCAACAGGTTTGTATGCAATGATTATCGATGGCCCTTGGATGGTTGATATTTACAAAGGTAACTATCCGGACTTTGCGGTCAATTTTGCGCCTATTCCGACCGGCCCCGATGGAACAACCAGTTCTGTTGTGGGCGGGGAGGACATTGTTATATTCGAGGGTACCAAGAATGCGGATGCTGCAATGAAATGGGTGGCATATCTGCTAAGCGAGGAATCTCAATTAATGATGGCCGAAGTAGGCGTGATTCCTACACTAGCAACTTTGGTTGGAAACGAGAAATTGCCCGAATATTTCGATGTATTCCTGAAACAACTTGAGACTGCGCAGGCACGTGTACCGCACCCTGCTTGGTCGGATATGGATGGAGCGATAAACAATGCGTTCCAGCGAATGCTCCGTGGTGATCAAACACCTTCAGAGGCCTTAGATCAAGCTGCTGAAGAAATCAACGCGCTTCTAGAATAACTTTGAGTTTAAGATTTATCCTCACCCTTTTTTATAGGGTGAGGATAACCTTTTTTAAATAAGATAAAATTGATTTGACATAAAATTATAATTGAGTTTTTGTTGTGATTAAAAGTAAAAAATCTTTACGTCAAATAGCCATAGCTACTTTGTTTATATTACCTGGTCTTCTTCTTTTCGTCACCTTTGTAATAGGACCAATGTTTTATTCTTTTCGGATTAGTTTCTATGATTGGAATATTGTAAAACCTGAACAATCAGAGTGGTTAGGTTTGGATAATTTCACAAGAGCTCTAGCTGATCCAATATTCCGTCGTGCTGTTTTGAACACAATTATTTATGCAATAGTTACCGTCCCTGGCCAAATGGTAATTGGCTTAATTATTGCTTTATTGCTCAATCAGGATATTCAGGGACGATCGTTTTTTAGGGTCGCATATTATCTGCCAGTAATAACATCGTGGGTCATTGTCAGCTTGCTTTTTGAGTACATGTTTAGCGGCCAAGCGGGACTTATTAATTTCTTTTTACGAGATGTTTTACACATTACCACAGAGAATATTCTTTGGCTGGCAGATCCCATTCTTGCGTTTGTTCCGATCCATTTACTTGGAATATGGAAAGGTATTGGATGGACGGCAGTCGTTTATTTAGCAGGACTTCAGGCAATACCAAAACATTTATATGAAGCAGCTGAAGTAGATGGGGCGGGGCCAGTTAAGCGTTTGTTTTCAATAACACTTCCACTTATGAGACCGACGATAACATTTTTATTAGTTGTTCTAACCATTGGTGCATTAAACGCTTATATCTCGAATTTGCTATTAACAGATGGCGGTAATCCTCTGGATCTAACTCATTTTGTTCTGACACTAATGTATGAGGCGACATTTACTAAGTTGGACTTTGGGTATGGAGCTGCGATAAGCTATTTTCTAACAACTATTGTGTTCATTGTTAGTTTTATTCAAATGAGATTGGTCAGAAAAAAGTTTGAATATTAGGATGGGTTGTATGACACACAAAAAAATATTTCGAATAGTTACTTATACGTTATTAATAGCGGGTTTAGTTGTTGTTATGTTACCTTTTTGGTATATGGTTGTAACATCTCTAAAACCGCAATCGTTTATTTTCGAAATGCCACCCCGGTTATGGCCTTCACAAGTGACATTGAAAAATTATATTGTTGCCTTGAATAAGGACAATTTTGGACTTTATTTTTTTAATAGCTTGTTTGTAGCAGTCATTAGTACTGTAATGACAGTATTTGTATCTTCATTGCTAGCCTATGCATTTGCGCGTTTAAACTTTCCTGGTCGGGAAGTACTATTTTATTTGTTAATGATTGGAATGATGATTCCCCCAGTCATGTTAATTATTCCACAGTTTATAGTGGCAAAACACCTGAAGCTTCTTAATAAATCCATTGGGTTAATTCTTGTATATGTTTCGATGAATCTATCCATGCAAACATTTTTACTACGCGGTGTTTTTAAGGATATCCCGCGAGAACTTGAGGAGGCTGCAATAATTGACGGGGCCAACAACTGGAAGATATTCTTGAAGGTGATATTACCTCTTTCCATGCCTGGTTTAGCGGTGGTTACTATTTTTACTTTCCTTTATAGTTGGGGAGAATTTCCTTGGGCGCATGTTGCAATGAATGACACGGCAAAACGGACTTTGCCTATTGCTATCGCATTATTTCAATCCCAACATCTTACTGAATGGGGACAGGTATTTGCTGCATCGATTGTTTCAATGATACCTATTGTGATCGTTTTCGTTGTGTTTCAGCGATATTTTATTCAGGGCGTATCAATGACAGGACTCAAAGGGTGATCTATGCATTTCATTGATTCGTTTCCAAATCAGGGAAGCTTTGAACCGGGAGCACGTGTGGGCATCACCTTTATGGTGACCTCGAAAGAAGCTGCATATTGCAAAGTGCGTTTTAATGTGCTTCATCTTTCAGAGGGTATGTTTTCAGGGTTGTACCCATTTAATATTGAAGCGGGAGCTCAAAGGTTGGTGATTGAGTGGGAAGCGCCAGAAATTTCGCCAAGAGGGTATGGTGTTGTTGCAGAATTATTAAATGAGGATTGTGAAGTGGTCAGTGAAGTTTCTACCGCTTTTGATATTTTGAATCAATGGACCGATTTTCCTCGATACGGGTTTCTTTCTGACTTTCAAAGTAGGCGAACAGATCCAGAAACAATTATGGATTCTTTGGTTCGTTATCATATTAATGGCTTGCAATTTTACGATTGGATGTATCGCCATGAACAATTCTTAACGGATGAAGAACCTTATCGCGATCTATTGAACAGGGAGCTTTCCCTTGAAACTGTGAAGAGTTTGATCTCTGCTGCTCACGAACGCAATATAGCTGCTATGCCTTATACTGCCATATATGCTGCCTCTATTCCTTTTTACGAACAGCACAAAGATTGGGCTTTATACGGAAGGGATGGGAAGCCCCTCTTCTTTGGTGAAAACTTTTTGGTATATATGGATCCACGTCCGGGTTTCCCTTGGGTGGAGTACCTGCTTGATCAGTTTGATCAGGTGTTGGATCAGGTACCCTTCGATCGTATTCACCTTGACCAATATGGTGACCCCAAACAGGGATATGATGTCTCGGGTAACAAGTTCAGCCTGGAGCAGCCACTTGCAGAAACGATTAACC
>Ga0164311_10000643_pt1 | contig 15735 bp, 11 predicted proteins | sample GuaBasSedimGuay2_FD_121796 | JGI IMG/M metagenome (GOLD analysis project Ga0164311, IMG submission 121796) | Subseafloor sediment microbial communities from Guaymas Basin, Gulf of California, Mexico - Guay2, Core 4569-9, 9-12 cm | ecosystem: Environmental > Aquatic > Marine > Hydrothermal vents...
CCGTTGAAGTGGATAAAAGAATGATTGAGAGAAGGCTGAAGACACGCTATCTTGATACCTGGACCGACGACCCATGGGAAGGGCTTAAGATGGCTCAGGAGGCGGCGAAAGAGGGAAGGGCTCTCTCGGTGGCTGTGTGGGGGAACGCTGCAGAGGTTCACACCATGTACGCTGAGAAGGGCGTGAAGTTTGACGTGGTCACTGATCAGACCGCCGCCCACGACCCGTTAAACGGCTACATCCCTGAAGGGTATTCCGTGGAGGAGGCGGCGAAGTTGAGGGAGGAGGACCCGCATACTTACCTCAAAAAAGCAAAGGCATCCATTGCAAAGCACGTCAGGGCCATCCTCCACTTCATGAAGGAAGGGGCGGTGGCCTTTGACTACGGGAACAACATACGCCAGGTCGCCTTTGATGAGGGTGTAAAGGAGGCCTTCTCATATCCCGGCTTCGTACCCGCCTACATAAGGCCCCTCTTCTGCGAGGGAAAAGGCCCCTTCCGATGGGTCGCCCTATCAGGAAACCCTGATGACATCTACACCACCGATAAGGTACTCCTTGACCTATTCCCTAAAGATGCCAAATTGAAAAGGTGGATTGAAAAGGTTGAAGGCTCCTTTGAGTTCCAGGGACTCCCAGCAAGAATCTGCTGGCTCGGATACGGTGAAAGAGCAAAGGCAGGCGTGGCATTCAATAAACTCGTCAAAGAAGGCAAAGTGGAAGCCCCAATAGTCATCGGCAGAGACCACCTGGACTCCGGCTCTGTGGCATCCCCCAACCGTGAGACAGAAGGTATGCTTGACGGCTCAGATGCCATCGCTGACTGGCCCATCCTCAACGGACTTCTGAACGCTGTCTCAGGCGCCACGTGGGTTTCAGTGCACCACGGTGGCGGTGTTGGCATAGGCTATTCCATCCATGCCGGCATGGTCGTTGTCGCCGAAGGCACGGAACTGTCAGAGAAGAAACTCTTGAGGGTCCTTACTAACGACCCGGGCCTCGGTGTAGTCAGACATGCGGACGCTGGATATGACATAGCTATCAAATTCGCAAAGAAACACGAAATAAAGATCCCTATGCTGAAATAATTCCATAATTGAAAAGGAATTACTAGAGATTTGCTATATGCAGATTGGAAAGGGAAAATCCGTTTAAATCTTTCACAGCATTGGCAATATTTTGAAATGTTGGGGAATTTTTTATTATCAACAATCGCCTTAGCCCCCATGCCGTAAGGCAGAAGGTGCGCAGGTGCCTGAGAAGGAGGTCGAGGTAAACCCGGTGACCAGGGTTGAAGGGGAGTCAAAGCTGATTCTCAATGTGGACGACGAAGGGATTGTCAGAGAGGGCTACTATCTTCCATTCCTACCTGTGAGGGGCTTCGAGAAGATGCTCCAGGGGAAGAGTTTTAGATTCCTCCCCGGGGCGGTGATGAGAATATGCGGGGTCTGCCACATAACACACGCCATCGCCGCGGCGGAGGCGGTGGAGTCCGTTTTTGGGGTTAAGCCCCCCCAGGATGGACTCCTCCTGAGGGAATTGGCTGGCCTGATTAACAGGCTTGAGAGCCAGGCCCTCCACGTTCTTTTCCTCCTGGAGGACCTCTTTCGAGGGGAGAAGAGGGGGGAGATGACGAAGAAAACCTTCCAACTCATAGGGGCATCGGGAAAGATGATGACTGTAATCGGGGGCAGCCCAGTTCACCCTCAGGGGGTCGTGGTTGGTGGGATGGAGAGGAACCTATCGGAGAAAGGGGCGGAGGAGATAAGGAACAACCTGAAGGTGTACAGGGAAGGTATGGAGGAGCTTCTTGAGGAGGTAAAAGTTGCCCAGCGAAGGCTTGCAGAGGAGGGGATTCTGAAAGAGGACACCGGGGAGGTTAGGGTAAGGAGGCTAGCCACACACCCAACGTACGGCAACTCCCTTGAACTGGATCTCCTTGAGCTAACCCTTGTAGACCCCCATTCCTACTATGACCATGAGAGCGCCGCGAAGGAGGCTAGATCCCTACTTGCCCTCTACGGAGGTGAGGTCACCGAGGTTGGACCGGGGGCGAGGATGAGGCTCTACGACTCCTTCAAAGAGGAGGGGCCGCTCAGCGTAAACCTTGCCTATATGATGGAGGCGCTAAGGGACTGCAAGAGGGCCGGGGAGATACTTGAGGCGCTCAACCTTAAGGGGAGAACCTATGAGAGAGTTACTCCAAAGGGAGGGAAGGGTGTGGGGGTTCACGAGGCTCCCCGGGGGACAAACATCCACATAGCCCACTTGAGGGAGGACGGGACCATCCTTGACTACAGAATAATCGTTCCAACTATGTTCAACATCCCCGTCATCAACGTTGCTCTAAAGGGGGTTCCCAAAGAATATGCCCCCCTGGTGGTTAGGAGCTACGACCCGTGTCTCTCCTGCGCATCCCACGTGATAAGGGTGGAGGAGGTGGTAGATTGATGAGGCTGATATACATAAAGCTCTCCGACTGCAGTGGCTGCATGGTGAGCTTCCTGCCAGTCCTTGAGAAGGTTCCTCTTCAGATCGTCTACTTCCCCAACATAACAGACCAGGGGGAGCTGGGGGAGGCGGATCTAGCCATAGTGAACGGCTCCGTCAACGCCGAGTCCGAGGAGCAAAGGAAGCTGTTGGGGGAGGTGAGAGCTCTCTCAAGGTTCGTGGCTGCCGTTGGCTCCTGTGCCGCAGTGGGGGGTGTGACGAGGTATCTAAGAGGGGGACAACTGCCTACACCCTCTCACCATACCTTCCTCCCCGTGGGCGATGTCATCGACGTGGACTTTGCCATTCCCGGCTGCCCCGCCTCTGCTGACATAATGGTGAAGTTCTTAGTCGCCCTTGAGAGGGGAGACGAGAGATACCTCACCCCTCTGAAGAATCTCACGAAGAAGAGAAAAGCCAGCGGTCTTGACCTGCAGGATGACATAGTCTCCCGGGGACTCTGCTCGGGTTGCGGCATGTGTGCGCTCTCCTGCCCTGTGGGCGCAATTGAGATAGTAAAGGGCAGACCTGAGGTCAGAATGGACCTCTGCATAAGGTGCGGCACCTGCTATTTCAGATGCCCGCGAATGTTCGTGAGGTTAAGAAAGCCGGACGCGGAGGTGGTCTAGTGGTGTCTAAAAAGGATGTACTGGGAGAGTACCTGGAAATCATGCTTGTCAGGTCCCTTCGCCCTCGGGGTGGGGCCGTCACGGCTCTCATCTCCGCAGCCTTAACAGCGGGGGAGATTGACGGGGCCGTGGTGGTGAAGGCCGACGATCTCTGGAGGCCAAAAGCTGTAATAGCCACGAGCGAGGAAGAGATACTGTCCGCCGCAGGGTCGAAATGGGTCATCACTCCCATGGTAAGAGCGATACTCGACGCTCTCAGGAGCAGAAGACTTGAGAAGATTGCGGTCATTGGCACTCCTTGTCAGGCTCAGGCGTTGAGGGACATGAAGGAGTACCCTCTTCAGACCGGAGAGCTTGCATCAAGGATTAAACTCATTGTAGGTCTCTTCTGTATGGGCTCCTTCACCCAGGACGGCTTCAGAACAATGGTGGAGACCAAGTACGGGATACGTCTGCCTGAAATAAAGGAGGCGGAGGTGAAGGAGGAGTTCTTCAGCTTGACCCTCAAGGATGGACGGCAGATCAACATACCGCTGGAGGAGTTCCACGGTGGGATTCAGGTGGCCTGCCTAAGCTGCAATGATTTCACCGCCCGTTCCTCGGACATCTCCGCCGGAAGGCATGGTGCCGAGGAGATGGGAGAGCGTATCTTCATCATAAGAAGCGAGGAGGGTAGGAGGATTCTCCAGACAGCTGAGGAGATGGGGTACCTGAAGAGCGAGGAGGCTACTGAAAAAAATGTTGAAGAGATATTCAAGGAAGGGGTAGCAAAGTGGAGAAGAGCCGAGCGATTCACCGAGCAGCTCCCCTTCTGAAGACCTTCATCACCTCTCTATCCCTATAAAGAGATTTAGGCCGTCAACTTCCCACTCCTTACTGTAACTCCCACCTCCCTCCCCCACCACCAGGGATTTGGAGAGGGTCTCTTTTAGTATGTATTCACTGAGACTTCTGGCAGCATCCTCCATCTCCCTGTCTCCTTTAAGCCAGACCTTTATAGTGGCATCATAAGGGAGGTTCATATCCTTCCTCATGACCTGAATTCTGCGAACTATCTCCTTGGCCAGTCCCTCCCTTCTTAGCCCCTCGTCTATCACAGTATCGAGATACACCTTAAGTCCGCCCTCCTCACCGAGCTTCAGGTTTCCAGGGAGGGCCTCCTCAACCATGAAGTCATCCATGGTAAGGGTCTCGCCGGCCAACATAATACTCCCCTCCTTGCTGAGGATGTCGTAAACCTTCTCAGGGTCCATTCCCTCAAGCTCCTCCATCACAGCCTTCATCGCCCCTCTGAGCCTGGGGCCGGCTCGTCTAGCGTCGAGAGAGGCTCTCCTCTTTAGAATCTCCTCCTCTCTCACAGGCTTTATCTCTTTGACGTTGAGTTCCCCCAGGGCAATCTTAAGAAGCTCTTCGTCCTGGAGAACCTCTTCAACCATATCTCCACCCCCCGCTACATAAGCAGTCTTGAGAGGTTGGCGGTTCTTTATTCCAGAGGCAGCCCTAGCCTCCCTCCCAGCCCCCACAATGTGCAGGAGAACCTCCATCCTCCTCTCCAACCCCTCATCCATTAGACCCTCGTTTGGCTCGGGGTAGTCCGCAAGGTGCACACTCTCCGGTTCTGTTGGAAGTCTCACCTCCCTGTATATCCTCTCCGTTATGAACACTACAAAGGGGGCGAGAAGACGCGAAAGGGTATGCAGTACCTCCTGCAGGGTATCATAAGCGGAGTACTTGTCCTCGTCCCTTTCCATTTTCCAAAATCTCCTGCGATTTACCCTTACGTACCAGTTGGAGAGTTCCTCTGAGACGAACCGCTCTATGGCCTCTGCCGCTGGGTGGTAGTCAAAATCTGTGAGTCTCTCGTCCACGTACTTCACCAGCCGGTTCAGTCTGCTCAGGATCCATCTATCCACGGCGGCCCTTCTCCTGTAAGGCACCCTCTCATCCACTCCCCGGGGCCGGTACCCGTCAAGCTCTGAGTAGGTCCGGTAGAACGTGTAGACGTTCCATAGGACCGATATGAACCTTTTCTTGGCCTCCAGCACCAGCTTCCTTGAGAAGTTCTTGGGTTTCCAAGGGGGAGAGGTCACAAGAAGGTACCAACGCAAGGCATCCGCCCCTTCGTTTCTGAAGACCTCCCAGGGGTCAACAACGTTCCCCCGGCTCTTTGACATCTTCTCCCCCTTCTCATCCAGGATAAGATCCAGGCATATCACATTGAGATATGCAGGCCTGTTAAATACAGCGGTGGATATAGCCAGCAATGAGTAGAACCACCCTCTGGTCTGGTCTATAGCCTCTGAGATGTAGTCCCGGGGGAACTGCCTCTCAAACTCCTCTCCATTCTCAAAGGGATAGTGGAGAGAGGCAAAGGGGGCGGACCCAGAGTCATACCAGACGTCAATTACGTAGGGGACCCTCTTCATCTCCTTCCCGCACTCAGGGCAGGGAAAAGTTATTGGATCAACAGTGGGGCGGTGAAGGTCATCCACCCTCCTTCCCGAGAGCTTCTCGAGCTCATCTATGCTGCCTACGCAGACCCTGTGGCCGCCCGGGCACTCCCATATGGGAAGGGGGGTCCCCCAGTACCTCTCCCTGCTTAATGTCCAGTCCTTTACCTCTTTGAGGAAGTTGCCGAACCTGCCGTGCTTTATGAACTCGGGAACCCAGTTTATCTCCTCGTTGTTCTTGAGGAGCTCCTCTCTTAAGGTGGACATTTTTATGAACCAGGCGTCCCTGGCGTAGTATAAAAGGGGAGCACCGCACCTCCAGCAGAAGGGATAGGTGTGGGTATAGTCCACCACGCTGTGGAGAAGACCTCTCCTCCTCAGGTCTTCTATTATGAGTGGATCTGCGTCTTTAACGAACATTTCCCTCCAGGGTTCCACCTCATCCACAAACTCCCCCTTCTCATTCACCAGCTGGAGAACCGGAAGGGAGTAAACCTTCCCCACCTCAAAGTCCTCCTCGCCGAAGGCGGGAGCGATGTGGACTATTCCAGTACCCTCCTCCAAGGTGACGAACTCGCCCAGAATCACGAAGTGGGCGTCGAATCCTAGGTTCTTGAAGTTATATAAGGGCTCGTAACGCTTGCCCTCCATCTCCGAGCCCTCGAATGTCCGTATGACGGTGTAACCATTATCCCCCAGAACCTCCTTCAATCTGCCTACAGCGAGTATCAGCCTCTCACCACCCACCTCCACCTCGGCGTAGCGGAAATCGGGGTTCACCGCAAGGGCAACATTGGAGATGAGGGTCCACGGGGTAGTGGTCCATGCCAGAAAGTAGAGGTTCTCTTCCCCCTCAACTTTGAACTTCACATATATGGAGGGTTCAGTGATATCCTTGTACCCCTGGGCCACCTCGTGAGATGAGAGGGGCGTTCCGCAGCGGGGGCAATAAGGGACTATAGAGTAGTCTTGGTAGAGTAGGCCCTTCTCCCAGAGGGTCTTCAGCGACCACCAGATCGATTCCATGTACTTGGTGTCCATGGTGATGTAGGGCCTCTCAAGGTCCAGAAAGTAACCCATCCTCTCTGTGGTCTTGCTCCAGTCCTCAATGTGCGTGAATACACTTCTTTTGCACATCTCAATGAAGCGCTCCACACCATACTTCTCTATCTCTTCTTTACTCTTTATTCCAAGCTCCCTCTCGACAGAGATTTCAACGGGCAGGCCGTGGCAATCCCATCCCCCCATCCGAGGTACGTAGTAACCCTTCATTGCTCTGTGCTTGTTTATGATGTCCTTGACTGTCCTGGCGTAAATGTGATGCACCCCCGGGGGGGCATTGGCAGTGGGTGGACCTTCAAGGAACCTGAAATAGGGCCCCCCCTCTCCTCTCTCAAGGCTCTTCCTGATAACGTCATTTTCCCGCCAGAACCTCAGCATCTCCTCTTCGTTCTCCACAACCGGATCCCGTGGGCCCTGTTGCTCTCCACTGCCACACATTTCAAGTCCCCGTGAATATGTTATGTGATTATATGGGGGGGAATTTACCCTCTCTATAAAACATTTCCTTCACCGCAGGAGAGCTCCTCCCCTGGAATCTCGACCTGGAGGGTAACGTTGTTTATCCCCTCCGCCTTTATCACCCTCTCTACTTCCCTTCTCAGCGCTGCGGCCTCCTCCAACGGGCATGGGTCAACAACCAGATGGCCAGTGAAATAAGTGTCCTCATCGGAGACCTTCCAGCATCGTATGGTGTGTATGTCCCAAACCCCTTTCACCTGTAGAACCTTCCTGCGGATCCTCTCAACGTCCACCTCCGGGGCCCCCTCCATGAGTATGTGAAGGGAGTCCTTGAGGAGACCGTAGCCTCCGTAGAATATAACAGCGGAGACAAAAAGGCCCACCAGGGGGTCTATCTCGTAGAGGCCAAATATCCGTGTGAAAAACCCCCCGAAAAGCACCGCAAAGGAAGTGCCAGCGTCTGCCAACATGTGAAGATAAGCACCCCTCTGATTGATGTTCTCCTTCGCCCCTCTCCTCAGCAAGGTTGCGGAGAGGAGATTGGCCGCAAGCGCTATGGCGGCCACGGCCATTACAATTGTCCCGTTCACCTCAGAGGGGTGGATAAGCCTATCAACAGATTCATAGACTATGTAGAAGGCAAGCCCCATAATAAGCAGGGAGTTCAGCTCAGCTGCTATGACCTCTGCTCTGCGGTATCCAAAGGTTTTCTTCCAGCTCGCTCGCCTCTCTGCCACCGTAGCGGCTGCCATCGCTAGAAGAAGAGCGGACATGTCTCCCGTGTTGTGAAGGGCATCCGAGAGGAGCGCCACCGAACCGCTAATTTTACTGAAGGCTACTTCGGCGACTATTATGGCACCGTTTAATGCTATTACTGCAGCCAGCACCCTTCTGCTCTTCAGGCCCATAATTCTTTCAGAGACTTTCGGTATATAAAGTGTTAAGCGAAACGTTTCGCCCCCAGGGTCTGTTATAAGGAGATGGAAAAAGATAATAAACCTAAAGCCTTCTCCCCATCTTATGTCATTCCAGGGCGAAGATGCAATAAGTTTTGAAGAAGAGCTTGAAAGGGATGTGAAGGAGTTTCTGCTTCACTTCGCTTCCGAACTTGAGAGACTCTCACTGGCTACCATAGATGTGGACGACGAGGGGGGATGGGTTTCGGTCAACGCCGCCCCGGATGAGGATGCATTAAAAGAACTGTACTTCAAGGATAACCGCTATCTCCCCGCTGCAGCCTTCTTCAGCGGCCCCTACTGGATCCCCCCCTTCGAGGAGGATGTAGAGGTGGAGGTAAAGGAGCTGGCTGAGAAGTCCGCCTCGGACCCCTGGGAGGTGGAAGAGGCATTGAAACAGATAGAGGGGATAGAGGTCAAAGAAGGGGTCGCGAGGTTCCCCAAGGAGTTCCTGGACAGTTTCAGGGAGTGGAAGCTTTTCCACATTCACGTCACCGCCCGAAAGAACGAATTGCTGTCGTACACTGAGGTCTTCTACAGATTGCGATGGAACGGCAACGAATCTCTCCCTGACACCTATAAAGAGGTCTCCCAGAAAGTTCTGGACATAGTCTCACCCTACACCTCCGGCGATGGAAATTTCATATGTCTGGACCTCCTTCTGAACATGGAGATCCTAACGAAATTCCTCGAAAGGAGCGGGAGAGGGGCACCTGAGGAGGGCTAGCCCCCTTTAGGCCATCTCCTCTACGATTTTAAGGCACCTCTTCAGGAATCTTCTGTGGAGGGAGGGAAGATAGGGGTCATCCAGCACCATTTGAAGGTTCACTTTCAGCTCCAAGAGCCTCTCGTCCTTATCCTCATATACCACAGCAGCCCCGGAAGGTCTTATCGCAATCGCCATTTTCATCACCATAACAAAGAAATACAGGGCTTTATAAAGGAAAATCTGAATTTTCTTTAATCATTTTATAAAGTTTAGGGTCCCCGCATCAGCTTAAAACGGACCCCCTCTCCGCACATCATCTTCTCCGGACACATTTTAATAGTACTTCCCACATAGCTGCCAGTCAGTATCTCTCTGAGAAATAAGACTTTACTCCATCAAGGTTTTATGCAGGCGCAAAACCTGGAGGACGGTTAACCGGTGGTTGAAATAAATTTCTAGTTCTGTTGAACACAATTTTATATAGAGGACCTATATATGTCGGTGCCGACATATTTCAGGGAGGCGATAAAATGCTAAAGGGACTTGGTGGTTTCATTGCCAGACGTCCATATATGACGGTCATCATAGTGGTTGCTATAACAGCACTTCTCGTCTCCGCCTATGTGATCAAAGGTATGGAGTCCAGAATGAACGAGAAGGACTTCACTCCAGACCTGAAAGAGTCCAGGGCGGACAGAGAGATTCAGGAGAAGTTCACATCCACCTATCACCTCTCAATATTCGCCAGGAGTACTGACAAAAGGGACAATATAATAACCCCGGAGAACATGGCTGACATTTTAGAGGTGGAGAAGAAATTATACGAGGATGAGACGATAAGGGCGAATCTGAGAAGTGGATCAACAGAGGATGTAATGAGCGTAGCAGACCTTCTCGCTCAAATAATACTCATACAGAAGCTCTCCGGGACTGTTGAAAACATGACCCAGGAGATGCTAACTTCAATGCTTCAAGCCATAAATGAAACCTTTGAAAGGTATATATCAGAGGGGCTTTCCGAGAATCCAGAAGCAATGAGGGAGGAGATGGTGGGTATGATCGCACTCTCCCTTCCTGAGGTGGAGAACTCCACCAGGGACCTTCTATCCTCCCTTTACATCACCCACCTCCCGGTGATTAAACAGAATATAACCATGGCGCTTTCTCTTCTCATTAACCAGAGTTTTTCGGCACTCTCTATTCAACTCAACTCTACGGAGCTATCCGGGATGAGCAATGAGGAGGCAGCAAACTACATAAACGCCACCTTCCAGAACTTCTTTGGAGCTCTTCTGACCAATGTAAGCACGACAGCCGGGTATCTTCTAGGAGCTGAGTTTGCCAGCATTATGGGTCAGGTAGTGTATTATGCAACGGGGGAGGTCTCAAGGGTTGTCGGCGGCTCAATAGGTGCCATCTTCGGCCAAGCCCTTCAATTAAGGATGGAAAGCCTCTCAGGCGAGGTGCTTTCAATTGTTGAGAACGCTACTGGTGAAGCGATGGGTGGGATGGGTGGTGGGGAAGAGGGGGAGATGATGGAGGCGGTGAACAGGACCGTTGAGGGTATTGTTATGAACCTCTCCGTTTCCCTAGGTGGTGCTATAGGAGATGCCCTTAATCACACCGTCCAGGGGGTTATCTACAACTTCACCACACACCTTGGAGAGAACCTAACCATAGCCTGGTATCTCCCGCTGGAGTCCATGAAAGCATCTGTTCTCCTCAACAGATCCTCGCAGGAGAACATCACAATCGCCCTTGAGGCTGGAAAGCAGGGCTTCCTCACCCCACTTCCCAATCTTGTTGAAAGTTCCCTTGCAGAGAACAACTTCACCGTGTCCCTTAGCGGATCCGTTCTTAGAACCTTCAATTCCTGCTGGGATACGATCTTCACCTCTCTCAACGCATGTTATACTGGGCTGGTCTCCGGAATGAGGGGGCAGTTTATGGAAATGGCCTCACAGATGGCCGGCAATGGAGATGGGGACATAGATCCTCTGTCTTTCATGAAGGCGCTTTCATCTCTTTCATATGATGAAAAGAAGAAGGTCTTTCTGGGCGGTAGTATTGTGATGAACCTCATGGGGCATTCCATAACGTTAAATTTTGAGAGAATGAGTGAGGAGGATCTTAAAGATTTCATCCGTGGTTGTTATCTTCATCCAACCCCAGAGTGCAAACCTGCGTTGGCCGCCATGAACGCCTCCTTTACAAAGGAGTTCAACCCTCCTGAAAAGATTGAAGCTGTGGGCCTTATGATCTCCCTCTCCTTCTCCGACACCTTAACCAAGGACGACGACCTTGCAACAGAAATGGAGAGGAGAGTTGACAAACTGGTTGAGGAGCACGATGCAGATAGTGAGAAGATCGTTTATACCACGCTGGGCCATCACATCATCTCCGACGAAATCATGGACTCGTCTTTTAAGTCCATGAAGATCATATTCGCCCTTGCCATCATAGCTGTAATCCTCATTCTTCTTCTGGTTTACAGGAACTTTTTTGACCTTGTTGTCAGCTTATCTGCACTTCTTATGGCAATCCTGTGGACCTACGGGTTTGGTGCCATTTTAGGGTATGTCTTCAACCCTCTGCTCATCGCTGTCCCCGTCCTTATTGTGGGACTTGGCATAGACTTCGGGATACACATAGTTATGAGATACAGGGCGGAGCGGGAGGAGGGAGAGAAACCTGAAGGTGCTGTGAAGAACACCGTAGGAAGCGTTGGCATGGCACTTCTCCTTGCCACCTTCACAACCGTTGTAGCCTTCCTCTCCAACGCTATTTCACCGATACCCGCACTCTCTCAGTTCGGGGTTCTCTGTGCACTGGGCATAATCTCATCGTTCATCATAATGATAACCCTTGTCCCCGCATCTAAGATCATAAGAGAGAGAAGAACAGGGAAGAAAGATGTTGCAGTGAAAAAGAGGGTTAAAGGGGTAGGTGGCACATTCCTTGACAGGGGCCTGGCGCTGGGCGCTGTGAGCAGTGAGAGGCACCCAATAGTGGTTCTAGCACTCGCACTGATACTGACGGGTGCTGGCTTCTATTCATACACCCAGATCCCAACAAGATTTGATATTGAAGACTTCCTCCCGGAGGAGGTTCCCCTCGCCAAAGAGCTGAGGTTCATGATTGAGGAGTACAACTTCAAAGATGTAACAGAGGGGAGCGTGAACGTGCTTGTAAAAGGTGATGTTGCCAGTGTAGACTTCGTAAATGGGGTGATCAAAGCAACGAACAACATGGCAGATTCAGAAGGTGTTGAAGTGGAGGAGGGTAAGGCAAAGGTCACATCCATACTGACGCTGATGGAGGATTACGCCACCTACACCCCGGGGGGATCGGATTATCGCTTCAATGCTACCTTCTCCCAGATGTACCATTCACTTTTCACAGGTGGGGTGCTGGGTCCCAACGCCACCGATGCGGGAATAAGGGGACTTTACGACTGGCTTTACCTTCACGCCAAGACAGATGTAACTGAGGTACTTCACCGGGACAATAATGGGAATTATGACGCCGCTGTTATAAGCGTTGCAGTGGCTGTGGGGGACACCAGCAAGGAGATCTACAAACTCAGGGATGAGCTCCTCAAGGATGTGAAACCTCTAAAAAGGACACAGGGAGTTTCAGAGGTTATAGTAACCTCTGGACCCATCCTGACGCAGATCATCATGGATGCCTTAAACAGAAGTCAGATAAACTCAATAATCATAACGCTGATCGTCTCCTTCCTCGCGCTTGGAGCAGTATACTATCTGCTGGAGAGGTCCTTTGTACTAGGCGCTATAACCACCCTTCCCATGATATTCTGCATGGCCTGGCTCTTCGGTGCAATGTTCATTCTGGGAATACCACTCAACGTTCTCACCATAACCATTGCCTCACTAACCGTTGGGTTGGGGATCACCTATGGGATTCACATGTCCCATCGCTTTGCGGAGGATATGAAAGAGCTTAAAAACCCCTACAAGGCCATGCGTAGAACGGTCACCCATGTGGGGTCAGCCATATTCGGAGCAGCTGCAACAACCATTGCGGGCTTCGGCCTTCTCATATTCGCCCTCCTTCCACCTATCAAACAGTTCGGTGGGATGACAGCCCTTGCCATTCTCTTCTCCTTCCTCTCGGCGGTCTTCGTTCTCCCCTCCATACTCATACTCTGGGCGAGAAGGGCCTTTAGAAATGATGAAGAGAAACACGGGGAGGAGTAGCTGAATGGGTGAGAAGAAAGGCATCATAAACATGCTGATTATAAAGTTCCTCAGTGACAGTCCCTCAACCGGATATGAGCTCATGAAAAAGATAGAGAAGGTACTGGGTAGAAGGCCCAGCAGCGGGACAATATACCCCGCCTTAAAGAGCCTTGAGAGAAGTGGCCTCATTGAAAGCTGCCGAGAGGGGAAGAGGATAATATACCGCTTGACCACCCTAGGCACGGAGCACTTAGCGAGATTTAAAGAGATGAAAAAGGAGTACTTAGAATGGTACGAAGGGATGAGGAAGGCCTTCGGGGAGGTCTTCCCCACTATGAAGAAGGATATAGACGAGATGAAACTCATCTTCACCTACGAGGTGCTCTCCCCTCTGCGAGATATTATAGCCGAGCTCAGAGATAGCGGTGTTGACGAGAGAGAAATACGGAAGGTCATCGAAGAGGCGCGAAGGAGACTGAAGAGCCTTCTTTGAGGAGAGGCTTTTTTTACCCCGGGGCAATAGCCCCACGGGGGAAGTGATGCGGTCGGATGTTGTGATCATTGGAGGAGGGCCCGCTGGCTCCTACGCCTCCTACCTCCTCGCAAGGGAGGGTTTCAGTGTCACACTGCTCGAAGAGCATCAGGAGATAGGACACCCTGTACAATGCGCGGGCCTCATAAACATAAGGGTGGAGGAACTCCCGGGGATAGGTCCACTCCCCCCCCATGTGGTCTTGAACAGGGTCAGACGGGCCTTTGTACACTCCGCAAGAGGAGCCGTACTTAAGGTGGAGGGAAGAGAGGAAAAGTCCCTTGTGGTGGACAGGGCCCTATTTGACCAGCATCTCACCCACCTTGCTGCCACAGAGGGGGTGGAGTGTTGTCTCAAGTGCAGAGCAGAGGGCATACAAGAGATGGAGGATGGTGTCCGAGTGCGACTGCGCGGAGGGGAGGAGGTCTTATCCGACCTGGTCATCATCGCCGAGGGCTCCACCGGCCGCCTTGCAGGGAAGCTCTTCGGGCGTGGTGGAGAGGTTTTAGTGGGTCTCGGATTTGAATGCGCCATCGGAGGAGATAGGGTTGAGAAGGACACTGTGCACCTGTTTTTGGGCCCCTTCGCCCCGGGGTTTTTTGCGTGGGCCATTCCCCGGGGAGATGGAGGCCTCAGGGTGGGTCTGGCATACTCACCTCGTGAGGGGCTGGGGATGGAGTGCACCTTAGGGAGATTCCTGAAGGAGGCCCCTCTTAAAGAGATTCTGGGGGTGGGGGGGAGAGAGCTTGAGAGAAGCTCTTATCAGATAGTGGCGGGGTCCATTCCAGTGGGACCCCGGGAGGAGATCATGAGGGGCAGGGTGCTATTGCTAGGGGATTCTGCAAGAATGGCGAAGCCCACCACCGGAGGCGGGATATATCCCGCTCTCTCAACAGCAGCTAAGATATCTGAACTTCTGAGAAGGATGCTCGAAGGAGAGTTAAGCCCCTCCTCCGCCTCCCGGAGGGTTAACGCCCAATGGAAGAGAGGGATGGGAAAGGAGCTGAAAAGCAGCATGAAACTGAGAGAGCTCTACCTAGCTTTGGGAGATGACGAAATCGATCGTCTCATTGAAGCTCTCTCCCGTCAGGAGGTGCAGCGGTACATCAGCGAGAAGGGGGACATAGACAAACCCTTCAGGCTAGCTCTCGGGATATATCGCAGGTCGGAGGAGATAAGAAGGATTGTTCACTCTCGCATCCGTGACCTGGGTAGGATTTTTATATAGCGTTTCTCCCGAACATTTCACACCCCGGGAACCTAAAAACGGCCTATGTCGTGCGACTCTCCCCGGTCCCGCCGCAGTGGGAGCAGATACCTGTGCCTCTGCAGTAGGGACAGGTTATTCTCTCTCTTCTGAAAAGCCTCTTCACCTCCCCATCCCCGTAGCACCAGTGACAGAGACCGTCACCCCTGCACTCCCTGCAGGGGCCGTGATAAGAGATCCCCCTCAGGTCTATGAGCCTCTTCCTGGGAGCCCGTCTGGCGTATATGATCTCCTGAATTATTATCGTGGTGAGGACCCAGGCTGTTATAGCCAGGCCAAGCCAGCACACCCGGTAAATCATAGTTAGGACTATTTCCTTAAACTACTTATTTTTTCTTAAGGGCTCCCCCGGCAGCACTCTCTTCGGGGATATTTGTAAAAGAGTATTGCTCTGCAAGATGAGATCGGTGTTAGACGGTTCTTGTCCCTTTCTAACGAAAAAATCTATAAACTCGTTAGGGTATTTATTTCATGATGTGGTTTGAATCCCCTCCCCTCCCTAATAAACTGTTTGCCCTCTTCATAATTACGACCTGTTTGCTCATTGCCCCTCTCGTGCCCCATGAGAACATCTTCTTGGATTCTCAAACCACTGCACACTGCTTATTTCTCTCTACATCCACCCACGTCTGCCCACATTCCACCACTTCATTAATGAACTCTTATGATTTCCCATCCAATCCCTGGCCTATGCCCTTCCACGACCCACAACACACCGGCAGATCCCAGTACAGCACCGCCTCCAATCCATATAGAATCCAGTGGAACATCTCATTCCCATATACCGATACTCGTGAGCTTGTAATGGATTCCTCCGGGTGTGTTTATGTCCCGGTATATGACGCCCTCTATGCAATTACCCCCAATGGCACAATTAAATGGCGATTTCGCACCCCCCTACCTTCGGAGGTTTCGTTCGTCATTGACCCTGTTATAGACCGCTACGGGACCATATATACTATTGTATATGATTGTGAAC
>Ga0164311_10000645_pt1 | contig 15723 bp, 15 predicted proteins | sample GuaBasSedimGuay2_FD_121796 | JGI IMG/M metagenome (GOLD analysis project Ga0164311, IMG submission 121796) | Subseafloor sediment microbial communities from Guaymas Basin, Gulf of California, Mexico - Guay2, Core 4569-9, 9-12 cm | ecosystem: Environmental > Aquatic > Marine > Hydrothermal vents...
ATATTATACAATAAAATCACAAAATGCTTAAGTATTATATAATTTCCACAATTAAGCATTAAAATAAAACCAAGTATTTAAGCAAACATTTAAGGAAAAATTTACACAAAAATAATAATGAGAGAAGAACATTATCAAGTGTGTCGTAAATGTTTGCAAAGATATTCCCAAATTTTCTTGAAGCTCAATAGGTTTCGCTGTACAAACTCCCCATATAGACAATTACAATAAACCTTTTAAAAAACTAAGCTAAAAATAACAATTAGCTTAGTTGTTGGGGGATACAACATGATCGAGTATCTTTCAATAATTGCCATCGTACTTGTTTTAGTTTTAGCATATTATGTCAAGGATAGTGTAAATAAAATAACCTCACATTTTTTCGATGTTAAAAAAGATGTGCAGTCTTCAATAGAAAAGGTCGAGTACATAAAACAAGAATTTGCTCCTCAGATTGCTCTACTACAGCGTGAAGTTGAGCATTTAAAAGAGAAGGAAGCTAAAGAGCTTGAGGAATATGACTCATGGAAAATCAAAAATCTGGAACAAAAGATTTCAAAATTGGAAAAATTATTAAAAGAACAAGCAACTCACGAGAATACCAGAGAAAGAGAGCTCAGCTTTATTAAAAATGAGATTAACCGTCTAAAAACTGAAATACATAAAACCCAAGAATTTCTTCAAAAAGAGTTTAACAAGCTGAAAAATGAAGTTAAAAGCACCTTAATAAAAGAGATAGAGGAAGAAATTGAACTGTTGGAGGAAAAAATTGAACAAAGAAAAGAGCAAGAACTTCAAGAATTCATAGATATACTATCATTTTCTGTCAACTTAGAACCAGAGAAGATTCAAAGAGGGTTGCTTGATCTAAAAAAAGGACTTCTTTCCCTTAGAGATGTAGCTAAGGTGTATGTCCTCACCGGAAGAGGGCAGGAAGAATTTTACAAGTTAAGGAACAATATAATAGAACTTCTCAAGAACCTTAGAAAACTTGCCATTGTTTCCCGTCCAGAAGAAAAAATCTACAATCAGTTTAGAGATATCATCCTAGAGCTCAAACACCTTGATCTCCCGATGAAAATAGAAAAAGATGGACGAATAAAGGAGCTTAATCCCGAAAAAAGCTTTATAGAAATACACCGCCGGATATATTCGATGATAGGCAGAGTAGACAGAATAGCCGAGACATTGGACACTCCCCTCCCAGTAACCCCTATAGAAAAAGAATTTTACGAAAAATTAAAGATGCAATTCGAAGAGCTAAAACAACTAGAAATGCAATTGGAAAACCTTATGTCCAAGCTTGGTCAGAAAATAGAAGTTGAAGATCCAACAATCAAATCGAAAAAAGAATTAGAAACACTTCTAAAGGAGCTGGAGCTGTAGTTACCACTCTTCTCCAAAAAGTTTATCCAAATCTATCATTATTAACAGCCTCTCGCCATTGTTTATTTTTGCTATCCCCTTTATAAAACGGGTGTCCATTCTTGAGATTAGTGTTTTTGGAGGGTGCTCAATTTGCTCTTCCGTAAGAGTAACTACATCCGAAACTGCATCGACAATTATTCCCATTATTTCGCCTTTTACCTCGGCTAAAATTATTTTTTTGTCATCTAATGGCTCATCATCATAATAACCAAGTTTCTTTTTCAGATTTACTACTGTAGTTATTTGTCCTCTGAGGTTCATAACTCCTTCAGTGTATTCGGGAGCATTTGGAACTCTTGTGATTGGCATCATTTCTTTTATTTCCCTAACTTTTGAAATATCTAAACAGAATTCTTCGTTCCCAACCCGAAAAGCTACTACTTGAATTTCTCCCATTATACTCCCTCCCATTCCAAAGGATTATTTTGTTAGAATATTGTCAGCATTAGTTATAACTTTTTTCAAAACCTACACTATCACATACATAAATATATACACGTAAAGGATTTTTATGTATTTTACAAGAAGTTATATAACCGAATAAAAGCTTCAGAGGCACATTAGAAAATTTCCAACAGCGGGGGCAAAGACATGGTTCTAAGGGACCGCGGGTATGAGCTCATAAAAGCTGAGCTATTTAGACATTTAGGGGTTAGAGGAGATGCCTACAAGGATACATACCTAAGAAGAAGAATTCAAGCCAGAATGAGAAAGCTTGGAATTTCGAATACCATGGAGTACTACCAGTTGCTTAAAAAGAATCGCCAGGAGTTAAATAATTTGATTTTAACAGTTGCAATAAATGTAACTGAATTTTTTAGGGATCCTCCGGTTTGGAAAACATTTCAAAAGAAGGTAATTCATGAGTTAGTTCAGTATAAACGAGAAGTGAAGAGTACCTCTATAAAAATTTGGAGTGCTGCATGTTCTACTGGACAGGAACCATATTCCATAGCCATTACCCTTTATGAGGCCTTGGGAGATGACCTTAAAGGCTTTAAAGTGTCAATACTTGGAACTGACATAGATCGTGAAGCTTTACAAATAGCGACTAAAGGTGTTTACCCAAGTGAGATTGTAGAAAAGAAGGTTCCAAAGCACATTATAAACAAGTATTTCTTAAAGAGCGATGAGTTTTACCGTGTTCTACCGAAGCTCAGAAAATTAGTTAAATTTCAGTATTTTAACCTTTTCAGCAAATTGTATCCAAAGGGCTTTGACGTTATATTCTTGAGGAACGTTCTCATTTATATGGAAAAGGATGCACAAGAAAAGGTTTTTAGGCAGATGTACGATGCCCTTGAAGATCATGGGTATTTAATACTTGGAAAAACAGAGACCATCCTCGGGAATGCCTCTCATCTTTTCAAGCTGTATGACCTGCCTTCAAGAATTTACAAGAAAAATTTGGAGGTGAAGCATTATGGCCAAAGTCTTAATAGTGGATGATGCGGCTTTTATGAGAATGTTAGTGAAAAAGATACTCGTTCAAGCAGGGCATCAAATAGTTGGAGAAGCAGGGAATGGAAAAGAAGCCGTTGAAAAATATAAGGAACTAAAGCCAGATTTAGTCACTATGGATATTGTCATGCCAGAGATGGATGGGATTAGTGCAGTGAAAGAGATTATGAAAATAGATCCCAATGCAAAGATTATTATGATTACTGCTGTGGGTCAAGAGGCAAAGGTTATGGAGGCCCTAAAAAGTGGGGCAAAGGGATACATTGTAAAGCCATTCCAAGCTCCCAAAGTTATAGAAGAGGTAAACAGAGTACTATCCTCCTGATGGGGGTTTTTTAAGTGAGCAGAAAAATCAGGGTGTTGGTAGTAGATGACTCACCTTTTATCAGGAAGGTATTAAAAGATATAATAAACTCCGATCCTGAACTTGAAGTATGTTGTGAAGCTCATAACGGTGTCGAAGCTATAGAAGCCGTTAAAACACTAAAACCAGACGTTATAACGCTGGACATCGAGATGCCGCAACTGAATGGGCTGGATGCTCTAAAATTCATAATGAACAAATATCCTACTCCTGTGATAATGATAAGCTCATTGACACAAGAAGGCGCAGAAGCCACTATTAGAGCTCTAGAGTATGGAGCAATTGACTTTATTCCTAAACCTTCGTCTTACCTTTCCACGGGGATAAAGGAGCTAAGACTTGAGATAATAACCAAAATAAAGGAAGCCGCCAAGATACCGCCAAGATTCCTGAAATTCAGAAGAATTAGATTACTAGAATCCCAAAAGAGGATAAGAGAAAAGAAAGATGTGGCAAAAAGTATCGTTGCAATAGCAGCTTCTACCGGAGGTCCTCAATCTCTTCTGCGAGTCATACCAAAACTTCCAGCTGAGATAAAATCCGGCATATTGATAGTTCAACATATGCCTCCAGGTTTTACTAAATCATTTGCCCAGAGGTTGGATAGAGTTTCAAAAATTGAGGTAAAGGAAGCAGAGGATGGAGATTTAGTAGAGGGAGGGAAAGTCTATGTAGCACCAGGAGATTTTCATATGGAAGTCACCATAAGAGCAGGAAAACCTCGAATTACCTTAAATAAAAAACCCAAGGTTCATGGAGTCAGACCGGCTGCAGACCCCATGATGATAAGTGCTGCAAGAGCCTTTGGCAGAAAAACCATTGGAGTTGTCATGACTGGAATGGGAAGAGATGGCGCTCAAGGACTAGCAGAGATAAAGAAGAGAGGAGGCACAACAATAGCCCAGGACAAAGAAACTTCCATCATCTTCGGGATGCCAAAAGCCGCTATAGAATTAGGGGTTGTGGATTACATTGTTCCATTAGATAGAATAGCTGAAACAATCGTAAGAGCTGAAAAGAAGGTACTTGCGGGGTGATTTTTGTGGAGGATCTCTCCCAGTACCTTGATGAATTTTTGGCTGACGCAAGAGACAGGATTGACAGCATAAGCAATGCGGTTATATCCCTAGAGGAGATAGTAAAGAAAGGGGGAGATGAGAGAGAAAAAAGAGAGCTCATAGACCGGGTGTTCAGAGATGCACACACATTGAAAGGAACAGCAGCTACGATGGGATTTATGAGGCTTAGTGAAACTGCCCACAAAATGGAAAACCTCCTAGATGCAGTGAGAAATGGTGAAATCGAAATAACTCCTGAAATCGTTGATCTCGTGATGGACTTCCTTGATGCAATCGAAAAGATGATCTATGACATCGAAGCCGGTTCTGGAGACGAGAATATCGATGTTGATCCACTATTTGAGAAAGCTGACAAATTGCTAAAGGGTATTTCATCAAGTAAAGAAAGAAAAGAAGAAAAATCACACCAAGATAATAGAGAAAAAGAAACAACAGCTACTCATGAAGAGGTACCGCATATAGAGGGAAACAAGTATCATATCAAGGTGCTCTTTCAGGATGATGCTCAATTAAAAAATGTGAGGGCTTTTTTAGTTCTTACTGATTTGGAAGAAATTGGCGAGATTATCGACACCATTCCAGAGAGAGAAATAATTGAAGAGGGAAATTTCACAGGGACATCTCTTGAATTCACAGTTACAACGTCCCTTTCTCCAGAAGAGATAAAAAAGAAAATAACAAGACACCCTGAAGTTAAAGAGGTAGTTGTAAAGAATGTGAAAGAAAATGTCCAAGGAGAGAATCTGGAAGAGAATGTAAACGAATACACAATAAAAATTACAATGGAGAAGGAAGCTCCGCTAAAGGGAGTAAGAAGTTTTCTTATAGTGCAGGATTTAAAGAAGATAGGTAATCTAAAAAAGGTCTTCCCAGAGCCTAACAAACTAGAAAAAGAGGAGCTTATTGAAGGAAAATATTTTGCAGTCCTACTACAAACAAATGAGAATAAAGACAATATAAAACAGTTGATACTAAAGCATCCAGATGTTGAAAAAGTGGAAATTCTCGAAGGAAATAGACTCAATGAATTCCACTCTGCAGATAAAAGTAAAGCAGATAAAAGCGAAATAAAAAAGCCAACGCCACAAAGTAGCATAGAAAGAAAAGTAAAAATTTCTAAAATGATAAAAGTTGATGTCTTTCACCTAGATAAGCTAATGAATCTTGTAGGAGAACTTGTCATTAATAAAGGTAGACTCGAACAAATTGCCGAGAGATTGGGGGATAGAGAACTTCTAGAAGCCCTGTCCACAACTTCCCATCTCATGACAGAACTCCAAGACGAAATAATGGAAATGCGCCTTACACCCGTTGCGGAGGTCTTCAACAAATTCCCGAGAATGGTAAGGAAGCTTGCAAGGGAACTCAATAAAGAAGTGGAGTTTACTATGGAAGGTAGCGACATAGAAGTTGATAGAACCATCCTAGACAAACTGGGAGATGTTTTAGTACATCTTCTCAGAAACGCTATAGATCACGGAATTGAACCTCCTGAAGAAAGGATAGCAAAAGGAAAACCAAGAGCTGGCAAAGTGGAACTTATAGCAAGAAGAGAAAAAAGCCATATTTTAATCATAGTTAAAGACGATGGTAAGGGAATAGACCCTGAAAAAGTCAAAAAGAAGGCTATTGAGAAAGGTCTTATTTCGCCTGAACAAGCTGCAGAAATGCGCCCTGAAGAAGCAATAAACCTTATCTTCCTGCCCGGGTTCAGTACTGCTGAAAAAGTCACTGATGTTTCTGGAAGAGGAGTTGGAATGGACGTTGTTCAAGATGTGATAAAAACCCTCAATGGAAGTATAAGTGTAAAAAGTGAGGTTGGAAAAGGAACAACATTTATTCTAAAGCTACCAATAAGCATGGCTATAATACAGGCTCTACTTGTAAAAATAGCCAATGAAATCTATGCAATACCTATAAACAACATATTGGAAACCATTGATATAAAGCAGAGCAAACTAAAGACCATAGGAGGAAAGAAAGTAATAGTTCTCAGAGATGAAATCATCCCAGTATTCATGCTCCATGAACTCTTTGGAGTTGGTTATATTGAGAAGGACAAGTTCCCAGCAATAGTTGTAGATCTGGGAGCTCAAAAAGTAGCCATAGGTGTTGATGAGCTTCTCAACAAGAAGGATATTGTCATAAAATCCCTTGGAAAAATGCTATCAAACGTCAAGGGGTTTGCTGGGGCCACAATTCTTGGAGATGGCAGAGTAGTGTTGATAATAGATATAAACAGCCTCTTCGGAGGGATTTCGGGTGGATTATGAGGAATATCTCAAGAATCTGGGAGAATTAGAAAAAAGTGCTCTTTTGGAAACTTTCAATATAGGCGCCTCCCACGCAGCAGACGCCCTCAGCCGGATGATCAACAAACCCGTTAGCATAAACGTCCCAAATATGAAAATAAGTGCAATAAAGCATCTCCCAGCAGAAGTTGGAGAAGATATTAAGGTTATCGTGTATGTGGGGCTTGGAGGGGATTTCAACAGCCATGCATTTTTTGTGACGGACCTTCAGGATGCCATGAAAGTGTATGATATAATGTTGGGTCAAGAAATAGGAAGCACAAAAGACATGGACGAGATGGTGAAATCTGCAACAATGGAAATCGGGAACATCCTTATTTCGGCATTCGCCAATGCCCTCTCACAGTTTTTAGGAATAGTAATCGAACAGACTCCTCCGCAGCTTGCTATAGAGTTCCTTCCAGCAGTACTCGACCTTGCAATAGCAGATGTTGCACAATATTGTGATTATGTGATTTTAATCGGAACCACTATCTCAGTAGATGAAATAGAATTTCACGAGAGTTTCTTCATAGTACCTCATGTTGAAGACATGAAAAAAATCATCAACAAGCTAATGGGGGGATTGTAATGATTTCAGAATGGGAGAAGGACATTTTTAAGGAAGCCTCAAACATAGCAATTTCCCATGGATTAACGTCTCTCTCCCAAATGCTCGGCGGACCCATAGAAATGGAAGTGCCAGAGGTGCACGTGATAAAAAGAGTAGAATTTCTTAAAACTCTTGCAGAAAATGGGATATCCAAGAGCTTTGTTGTTATGTTTAACATTACGGAAGGATTAAATGGCCTTGCAATTCTTCAATTTCCTCAAACAAGCGCAACAGTTTTAGCAGCAACACTTATGGGAATTGAGCCATCTCAAATAAAAGAACTCGATGAGATGAGCAAATCAGCACTCATGGAAATTGGTAATATACTGATTTCAGTGTATGCCGACATTCTTTCAACATTAATAGGAGAATCAGTCTCGTTAACTCCTCCTATCCCCGCATCAACGCTCTATGACGTAGAAAAAGAACTAGCTTCTGGAGAACTAAAAGACATAGAAGACATTGTCATGTTCAAAAACAAGTTCAAAAAAACAGAATTGGGCATAGAGACCTACTTTTACCTAGTACCAACCCAAGATTCATTTGAGAAGATAATATCACGCTTAGAAAAAGAAGTCAAAGAGGGATGATCTTGGAGGAAATAAAAGTGGGAATTGGGGACTACGCCGTGAGTAAAGCAAAGGGGGTGATAACCACATACGGGTTGGGATCATGTGTAGGGATAACGCTCTACGATCCGGTTGTTAAGGCTGGAGGAATGCTACATGCTTTGCTTCCAGAGGCAAAGTATTATGGAAACAAAGGAAATCCAGCAAAATACGTTGACACAGGATTGGAGTTACTCCTTAAAGATTTAGCGAAGCTAGGTGCAATCAAAAAGAGGCTAGAAGCAAAGATCTTTGGAGGGAGCCATATTTTTGAAAATGTCACAAATGAAAATCTCATGATAGGTAAAAGAAACACTGAAACTGCAAAAAGAGAACTAAAAAGACACAAAATCAAGATTGTTGCCGAAGATATTGGAGGGAAAGGAGGAAGAACAATCTCCCTGGATCTTGAAACTGGAAAGGTGAAAATGAGAAAAGTTTCAAATGGAAGGATATTAGAAAAAATAATCTGAGGTGAAAAAGATGCAGTTTAAAAAGAAAATAATACTGCCAAATGTTGTTGGAATAATTATTTTAGTAGTAATATTCAGTGGAATGATGTTTTATGCAGAAGATCAAATGGGTGATAATATTGCAAAGGAACTTGTGGAGCCAACAATTCAGCAATCTGGTGAGCTAACCACGGAAATTGCCAGTGGGGTTGCCAAGAGTTTTGAAGGATTTTTTGACGAAATTGAAGCTTTAGGAGAAGTCACTTCCGATGTTGTCATTCAAATTAATAAAGAGTACATGAAAAATGACCCAGCATATAAAGCAGTCCTTTTAAATCGTTTTAGCTCAATAGCAGCAGCTGACAAAAGAATAAGTAGTGTATACTTCGGAGATGTAGAAGGAAATATGTTCATATATCCAGAGCAGGAGCTTCCAGAAGGATATGACCCAAGAGTTAGGCCTTGGTATCAAGCTGCCGCAAACACCGGGAAAGGAGTATGGACTGACCCATATCCGGATGCCTCGACAGGAAAATGGGTAATAACTTACGCTGTTCCAATATATGAAAACGGTAAACTAATTGGTGTTGTTGGGATTGATGTATTTATAGACACTCTTGTTCAAGAAACTCTTAAGATAAAGGTGGGAGAAACAGGATATGTTGCAATTATGAACAAGGATGGATTGGCTCTTGTCCATCCAAAGGAAGAATATATAATGAAACTGGATGTAACAAGAGAACCAGATTTGAAGCCTCTAGCAGATGCTATAAGAAGTGGACAGCAAAGAGGATTTGTAAATTACGAATGGAAAGACTTAAATGGGAACATTGTTAAAAAAGTAGCAGGTTTCAGCAGAATCAAGAACACTGGTTGGGTTGTTTTTGCAATAACCAATGTAGATGAAGTGGCAGATCCTTTGTATAAAGCTATGAACAACGTACAAAAGTCATTAGAAGATACCATACTTCTAACCGTTATAATGGCTCTCTTAGCTGGCTTAGCAATGGTAGGAGTGTCCTACAAAACCATTTCCTCGACTCTCAAGCCTCTTGAAATACTCAGGACAGCAGCAAATGCATTAGCAGAGGGAAGACTAAGCGAAGTAAAGGCAAAACTCAGCGGAATAAGGTACCTTGAGGAAGACGAAATTGGGGCATTATTGAAAGCATTTGAAGCGGTCTCTCGAGACGTAGTAGGAACTCTGCAAGAAATAACCAAAAAACTAGAGCGCTTAGCACAGGGCGATTTGAGCAATGGACTAAGTTTAGAAGCAAGAGGAGAGCTCATGCAGGTTGTGAATTCCGTTAAGAAGATGAATGAGGACATGAAGAAACTTATAGGCGGTGTAGTAGAGATCACCGATGCAATTGAAAAGAAGACCAATGTTTTAACTCAAGTTGCTAGTGATGTCACTGAGGCTATCAACCAAGTAAACGAGGCAGTGCAACAGGTAAGTCACGAGGCACAGAGACAACAAGAAAGTATCAATGAGATAACCGAGGGAGTGAGGATAGTTTCAGAAGTGAACCACGAAACTGTCGAAACTCTGGAAGAGTTTGAAAAGGCTGTAAATGAAGTCGTTAATATAGCAGAGGAAGGAAAAGCAAAAGGAGAAGCTTCTGCTGAGCAGATAGAGAGCATAGAACAGACAATGAGAACCATTGAAAGTGCTGTAAGTAAAGTAAACGAAATGAGCAAGCGTATTGAAGAAATCACAAACGTTATCACAAGCATTGCTGAACAAACTAATTTATTGGCTTTGAATGCTGCTATTGAAGCTGCAAGAGCCGGTGAAGCTGGAAGAGGATTCGCAGTTGTCGCTCAAGAGATTAGAAACCTTGCCGAAGAGAGCAAAAAGGCTGCTGATGATATAAAGGAGATAATTAATACGATGACAGAAGAAGTAAACGACGCCGTTGAAGCTACAAAGAGTGGAGTAGCAGTCGTAGAAGAATCTTCAGGGAAGTTAAAGGAAACTGCTCAATATTTAACCACTATAGCCGAACTCATACAGGATACTGGCTCAAGGTTAACACAAGTCAAGGAGCAAGTCATTAGAACACAGGAAGAACTTGATAAATCCTTGAAAGAGCTTGAAAACTTGGCTGCAAGTGCCGAAGAAACCACCGCTAGTGCCGAAGAAGTAAGCTCCGCCGTTGAAGAACAAACTGCTGCAATAGAAGAGCTTAAACGTGCAGCAGAGGATCTAATGGGCATGGTTCGTGAGCTCAGAGATAAGGTCTCCAGATTTAGGCTTTGACGCTTTCTTTTAAATTCTTACTTACTTGGAGGGATTCAAATGGACCTGCTAACAACAGGCATTATATTGGTAGGGATGATAGTAGGTATTATTATAGCAGCAGTATTGGTCTCCAAAATCATGAGTGCTCAATACGAACAACTTTATGAGATGCTGAAAGCATCCCCAACCCAAGAGAGTGCATTCTATCAGAAGCCTCTTCCAATACCCAAGAACGATAAAGAAAAAAGACAACAAGTTGATGAAAAAGAATTGTTGAAAAAGCTTAGGGAAGTTATAGATGCCAAAGTGGGTAATGTAATGGAAGAAGCCAAACAGAAGAAAGAAAGACTTCTCATGCTGCTTGATGTTGCAAGGGGATATACACTAGGATATGTGACAGCGGAAGAATACAACATGTTTCTAATCAAGATTCTAAATGAACTGGAAGAGTTTAAAAGACTATGGCTTGCAAAATTTCCATCTTCAAAAGACAAGGAACACTTAGAACTGCTAATAAAATATGTGAGTGCCACTAAACTTCCCATAACACTAAAAACAAGGGATAAAAATACACTCGAACTTTCACCTGAGGAAGCTTTAATAAGAATAACTAACAGTATTAACAGTGCCATTGAAATCTTGGACAAACTCATGGAAAGCAGAAACGAAAATCCTGCAGTTACACCTCTTGAGGTAAAACTGACCAATGAAGTGGAAAAACTTCAAAAAAAATTGAAAAGACTTGAAAACCAGCTTGAAGAATTAAGAACGCTCTGAGGGAAACAATATGCCAATAGGGACAACAAGAGTAAAGGTTGCAATCCAATCCTCTTGGAAAGGAAAGAGTGGTGTAAATTGGAGAGACGCAATTGCAGTAATTGAACACGATAAACTGGTAATAAGATACGTCAAGATGGGGGAAGTTGTAGGAGAGGATACCTTTTCATTTTCCACACTTACTGATATTGGAGTAAGAATACCAGATGGGATAAAACTTGATCCAGAACAGGAACATTTTGGGCTTAAGTTCTATTTAGAAACCAGAGGGGAAGTTACTGTAATATTAACAATAGGGAAAAACCTCTTAATATACGATGAAAAAAAATTCAAGGACTTCATTCATAAGTTCTTTGAAGTTTTGATAAATGGCAGCCCAGTAAAGATAGAACTAGCTAGGATTCGGGGTGGGGCTCTTAATATGGAAGCAAAATGGATTGACGGAACTCTAAAGATTTTATCTTACAAATCACCAAAGACCGGAAAACGAGAGATCAATATTGTAATCACAACCCAAGAAACACCTCCCATCCCGATTTTCTCTGATATGGAGGATCTAGAAATTGAAAATGTAGATATTGATGGCAAAACTGTTAGTGCCTGGAAAATTAAACATTTCTATGAAGGAGAGAGTGTTGTCTCATATTTATATATTCCAGAAAAAAAGACCAAGCTTTATATTTTGAGATATCTGCTTAGATACGGAGGAGGAAATATTCTGGAACTACTTTTAAAAGCAGCAGAGGAATTTCCCGGCATAAAAATGGAGTTCCAAGAAGAGCTTGAAAGAGAACTAAAAGAACTTGAAGAACTGGATGAAATGGAAAAACAGCTTTTAATGGCACTTTATTCCGGAGTCAACCCATTGGAGGCTCATGAGTTTCTGGGAATAGATGAAAGAGAACTCGAGGAGATATATGATAGGTTAATAGATAAGGGGATCCTTAAAATAGTAAGGATTAGAAAAGTTGTTGATTTAACAAAAAATGGGAAAAAAATCGTGAACAAACTCGTAAAATATGGCATGGGAACGCTCTAACCTCCTTTTCTATCTAACACTGCCCCGATGAGAAGGAGTATCATTAGAGATCCTACACCGCAAATTGAATTTTTCCTAGGAATCAACTTTTCTGGATCAAACGCATAAACCTCCCCGCTGCCTGTCCCAATTCCTACGATTTTCCCAATAGCGATACTCCTGACATATCCCGTATCAAAACTTTCCACTATTTTTCCATTATCGGCCGATACCACATACAACCTGCCCTCACTGTACACAACCGTTTGGTTTTTTTCCTGCTTATAAGAGAATTTTCCAGTACCCACAAGCAAATAATCACCGTACTCCTTAACCACTTTGACGCGATTAGGGAAAGAAACTTCCCATTCTATCTGTCCACTGGTTAAGTCTAGGGCAACTAACTTACCCTCTTGCCCCTCTATCCCTCCAATGTACGCTGTGTGGTTGGAGACTTCTATATCCTCAATATAAAAGAGGTCCTTCTGCCACTTTACTTCACCATTTTTGTCAACGAGATAGACCTTCCCAGCGACATTATCAAATCCAGTCCCAACTATCGCATTACCCTTCCATACCTCCAGATCTCTTACCCACCAGTTAGTATTAATTTTCCAAAGCAATCTTCCATCTTTTGAGATTCCATATATATACCCAAAATAATGCTTCATAGTATACCCTGAGGGAGCGCCAGCACCAGCATAAATAATGTCCCCAACCCTTACACGTCCAATTGTACCATTTAACTCTATAAACCACTCCTCATCGAACTTGTTATTCTTAATCCTCCATTTGTAAACTCGTCCCCATGTTTCATTAGCTTTCCCCTCGCCGATCCACCAACCATCTCCAATATAAATAAACTTACCATCAGAATCGAAGTCAAAAAAGCTTCCAAAAGTTATATTGTGTGTAGTAATAGATCCATTTTCCGATAGCAACCAAATTTTGCCTAACGTACCAAACCAATTGCTTGGCCCTCTACTTATGTCAGTTCCCACTAAGATATCCCCGTTTATTTTCTCAATCCTTCTAACGAAACCAACTTCTTGTGTCCATAGTTTTGTGCCATTTAATGAAAACGCTGAGATATTCCCTTTGTACCATAGCACACCATTTAAATTATCCACGTAGCTACAACCTGCGTATAGTGCATTATCGCCTACATAAATACTTTCAACAGTTTTTTGTACCATTACATTTTTGCATACTGCTTTTTTCCATAAAATAGGAGATTCTTGACCATAAGCTACCTTAAAGACTAAAAGCCCAAAGATTAACAGGACGAGCATGCGTTTCATCTTTGCACCCCCTTTACTTTTAGTGATTGTGAAGTTAGAGTTATATATAAGTTTCACTAAACCAATATCGGGTGGTTAAATGGAAGATGAGGAGATAAACATAAGAGAACTACTAGCAAATGGGGAAGACTTAGATAAAATCCTTATTTTAGCTGAAAGCGACGAAAAATATCTTGACGAATTGATCAGAAGTCTGGATGATGATTTATGGATAGTTGCAAAAAATGCCCTTATTGTTATCTCCGAGTTGCTTGAAAAGAGAAAAGAGCTTTACAATCCCCTTGTCACAAAGCTAATGAGAATGATAAGAAAAAGTGAAGCTACTCTTTTAACCCAAGAAATAGCCAAAACATTCGGAAAAATTGCTAAGAATAATCCACAATTATTGAGAAAAGTGATACCAATTCTTTTTGCAAACTATAACATAGGAAACTGGAAAATTAAAATTAATATGGCTTATGTAATAGAAGAAATAGCAAGGAGCAACCCTTCTCTACTTATCACAATTATGTCTGATATTAAAGAGATGTTACTCTCCAATGATCCTAATGACAAGTTGGTAGCTCTTAATTTCATAGTGGCTTTAGGGGAACACAATTTTGCATATGTAAACCCATATCTCCCCAAACTTCTTGGAATGACCCAAGATAAAAATGAGCTCGTAAGGGCAAGTGCTTTAGAAGCCTTAATTTCTTTAGCAGAAAAGAATAGGAAGTTCAGAAAGATTGTTTTAGCAAAACTGGAAGAACTCGACGATCCCAGTCCACTGGTTCAAAAAATTATTCAAAATGGCATATCCAGACTTGCAATGAAAGAACAGGAAGAATAAAAATCACGCTCCTGATTCTGAACCCAAATCTTCTTTTTCTAAAAGCTTTTTCAAACTGTTCTCTAAACGTCTGTTTTCTTCTTTTAGGTATTCATTCTCCTTTTTCAAGTCCTCTATTTGGGCCAATAGCTTCTTAGTTTCATCTAACAACGGCTTGATCTTAGTTTTTGGTACATATTCTTTCAGCTCTTCGAGAGCCCTGTCTACATCGTTTATTCCCGTTATTTTTATTAACGCCTCTTTCATTCTTTCGAATTCTTCTGTCAACTTTCTATATTTTTCAAGCTTTTTGTCTAGGTCATTAACAATCTCCAGCTGCTTTTGAAGTGTTGCAAGCCGCTGAGTCAATTCAGCAATTTGGAGCTCCTTTTCTTTGACTTCCTCCCTCAGAGTGTAGTTTTCCACTATAATTTTCTCATATCTACCTTGAACCTCCTTGAGTATTTTTGCCAAATCAACACTGACCCCAAATATTCCTCTTTTTAGATCTTCTTCGAGTAGCTTTAACTTCTCTTGCGCTATTTGGTTTATTTTTTCGTCTATCTTATGTTCATATGTCTTTTCCAGTTTATTAATAAGCTCTGGAGGATAGGCTTCCAATAATTCTGTTAGTCGGGGAATCATCTTTTCGATACTGCTCAAGAAAAGTGTCCGTCGTTGAAGGTCTTCAAATTTTTCTTTTAGTTCTTTTATATCTTTCTCTACTTGTTTAAGTTTTTCCTCATTTTCTGATCTAATAGCCTCCAACTTAGAATGGATGTTTTCCACTTTTTCAAAAAGATACTCAATTTGACTTCTTGTTTCCCTATATACTTCAGTGACAGCATAGAGGGAAACAAGGGAGTAATCCCCAAGGCTCTCCGCTTCAACTACTGAGGACTTTATGTTATCCCAACCGCTTAGACTTTTCAATTCATTGAGTATTGCGGAGTGTCGTTCTTTTATATATTCCCACGATACCCATTTAGTGTTCTTTTTTTTCCTAAACATGCCCCCTCAAAAAATAAAAGATTGTAAAAATTTAAATATCTTTTGGGTTGTTGGTTCTATCATTATTTTAGAGACTTCTGATAACACTTAGATATTTAAAAAAGCCTCTTATGCAGTGTTAAATGCAATAATCAAGTAGAAATGGCTTTAAAACGAAACCGCAAACTTTATAAATCGACTTCTTATTAATAAGTAACGGGTCGAGCAGCGGGGTGGGGCAGCTAGGAGTGCCCGCCGGGCTCATAACCCGGAGGTCGGAGGTTCAAA
>Ga0164311_10000647_pt1 | contig 15714 bp, 16 predicted proteins | sample GuaBasSedimGuay2_FD_121796 | JGI IMG/M metagenome (GOLD analysis project Ga0164311, IMG submission 121796) | Subseafloor sediment microbial communities from Guaymas Basin, Gulf of California, Mexico - Guay2, Core 4569-9, 9-12 cm | ecosystem: Environmental > Aquatic > Marine > Hydrothermal vents...
AATAGAGGTTAAAGCATGGCTGTACGGTCCTGTAGGAGATGCATCTACTACACGCCAAGCAGAAGCTATTGTCTAAAATTAATGAAAAAAATAGAAAATCCGGAAAAGCCGTTGTGTTTAGAGATAAGACCAAATCGTGATACTTCATCTCCTCCAACAGTAAAACCTGTGATTACACAAGAGAAAAAGCCTGTTAACGTTAAGAATAACTTAGCGCAGGTTGAAGAGCTGGCTTATAATCCAGCGCTTAAAGAGAAGGAACGGGTTAAAGTTGTAGAATCCTATCCTCCACAACAGTATCAACTTGATGAAGAGTTTCTAAACTCTTTTTCAGCACTAGTTTCCTATAAGCTCCCGGCCGAATTCCGGGGTTATTATACTTCTACAGGCATACCTTATCTAGATGAGATATTGGGCGGGGGCTTTCTTAGAGGCAAGACCTACCTAATAGCCGGTGAGACGGGAAGTGGGAAGACGATTTTCTCGTTACAGTTCCTGATATATGGGGCTCTTCACGGAGAGCCGGGAGTTTACATAGCTATAGACGAGCCTACGGATCAGCTTATAAAAGGTATAAAACAGTTCGGTTGGGATGTAGCACCTTTGATAAAAGCGAGGAAACTTCTCTTTTTGGATATGAGGACTCACTTCAGCAAAATTTACCTAAGAGATGAGAGGAAGAAAATAGAGCCGAAATACGTTATTGAGTCTATTATAAAAAACGCTAAAGAGGTTAGAGCTAGAAGACTGGTTATAGACCCCATAGCGCCGCTGATATACGGGGGATCGAAAGACGACGTTTTATACGCTAGGGAATTTCTCCGAGAAATGGTTTTCGCTATTGAGAAAACGGGCAGGCTAACCACTGTAATGACTAGCGAGATCCCTACTGGCAGTAGACAGTTAAGCCGTTTCGGTGTTGAGGAGTTCTTGGCATCGGGCATAATAGTTCTCGGTTTAGAAGAAATAGGGGGGAGAATTGAGAGAGTAATGTTTATTAGAAAGGCTCGATGGTCTCCGGTACGCCCAGGCAAATTTGTTTTTGATATAGTTCCAGGTACTGGCATTGTGATTAAAGGTCCGTTAGAGAAGTTTAAAAGCTAGGAATTTATTACTGGAACTATGGAAAGTTTCAAAGAAAAGCTGCGACTTGTAGTAAATAAGATAAGGCGTGCTCCTCTGATAGACGAGAAGACTCTCAACGAGATACTTCGGGATATTCAAAGGGCTCTTCTTTATGCTGATGTTAGTGTCGATATAGTTCTCAAAATTACTGAAAATATCAAAAGAAGGGTGCGAGAGGAAAAACTGCCGCCTGGTTTTTCTAAAAGAGAGTTGCTGCTTAAAATAGTGTATGAAGAATTGATAAATATGCTGGGTGGGGAGGCGAAGTATAAGCCAGTAGTCAGGAAAGGACGGACATATGTTATACTTCTTATGGGAATAGAAGGCTCGGGAAAAACGACTACCGCTGCCAAGTTGGCGTATTTTTACAAGAAGAGGAGTTTTAAAGTTGGACTAGTATGTGCTGATAATTATAGACCAGGCGCTTTTTCACAGTTGAGACAGCTAGGTGAACAAATAGGAGTTGAAGTTTACGGCGGTGAGAATGGCGATAGCATAGATATTGCAGTTAACGGAATTAATTTTTTCAAAAAGAAGAAATGCGATTTAATAATCATAGATACCGCTGGAAGACATAAGGATGAGAAAAATTTAATGGATGAAATGTCCAAGCTGATATCTGCGATAAAGCCTGACGAGACTATTTTGGTGCTTGACGCTACGATAGGAAGGCAAGCGGAGAAACAAGCCGAGGCTTTTAACGAAGTCGCAAAGGTGGGGTCTATAATATTAACTAAGCTCGATGGTGCTGCAAGAGGAGGAGGGGCCCTAGCCGCCGTAGCCAAGACTGGCGCTAGGATATCTTTCATAGGGGTTGGGGAGAAAGTGGACGAATTAGAAGTATTTGATCCTCCAAGTTTTGTGAATAGGCTTCTCGGCTTCGGAGATGTAAAGGCCATAGTGGATAGATTTAGAGCATACGAAGAACTGGATAAAAAACGGCTACACGCTATAAGCAGAGGGGATTTTACTCTTTTGGATCTTTTAGACCAACTCATGGCATTAAGGAAAATGGGGCCATTAAGAAAACTGGTTGAGTTGTTGCCTGGAGGATACAATCTTCCAGCGGATTTTGAAAAGATGGGGGAGGAAAATATCAAGAAGTGGATAGCTATAATGCAATCTATGACAAAAAAAGAGCTTCTTAACCCCGAGATTATTAACAGGGAGAGAATGCTAAGAATAGCTAGGGGTTCGGGCACAACAGTCCGCGATGTTAAGGCTCTTCTTAAGTCCTATAAGATGGCTAAGAGTTATATGAAAAAGCTGTCTAAACAGCGATTTAAGAAAATACCGTATTATGGCAGGTAGCGCAGTCGACTATGAGGTATATAACGCTATTTGTCGACGACGTAAAGATTTTCAGATTTAAAAGAGGTTTTGTTACTAGGTGTATAGCGGCTGGTATTTTCCTTTCTCACGATATCAGGAGAGAAGTTATATTTAGGATCTATGTGAGAAGAAAGGGTTTTCTTGTCTCATTTAAAACTGTTAGTCTCAGGAATGTAAGATCAGATGAACAATCCCTCGGCGGAATTCTTGAGAAAATATACAAAAGTATTTCTTTCGGCAAGAGGACTAGGCGAATCCACTCGGGCGTGGTCTTATCCGCGAAGACGTTATCTGAAGTTTTTAAAAGGATGCCCGGTACGCTAGCGTTATATGAATGTACAGGTGGAAAGGATATAAGAGCGATGGAGCTATCTAAAATTCAGCACGTAATGTATGTTATCAGCGAGGACTTGTCCTACACGAGGGATGAGGTAGAATACTTTAAATCTCATAAATTTATACCCGTATGTGTCTCTAGGTCTAGGATATGCGTAGACTCGCGGATAGTATTATTTAATAATGAACTAGATAGGAGAGGGCTATAAAATGATAAAGGAAGACGTAGTTGACAAATCTGCTGAGATTTTGAAAAAATATAGTCTATGCGATTCGTGTCTAGGTAGACAATTTGCCCTTTTGGGGAGTGGTCTGACTAATAGGGAGAGAGGTAGAGCCATTAAAACTATACTACTGATGAAAGCTTTTTCTTTAAGTGGGCTGAGAGATGAAGAGCTATTGAGGGTTCTTTGTGAAAGCGGTTTTAAGCCAGCGTTAAAACTCGTATCTAAATATGGGATACAGATAAAGTACGAGAAAAAGCCGTGTTATCTATGCAATAATTTTTTTGAAGAGAAAAATTTGGATGAATGGGTTAGAAAAATTTTAGATAAGATAGATGGAATAGAATTCGAGACCTTTCAGGTGGGCTGTCGTTTAGATCTATCCCTTCTAGCGCGCGAAGAAGATCTACGCACTCTTTTTAAACTGGAGTATGGAGAGTCTATCAAAACAGAGATTAATAGAGAAATAGGCAGAAGGATATGTGAGAACACGGGTAAACGCCACAGTATAAAATCTCCTGATATTCTAATAATAGTTGATTTGACCGCTAACGATGTAATTCTAGAAATAAAACCGCTTTATATCTACGGCAGGTATAGAAAGCTAGCAAGGGGAATACCCCAGAACGTCTGGTTCTGTCCTCATTGTCGAGGGAAAGGATGTGAAAAGTGTGAAAGAACGGGTAGGCTGTACTTAGAGTCCATAGAAGAATATATTTCTCTTCCCTTGATGGAAGCGGCAAAGGGGACTGGGTATAAATTTCATGGAGCTGGGAGAGAAGATGTCGATGTCAGGACCCTAGGCAGCGGAAGGCCTTTCGTTGTAGAGATAAAAAATCCCCGTAAGAGGAAAATAAACCTTAATGAAGTTATAAAGAGAATAAATGAAGAAGCCGCGGGAAAAGTTGAGGTTTTAATGCTAGAATTTTCTGATAAGAAGACAGTTAGGCATATTAAAAAATTGGCTGAAATATCTGCTAAAACTTATAGAGCATTGGTAAAGTTTGAGGGAACGGTTAGCTTAGAGAAATTAAAAGAGTTGGAAGAATTTTTTAAAAATAGAGCAATTAGCCAAAGAACGCCTCGAAGAGTTCTCCACAGACGTCCTGATAAGGTTAGAAGGAAGACGATCTTCGACGTGAAAGCAAAACGAATAACCAGTGATACTGTAGAATTTACGATAAAATGTCAGGGAGGGCTTTACGTGAAAGAGCTTATAACGGGAGATGAAGGAAGGACTAAACCCAACTTTTCGGATTTTCTAGGACTAAAAGTAGAATCTATCACTCTGGACGTGATGGGAGTAGAAGATTAATTAACCAGTTTGAGGCTTGATGTGTTCGGGCGTTGTTATAACTATCTTCTCTTTTTTCCCTATCATCACCCTTATTACGTAAGCTCTTCCTCGAGTACCTATTATCACGCCAGTTTTCCCTTGGAATCTCCTATGAGGAGCAGTTTCTATATTGCTTGGAGAAATATCGATGTTTACTCTATCGCCAACTTTGTACTTGTATAGAAGCCTGCTAAGCCCCTGCATGCCTCTTTCTCTTGGATGCTTTCGTAATAACTTCCTTCCTCTACTTCGATATCCTTTTGAATGTCTCACTCACTTCACCCGCTACTACCTTAGAAGCAAGGTATTTAAATTTAGCTTTAGCAAAGCTTATTGGAAAACCCAGAGTTTATTTAATAGGGAGGCAACATGGGGAAGATTAAAAAAGGAGTGCTCTGTAGCGTGAGGGGGTGTGACAATAAGGCGGTTAAAGCCGTCTCGTATAACGTCTTTTCCACAGCCAATGTTTCTCTTGATTTAAAAGAAAAGAGCAGACGGATCTACTTATGTAGAGAGCACTACAAAATTTTCAAGAAGGGGTCTAAGAAACAAAGAATTTACGAGAAGTGGAGGATATGGCAGAGGTGAGTGTAGAAAGGGAATTTTTCGATGAGAACACATACGTTTTATTAACTGTACGATATTACGGCGATAAGCGTAAAGCAGCTCTACTGTTGTATAGTCCTTTATCGGGTGAAATAAAAAAGATATACGATCCTTATAATCATAAACCGTATTTTCTAACTGATTTATCTCCCGAGGAGATTGTGGATAAATACTCTGATATAATTATGCATAGAGGCTTTGACCACCTAGAGGTAGTGGAAAAGTACCACGCTTTATTGGATGAGAATATTTCGATGACTAAAATCGTAGCACGGGATCCTCTTTCGGTTGGAGGAACTAGAAACTCCATGCGAGATATTTTACGTGATCATGCATGGGAAGCACATATTAAATATCATAACTGCTATATCTACGATATAGGCTTAGTACCGGGAATGCCCTATATCATAAAAAATGGGCAAGTTATTCTGAAGAAAGTAGAGGTCCCAGAGGATTTAGTTAAGAAAATAGTAAACGCTGGAGCTAGGCGAGAAGCATTTGTCGAAGAAATCAGAGAATGGCTACAACTACTTCAAGCACCTATACCGCGCTTTAAGCGACTAGCTCTGGATATAGAAGTATTCTCACCGGTGCCCGATCGAATACCAAGTCCTTCTGAAGCTAAATATGAGGTAATAGCGGTTTCTCTGGCTGCTAGTGATGGTTTAAGAAAAGTGCTACTACTTGAACGGAAAAACATTGAAAAAGAAAAGGTATCAACTTTAGATAATGGTGTAAAGATAGAGTACTTCGATAATGAGCGAGAGCTTCTAAAAAACGCGTTTTATTACTTGGAAAAATATCCAATAATTTTAACGTTTAACGGCGATAACTTTGATCTTCCTTATCTGAGGCATCGCGCGATAAAACTCGGCTTTAAAGAGGAAGAGATTCCTATAGTACTGGGTAGGGATGAGGCTTATGTCAGAGATAGAATACACATCGATTTGTACAGGTTCTTTAATAACAAGGCGATGCAAGTTTACGCCTTTGATAATAGATATAGAGAGGCGCGTACTCTGGACACTATATCTAAGGCGTTGATAGGCGAGGGTAAGATCGAACATGTTGAAGCGATATCGGAGATGTCTTATAAAGAACTGGCAGAGTATTCATTTAGAGATGCTGAACTTACATTAAAATTGACGATGTTTGACGACGATTTAGTTATGAAACTTATAATTCTCTTAATGAGGATTTCTAAAACTACAATAGATGACATTACGCGAACAGGGATTTCTGCTTGGATAAAAAACATGTTATATTTTGAGCATAGAAGGAAAAATTACTTGATCCCCCGACCAGAAGAATTGACCAGATATAAGGGAGATACTGCCACGAAGGCTATAATCAAGGGAAAGAAATATTTGGGAGCAATAGTCATCGATCCGGTACCCGGCGTGTTTTTCAATGTAGTAGTTTTAGATTTCGCATCTCTATATCCATCTGTTATAAAACAGTGGAATTTATCCTATGAGACAGTGCGATGTCCTCATCCAAATTGTCGAAGTAATCGTATACCGGGAACCCCGCATTGGGTTTGCAAAGAGAAAGTTGGATTATCGTCATTTATAGTAGGTTTGTTAAGAGATTTCAGAGTATACATATATAAAGTCTTGGCAAAGAAAGAACCAAATCTTCAATTAAGACGGCAATATGACGTCGTTCAGCGTGCGCTTAAAGTATTTATCAATGCGTCCTATGGAGTCTTTGGCGCCGAAACTTTCTCGCTGTATTGCCCTCCAGTAGCTGAAAGTACCACGGCACTAGGCCGACATGCTATAGTGTCTTCTCTCAAGAAAGCCGCGGAATTGAACCTTGTTATACTATATGGAGATACGGACAGCCTGTTTATATGGAATCCTTCTACCTATCAAGTTGATGAATTGATTAAATGGTCCGAGAAGACGCTTGGAATAGATCTGGACGTTGATAAACGGTATAAATGGGTGGCTTTCAGCGGGAGGAAAAAGAATTATCTTGGAATATATCCGGATGGGCGAGTCGATATTAAAGGTCTCGTGGGTAAAAAGCGTAATACGCCTGAATTCGTAAAACAGTTGTTTTCTGATATGATATCCATCTTATCGAAGGTAAATAGAATAGAGGAATTGGACCGGGCTAGAGATGATATACGAAAGATAACGCATGAAAGTTATCTAAAATTGAAGAATAGGTTATTCACATTAGATGAGTTGGCTTTTAGAGTAACGTTAACAAAGGCTTTAAATTCCTATATTAAAACTACGCCTCAACATGTGAAAGCCGCGAGACAGCTTGAAAGGTTTGGTAAAAAAATCGAAGTAGGAGATGTGATAAGCTTTGTTAAAACACGGGATGCTGAGGGAGTTAAGGCAATTCAGCTTGCCCGTATAGACGAAATAGATGATGAAAAATATTTAGAATATATACGGACTACCACAGAGCAGATATTGGAAGCTTTGGGAATACGATTTGACGAGATAATGGGTTACATTCAGACAAAGATATTCTCATAGTGATGAAATCTTTTCTTCTATAATTTTTTCGGCTCTTTCTTCGTCGGCTTTTCCTTCTTCAGTGAGAGGTAGTTTCGTTAATACGTGAACTATGCTTCCATCTTCTAGCTCTATAAATACTTGAGGGATATCGGCTCCTCCAAGTTCGTCTTTTTCTCCATATTTCTTTAAAAAGATCCAATCTTCTTCTTTTTTATCAACATTTAAACAATACTTCTCGGCTACTCTGTTGACTATTTTCAAAATTCTAGAGCTCAAGGGATCCCACTGAGCAGTTACTACGATTATTTTCTTTACCTTTTTCATTTCCACACCTCCTGCTTCCCCTCTCTTCTATTGTATATAAAACTTACGTAAATGGAATTTCAAGAGAGCATTAAAATTTAAATATCTGCTAGAAGAGATATTAATGTCGAAGTGAGTCTTCTTACATTAGGTGAAAAATGAGTTGGGGAATAGCTCGCCACTCAGCGGGAAAATAATGAATCTAGTAAAAGCTATTTATGAGAAGGTAGAAACGCTACACGATTATCTCTCGGCCGCAGAAGCTATGGAGATATTGAGACGCTACATGGTCATGAATTCTTTTGATGGCGCTTTAACTATGTTAGGCTTTATTATGGGCTCATATGCAGCTGGGGGTAGAGACCCGCATATAATATTAAGCGCTGGAATAAGTGCAAGTTTAGCGATGGGATTATCAGGTTTCATAGGTGCACTAATCACAGAGAAAGCTGAAAGAGAGAAAAAAGTAAAGGAATTAGAGAAAGCGCTTTTCGCCGATTTAAGAGGATCATATATTGATAAAGCTGCAAGGATTACGGTTATTTCAGCTGCGATAGTGGATGCTTTAGCACCAGCAGTTGCGGCGCTGATCTCGGCATTACCTTTGGTCTTTACTCTATACGGGTTAATAAGCTTCGATCTAGCTGTGGCTCTCTCGATAACATTAACCCTAGCTTTCATATTTATGCTAGGCTTTTATCTAGGAAAAGTTTCCGGGGGACAGCCTTGGAAATATGGACTCTATATGCTGGCTGCGGGATTCATCTTATCTCTTATCTCAAATAGTATCGGATTTATGAGGTGAGTCCGTGGCTGATAAAAATATTATTGTAACGAAATTAATGCTCGACGCTTTAAAGCCAAGAGAAGTCGATCTCGTAGAGTTAGCATTAGCTCTTTGTTCTCTAGATCACGTAGGGGCCGTCGATATAGTTGTAACAGAAGTTGACGCTAAAACCGAAACTGTTAAAATAACCGTTCAAGGAGAAGGTGTCGACATGAACGAGGTAATAGAGGAGATCGGCAAGTACAGCACAGTAGTGAGAAGTATCGATGCCGTTACTGTTATGAAGAAGCTCGGACGTTAAAACTCTATGAACGATATATTGAGCTTTTATATCAAATCTCCACACGTATTCTTTAACGATCAATCTGAAACATTTTCGAATGCCGATTTCGTAATACTCGGCGTACCGATGGATTACACTTCATCATTTCGCCCAGGTTCGCGTTTCGCGCCACAAGAGGTAAGAAGGCTCTCTAACGAGCTCGAATCATACTGTATAGATGTAGACATGGATTTTGACCTATTAAGGGTATGCGATCTTGGAGATTTAATAATAGGCTTCGACGTAGCAACTACATTGAAAAGATTGACCAGAGTTATTGGGGAATTAATTGCCAAGGATAAGTTTTTCATCGTCATAGGAGGAGAACATACCATAACGCTCGGAGAAGTTTTAGCTTTAATGAGTACCTATGAAAATCTTAAAGTGATAATCCTAGATGCTCACATGGACCTGAGGGAGGAATACCCTATTGGGCTGAAAACTTCTCATGCAACTGTAGTTAGGAGAACAGGTGAAAAAATAGGGTTTGAAAACATCTTAGTGTTGGGAGTTAGAGCTGTTAGTGGAGAAGAAATTAATTTCTGTAAGAAAGAAAACTTTAATGGATATCTCACTTCGAATACCATACACTCAGATTTTGATTTCGTGGAAAAAACGCTGATGAAGTTTCTAAAACCCAAGGATTACGTGCTATTATCGATAGACATGGATGTTATAGACCCGGCCTTTGCTCCGGGAGTTTCAAATCCTGAACCCTTGGGTTTAACACCTATCACGGTAATGGAAATAATACGCATGATCACTAACTCTTCTGCAAACCTAGTAGGGTTAGACGTGGTTGAGGTATCGCCTCCTTACGACATAAGCGGTGTTACTTCTCTTCTCGCTTCTCGAATAATTAAAAATACTTTATGTTACGTAGCGCGTAGAAAACTGATGAAGGTTATATAGCTTTTATTTTTTTATAAACAGCGGATCTCTTTTTATAAACTATTTTATATCCACAATAAGGACATTGAGTACGCTGGTATTCTGGATCTGGTAAAAGTCTCATTTCTTCTTTATAGAATTCTTTTCCACATTTGGCGCATACGTAAATTACATCGCTACCTCTTTTTTCGGTTTCCATACTGCATGTCCCTCTAATCTTCCTTATAACTTTAACGTTACTCCTACGAATTAATCTTTCCTTAAGAAAGTCTATTCCTTACTTCACTAGTGTAAAGATTATTAAGTAGGCTGTAGGATAGAGTCACGAGCGTGATACACTTGAGAGCTATATTCAAGGATCTATGTCCTAACTGCGGGAATGAGATAGATGACGAGCGCCTACAATTGAAAATCCCCTGTTCTTCGTGCCTACCGGTACCTATTGGCGAGCTATACAAAATGAGAAGAAAATTGAATGAGATGAGCTTCTTGGAAAGCATAGCCGATAGGTTAGAAGAGATTGGAAGATTGAAGAATTACAGAAGATTAGTGGAACTAGAACGTAAGATTGAGGAATTAAACACATTCTTTAAGAAAATTTTGGGAAATGATATGTGGAGTGCTCAGAGGACATGGGCTAGGCGTATTTTTCAAAATAAAAGTTTTTCAATATTGGCGCCTACAGGAGTCGGGAAGACTGTTTTCGCCATTATAATATCTCTCTATTTAGCATCTAAAGAGAGGAAAAAAGCTTATCTTGTTCTGCCCACTACATTGCTAGTAAGACAGGTATATGAGAAAGCAGTAAATTTTGCCGAAAGAGCCGGAATAAAATCTCTATCAATAGTAGCGTACTATACCGGCCTTAAACCTTCAGAGAAAAAGAGCGTATTAGAGAACATTAAAAATGGAAAATTCGATATCTTGATAACAACCTCCAGTTTCTTACTGAGAAGATTTGAATATCTAGCTGGTACAAAATTTGACTTGATAGTCGTAGATGATGTGGATGCAATTCTTAAATCGTCTAAATCCATAGACAAAGTCCTGGCATTACTGGGGTTTAAACAGGAAATTATTGAATGCGCGGCTAAACTTATAGTATTAAAGCGTAGAATAGCAATCAATCTGAAATTGAAGAAGAGTATACCCGAGGATTTAAGCAAGGAGTTTAATAATTTGAACGAGAAAATAAGCGACTACTTGGCTAAATATAGAAATAAGATAGGTTGTTTAGTAGTATCCACCGCTACGGGCAGACCCAGGGGGTTAAGAGTTAAGCTTTTCAGAGAGCTCTTAGGTTTCGAAATTGGCTCTAGGTCAGAATTTCTAAGAAATATCTCCGATCTCTACGTGTTGATCGATAACGATTTGCTCGATAAGCTACTGGAGGTAATAAATAAGCTAGGCAAAGGAGGGTTGGTATTCGTTCCCGTAAGCAAAGGAGTTGAGTACGCGTACATAATCGCGAATTACCTTAACGAGCATGGGATAAGAGCGACTGTGGTTCATGCTAAAGAAAAGGAAGCGATAAACGACTTCATACAGGGCAAGATCGACGTATTAGTCGGTATGGCGATTTACTATGGGCTTTTAGTAAGAGGATTAGATCTACCTCACATAATTAGATATGCCGTATTTGTTGGAGTTCCACATTTTAGGTTTTCACTTGATGTTGAAGAGGCTTTACCCAGTAGATTGCTACAGGTATCTCTCAACATTAGAGACTGTGTAGATCCCGAGGAAAGGGAAAAGCTCGATAAAATAACCAGTAGATTACGCACTATTTTTAATGACCTAAGTTATGGCGAAGTTATATTATTAAACGAAGCTATAAAAACGGGGAAGCCCTTAAGCGGTAAATTAAAGTACACTCTTAACCTGGTTCTCCAGCTGCGCGAGATGTTAAAAAAATTGTTGAGCAGGGAAAGTGTGCGAGAACGGCTTGCGTCAATGCCTATGATATCTCTTAAAGAAGTCGAGGGAAAACTTTACATCTATATACCGGATGCCATGACATATCTTCAGGCATCCGGTAGAACGTCTAGGCTATTTGCTGGAGGTCTTTCCAAAGGTCTTTCAGTGGTGCTGGTTGATGATAAGAAGCTATTCAATGGATTGATGAAGCAGACTAAGTGGTACAGTGATGAAGTTGAGTGGCGTAGATTTAATGAAGTGGACATAGATTCTTTGGTCAAAGAAATTGATCAAGATAGAGAACAGATTAGGCTAATTATGGCGGGTAAGCTGCAAGTAGAAGTTAAAGACTTAGTTAGAACAGCGCTGGTAATAGTTGAAAGTCCTAGCAAAGCCAAAACTATTGCCAGTTTCTTCGGAAAGCCATCCAGGAGAAAAATTGGGAAACAAGTAGTCTATGAAGTGAGCTGTGGAGACTACATATTGGACATTACCGCGAGCAAGGGGCACGTATTTGACTTGGTAACTAGTGAAGGCTATTACGGAGTATTAGTAAAGGATGGCGTTTTTATCCCGCTATATACGACTATTAAACGATGTAAAAAATGCGGAGCGCAATTTACGGATCAAGATAAATGTCCGACGTGTAAATCTACAGAATATACGGATCAAATCGATGTATTGGTTAGTCTTATGGAGCTGGCCAGCGAAGCCGATTACGTTTTCCTAGCCACAGATCCGGATACGGAAGGTGAAAAAATAGCATGGGATCTTTCAGTAGCTTTATCCCCATATACTCATAAGATTTATAGAATTGAATTTCACGAAGTTACGAGAAAAGCCTTTCTCAACGCTATTGGAAATCTCAAGAGCATAAATATGAGGTATGTAGATGCTCAACTAGTTAGAAGAATAGAAGATAGATGGATTGGATTTGTGCTTAGTCGAAAACTCTGGGAGCATTTTGGCAAGAAATGGTTATCCGCCGGGAGAGTTCAAACTCCCGTCTTGGGATGGATTATAGACCGATATGAAAAATCTAAGAAAAGTAGGAAAACAGTGTTTATAGTCAAGGTCCTGGATTCTATAACGTTTGTTTTTGATAATATCTCCTTGAATGGGCGTAAACCGAGAGAAGTTGCTAACGAGATAAAGGAATCAAAGCTAAGAGTAGTAGATGTTAAGTATGAGGAGGAAGATGTAGCGCCGCCTCCGCCTTTCTCCACCGATACAATGCTTAGAGAGGCCGCTAGACTTCTAAAGATAGGAGTCGACGATATTATGCGCCTGGCACAGGATCTTTTCGAGCTCGGTTTGATTACTTATCATAGAACAGATAGCATAAGGGTGTCTAGCGCGGGGCAGAGAGTGGCGGCTAACTATATCGAGGAAGTTTTCGGTAAAGAATTACTGGTTCCGAGAGAGTGGAGTAGTGAAGGAGCCCACGAATGTATAAGGCCTACCCGCCCAGTAGATAGTGAAAAATTGAGAAATTTGCTTAGCCAGGGCATTCTTGTAGTGACTAAGCCGTTAACCCGCTATCATTTTATGCTCTACGACCTGATATTTAGAAGATTTATTGCCAGTCAGATGGCTAAGGCCAAAGTCTTAAGACAAACACTGAAAGTCGAGGTTTTGAACGCTAGAAAGGAGTATAGCGGCTACGTAGAGGTATTAGATCCCGGATTTACTCTTATCTATAAGCCGTTCGGTTTGATGAAAAGACTAGAGACTGGAGAGTACGATGTTACAGATGTTGAGTATAAAAGAGTAGTGTCGATTCCGCTTTATTCTCAAGCTGATATTATACAACTCATGAAGGAGAAGGAGATAGGAAGACCGTCCACATATGCTAAGATAGTTCGAACATTATTTGATAGACATTATATTCTTTCTTCTAAACGAGGAAAACTTATACCCACCAAGTTAGGTATTATGGTCTATGATTTCTTGGAGAAAAACTACAAGGAATTCATATCTGAGGAGAGAACGAGAATCGTGGAAAAGACGATGGATGAGATAGCCGAGGGTAAAACTGATTATAGAAAGGCATTGATCGAGTTTTACGAGGAGATACGTAAAATCGATGAGAAAACAGTAGGTGGTTAAGGTGAGAGGTGCATACATAGGGAGATTTCAACCTTTCCATAAAGGACATTTAGCTGCATTAAAATGGATTTTAGAGAGGGAGGATGAAGTAGTTCTAATAATAGGTAGCGCACAATATTCACATGTCATTGATAACCCGTTCACCCTCGGTGAACGCATAGAGATGATATGGAACGTGCTCAAAGAAGAGAAACTTTTGAATAAAGTAATAATCACCGGCGTACCCGATACCGATGGTCAACACGATCTCTGGGTAGCGCTTGTTAAAAGTTTCACTCCATCGTTTGAGCATGTATATAGTAATGATCCTCTAACCAGGCTACTTTTTGAAGAAGCTGGATATGAAGTGTTTCCAATACCCTTTTTTGAGAGAGAAAAGTATAACGCAACGCGCATAAGAAAGTTAATAGCGAGTGGAGAGAAATGGGAAGATTTCGTCCCAGAACCCGTAGCTAGGATAATAAAAAATTTAAAAGGTGATGCGCGTTTAAGGAGGCTCTACGGCTGGGGTTAATTACTCAACAAGTATATTTTCTGGATTAAATCCTAGCTCGATTAGAAGTTCTTTAGCTTTGTACCTGTGGTCTCCCTGTAATTCGATACGTCCATTTTTTGCCGTTCCGCCGCACGCTAATTTACTCTTTAGTTTTGCAGCTAAATCGTAGAGATCGACGCTTTTATCATCAAAACCCTCCAATATGGTGACGTCCTTTCTCCTTTTTCTTCGCTCCAGCCTTATCTTGATCAGTTGCTGTTCCCTGAACACGTCCCGAAAGATCTCGTCTAGCAGATTGCTGCTCATCCTCTCCCATATTCGTTTTAAATTGTATGATATTCTATAATGTTGGCAGAATATATATTTTGCCTCGAAACCCGTGAGTATTAAACGGGCCCGCCGGGATTCGAACCCGGGACCACCGGCTGTCTCCCGGTCGGCCGGAGGCCGGTGCGCTTTATGGAGCTGTAATCCACTGCGCTACGGGCCCATAAAATTTATTGAGTATAGCCCGGCCGGGATTCGAACCCGGGATCTCGGGGTCCAAAGCCCCGAATGCTTGGCCGCTACACCACCGGGCTCTCCTATTACTTTGTATTAAAGCTTTATTTAAAAATATTGAGCTGTTTACGTGCTGACTATGGGAAATATTCATAAAGGCTAGAGATATTCCATGCCTGTGAAGGGAAAAATAGTAAAAACACGATATAGGCTTAGCAAAAAAGATACAAAAAAGCTATTCAGAGAAATAAGCGCGCAACTAGGTGGCGAGGTCTTAGAGAAATTATCAAGTTTTACGTCTATCGAAAAAGTGGAGACGCGGTTAAATTTTCTAATATATTTATTTGAAGGAAAGCCTATCTTAATGGAGCAAAATAATGTTTTGTTCCCTACGGTTCTCTATGCTGGGCTATTTAAGGAGGTTCTACCCGTGGTTATTGTGGATATGGGTGCTGTACCACATGTAGTCAACGGAGCAGACGTCATGGCGCCTGGTATTAGAAGCATTAGTAAGCCTTTTAACGAGAACGCAACAGTTTTAGTCGCTGACGAAGAAAAGCAAAGAATCTTCTGTGTTGGGTTGGCATTGATGAGTTCTGATAGAATATTTAGCGAGAAACGTGGAAGAGCTATTAAAAATCTACACCACGTAAAGGATAAGATGTGGGATTTCCTCTTAAGTCTTTAGTCATGATTACCTGATTCTTATGGACTCGATGTTCTGTGGAGTTACAACTGTATAGTTAAATCGTCGTTCGACATAGCCTTTTAATTCTCTAATCTTACTCTTTTCTCCATGACCCAATACTACGAGGTTTGGCTTTGGTGTAATTCGGGCTAAGAATTTTATCAATTGTCCTCTGTCACTATGTCCGGAAAATCCTTCAACTCTATATACTTCCATTTTAACTCTTTTACAGTAATTCTTCCATAAGCGTCTATAAACGGT
>Ga0164311_10000649_pt1 | contig 15703 bp, 10 predicted proteins | sample GuaBasSedimGuay2_FD_121796 | JGI IMG/M metagenome (GOLD analysis project Ga0164311, IMG submission 121796) | Subseafloor sediment microbial communities from Guaymas Basin, Gulf of California, Mexico - Guay2, Core 4569-9, 9-12 cm | ecosystem: Environmental > Aquatic > Marine > Hydrothermal vents...
GAGAACCGGGCCTCACCGCCCGACATTGGCGCTGACCAGTACAACCTGCGCGTGGATAGGTGGGCCTCAGCCGCCGAACTCGCGCCCTGCCAGACTATGACCCATACCCTGATGCTCGTCAACGTCGCCGATAGCGCCATCTCCGGCGTCGTGTTGACCGACACACTGCCAGCCGAGGTCGCCTACAACACCGGCTCCCTTACCTACACGGCCGGCGGCGGCGCATACAGCGGCGCGCCGCCCGCCATCACCTGGAACGGCGACCTGGCCGCTCAGAGCAGCGTCTATATCACCTACACCGTGAACGTCAACCCCTACCTGGCCGACGGGGCCGTCATTACCTTTACCGTTGCCATCAGCGACCCCGTCTCCGTTTTTTCCGGCAACCCGCTCACGGCGACAGTGCGCACCATACCGGCTGCCATCAGCAAGGCCGGGGAGAACAGCATCTCGCCGGCCGGCCAGGCGACCATCGGCGAACTCGTCACCTATACCCTCGTCTATACCGTCCCCGGCGGTCACAAGGCTTATGACCCCGTGGTGGTGGATGAACTGCCGCGCCTGGTCGAAAGCGGCGGCGCCCTCTCCACCGATCCCGCGCTGGCCTACGCGCCGGGCAGCCTCTCCATCACCGGCGCTACTACTCAAACGGAAGAGATCTCAGCCGACGGCGGCGCTATCACCTGGACGCTGAACTCGGTGACGGCCACCTGCGGCGCGCCTGCGGTCGCCACCCTTACGTTCAATGCTCGCGTGCTCGACCGGACCGATAACGACGACGGCGACACCCTCACCAACACCGTCACCGTCTCTTACACCGAAGGCTCTCTCAGCGGCCCGGCTCGTCTCACCAGCGCCCACCAGACGTTCGCTCTGATCGAGCCTGGCCTGACGCTGGCGCACACGACGTCCCCGGCTCTGAATCTAGGCATGGGCGATCTGGTCATCGTCGCCATCACCGCCACCAATTCTGGTAACGCCACGCTCTACGACGTGATAATCACCGACACGCTGGGCAGCGGCTGGGTGGTGAGCGACACGGGCGGTTCGGTGTTCACTCACACGTTCGGCAGCATAGCCGCGGGCGACTCGAGCGCCGTGGCCTTGACCGCCCGCGTGAACAGCGACGTCGGGGCAAATGTTCCTCTCGTCGCTACTGCTCAAGGGCAGGGTAGTTCTATGCCCGGTGTGGCGAGCGAGGAGCGAATCTATGAGGACACCATCCAGGCCACACCCAGGACGGGCTACCCAGACTTGGTCATCAGCAAGAGCGGGCCGGCGACGAGCGTGCCCGGCCAAACCATCTTTTACACCCTCGTCTATACCAACGCTGGCGTGGTGCGGGCCGAGGGCGTGCAGATCACAGACACGCTGCCGCTCTCGCTGACCAACATCATCTCCGCCACGTCTGCCGGCGCGACGGTGGAGCGCGTAGGCCAGACCATCACCTGGACGCTGACGGCGCCGGTGAGCCGGAGCGTGAGCGGTCAGGTTTGGATCACGGGCACCGTTATGTCTATCGCTCAACGCGGAGACATATTGCTCAACACGGCGGGCATCGCCGCGCTCGCGACGACGGAGCAGGCGCTGGGGAATAACAGCGACTTTATTACCACTACCGTGGTCGAACCGGAGGCGCACATCGTCAAGGTGATGGCTCCCAGTACCGACCTGGGTTCTGGGGACGAGGTAACTGTCACGCTGACCGTCTCTAATACCGGCTCAAGCCCCTTGTACGACGCAGTGGTGACGGACACACTGCCGGCCGGGTTGAGTTTTCAGAGCGCCCTGCCTGTTCCAGACGCCCAAGCTGGAGCGGCGATAACGTGGACGTTGAGCAGCTTGGGGGCGGGCCAGCAACAGGTCTACACAGTGATAGCCCTGGTCGAAGAGACCGTCGGGGCGAACGAGACGCTGACCAACCGGGCCGGCGTGCTGGGCGATTCACAATCCGGCGCGGTGGCCGAGCAGAGGTTCTACACAGACACTGCTCAAGCTATGGTCACGACCGGTTACCCCGACCTGACGTTCGAAAAGAGCGGGCCGGCGGTGCGCTCGCCCAACCAGTCCATCGTTTACACCCTGACCTATACCAACACCGGCAAGGTGCGAGCCGTGGATGTGCGGATCACCGACACGCTGCCGCTCTCGCTGACCAACGTCGTCTCGTCCACATCGGCCGGCGCGACGGCGGAGCGCGTGGGGCAGACCATCACCTGGACGTTGAATGACCCGGTGAGCCGGAACGCCAGCGGGCAGGTCTTGGTCACGGCCGTCGTCGCCGGTACGGCCCAGGAGGGGAGTGTGCTGACCAATAGCGCCGCTATCAGCACCGCGACGTCTGAGCCAGACGAGACGGACAACGGCGACCTAGTCACGACCACCGTGCGCATACCCTCGTTGAGCATCACCAAGACGCTCGACCCGGAGGAACCGCTCACCGCCCAGTTGTTGACCTACACGCTCACCATCTCCAACTCTGGGCTGGGTGACGCCACCGACCTGCTCATCAGCGATACGCTGCCGCTGAGCACGACGTATCACTCTTGCGGCGGCGGCGACTGTGGTTTCAACAGCGGAAACGATACGATCACCTGGACGCTGCCATTGCTGCCAGCCGGAGAGCAAACGCCGGTCATCTTTACCGTGCTGGTGGATAGCGGCGCTTATTCCAGCACGGTCATCATCAACCAGACTTTTGCCGTCACCTGCGCCCAGGGTGTGGGAGATGCCGGCGGGCCGGTTACTTCTACGGTGCCTCTACGGAGAGAGCTAGAACTGGAACCGCCGGCTGCTCAAGAGTTCATTCTGCCTGGCGCTCAGGTGGTCTATACCCATACCTTGATCAACTGGGGGACTGTCGTAGCGCCGGCAGTTACCCTGACGGTGAGCGACCCGCCCGCCGGCTGGGCATACACGCTACAGCCGACCCAGGTCATCAGTCTAGATGTCGGCGCGGCTGCCGGGAAGCTCGTCACCTTGACGGTGCAGTCGCTTGCCGATTCTGGCAACGCGGCGGCGACCATCACTGCTACTTGGGAAGGAGTGACCGAGACCTACGCGGTGGATACGACGAACATTGACTGTGTACCGATCTCCAATATCTCCATAGACTATACTCCCACCACGCCGCGGATCGGACAGACAGTTACTTTTACCGGCACGGTGGCGACCAACTGCACCACTCCCATAGACTACATCTGGGACTTTGGCGATGGCGCTCAAGTGGAGCAAACCGGTGTGGGTCAGACTATCTCTGTTGCATCACACCTTTATGATGATGACGCGGACTATACTGTGACGTTCACTGCAACTAACTGCGGCGGCTCCGCTCACGACACGGAGATCATTACCGTTAACCCATACAATATCTATCTGCCGCTGGTATTGCGGAGCTATCACTGAACCGGAGTATCATTTCATGACTCTTCTGAAAAAAGGTCATCTAACCACAGAGGCACAGAGGACACGGAGAAAATTTGATATTGGGTTTAAAAAATTCATTTTACACGTCAAAAAGTTAATTTTTCAAGGTCAAGTTTAAAATCTCTGTGCTCTCTGTGTCTCTGTGGTGAAATTCCTAGTTTTTTCAATAGAGTCATTTTATAGTTAGCGCCCAAAACCCCTGCGGCGTTCTTCATTTTACAAGAAACAACCCAAAGGCCGGGGGGTTGGGTCTTTTCAAAAAGCTGTTTCTTAGCCTATTTTCCGCACCTCTGGACAACTTGACTTGGAGCTTGCCACTTTGTTCTCCCGAACCCAATTTAGGCAGATTCGCCGTCTGAGTCAGTGAGAAACCAGGTTTTTCTGAAAAACCTGGTTTCTTTCCCCAACTTTTTGAAAAAGATACAAATAGGCTGCGTCAGGGTGCGAAATATAGGCTTAGCGGCAACCTTGCGAAGGCTACATAACCTTCGCAAGGCTTTTCTTCCCACTATCATACATCTTGAATCACCACAAGAAATGGAGCGATTATGACATTCGAAACTTGGCTTCCTGCGTTATTAGGCTATTTGATTCCGGTGGGCCTGTTCCTGCTGGCCTGGGGCGGGATGGAACCGCAAAGGGCGCGCCGCGCGACGACGGTGGGCGCGTTGGCGCTGGCGCTGGCGGCGCTGGGGTACTTTGCGGTGGGATTCGCCTTTCACCTGGGCGGCGCTAAATATATGAGCGATCTGCCGGGGCTGCAAGGACTGGACGACCTGCACGGCGTCTCTGGATGGGGCTTGATCGGCCTGAAGGGTTTCTTCTTGACCGGCCCCGCTGCCACGTCCGAGGCGCTGGGGCTGTTTGTCAACTACCTGCCGCTGGCGGCGACGGCCGTACTGCTGGTGACGCTCAGCGCGAGCGGGCGCGCGAGCGGCTGGCAGGTCGCGCTGGGCGGGCTGGTTGTGGCGACGGCGCTCTTCCCACTGGCGGCCTGCTGGGCCTGGGGCGGAGGCTGGCTGGCCGACCTGGGCGCCACGGCCGAGGTGGGACACGGATTCGTGGATCACGCTGGCTCTGGCGTGGTCTATCTCTTGGGCGGGCTGGCCGCGATGGGAGCGCTGGTGGGATTGGGTCAGCGATTGCCGCCGGGCGAACCGGGCGAACCGGACGAGATGCCGCCCGCCCACTTCCCCCTGCTGGCGAACCTGGGCGCGCTGCTTTTCGGACTGGGCTGGTTGGGCTGGTCGTTGAGCACGCCCTTTCACGCGCTAGGGGCCGAGTTGAGCCTGGAGCGTATCGCCGTCAACGGGCTGCTGGCCGGCGCGGGCGCGATCCTGGCCTCGCAGACCTATTGCTGGCTCACGGTGGGCCGCGCCGACGCGCTGATGTCGGCGCGCGGCATGGCGGCCGGCTTTATCGCCATCTCGGCGGGCGCGCCGTTCACGCCGCCGTGGGCCGCGCTGCTGATCGGCGCGCTGGCCGGGCTGCTGCTGCCGCTGGGCGTCTACCTGGTGGAGCGAGTGCTGCGCTTGCCCGACGGGACGGCGACGGTGGCGCTGGGCGTCACGGCCGGGTTGTTGGGGCTGCTGGCGGCGGCGGTATGCGCCGATGGGCTGTGGGGACAGGGGTGGAACGGTGTAGGATTGCAAGAGTACCACACCGTGGCCGGGCAGGGCGTGACCGGTTTTTTCCCGGCGGAGAAATTCAGCGCGGGCGACGGCCCCGGCCAACTGATCGCCCAACTGGCTGGCGCTGGGGCTATCGGGGCAGTGGCCTTTATGGTCGGATGGCTGGTCTTTTTGGGGTTGAGTGCGCCCTCTCGGCGACGAGAGAGATTAGAGCAACAAGCACAATACAGCAAAGAAGCGGAGGCAAATCCTTCGAATGACTTGGTCGAGCCGCAGGAATATGGTACAATTGAGCAAGACAAAGTTTCCAATCAGGAGGAAGTGGGATGAGGCTCGCAATCGCTTTACCAGATGATGTTCGAGAGCAAGTTCAAGATATCGCCATCCAAAAGGACAGAGAGGTCGAAAGCATAATCATTACAGCCGTGCTGCGCTACATCGCCGAGGAGCAATGCGCTGAGCCATCCCAGGACATCCCCCAAGCACTGGCGCGGTCGCAAAGATTGTATCAGGGATTCAAGGAGCGATTGGGTCAACGCTATCCGTCCCTCGGCAATCTCCCCCGGGAGCAGGTTGCCCCGGCGATGGATGAACTTGCGGAAAAAGTAGCTGAAGGAATGGCCTTTGCCAATTGGCGAGAGGCAGAGGCTTTCATGCGGGGCGAGGGTCGCTATGATTTTGCTCGACAGCAATATCTTTATCATTGATCGTTTCTTCAAGCGGGATGTTCACTACAGTGTCAACAGGCAACTGGTGGAAAAGTTGCCAACGTTGGATGCAGGTATCAGTATCTATGGCCTGCTAGAGATTTGCGGTTTGGCCTCTTTCAATCTTTCGGAGGTAGAGCTGGCACGCTGGTTTTACCACTTTGATCAACTGTACAATGTTCAAGTTGTCTTTCCCAAAAATTTGGAGCGCCCAGCCGAGCAATACTTTGACAGTATCCTTGACGAGATGTACAGATTATTCGTCAAAAAGATGACTTTTGTGGATGCTGTCATCCTATCTATTGCTGAAGAGTACGAGATGTCCCATTTCATCACCTGGAACAAGAAGCATTTCGAGGGACGGACGTCCATAGTGGTGGCAACCCCCGATGATTTTCTGGCTTTGTCACCCACGTAGAGGTGAGACTGCCGTTCTCGGTAGATGAAAATCCTGCTGCTCGAACCCTACTGCGGCGGCAGCCACCGGGCCTGGGCCGAGGGGTACGCGGCCCACAGTCGCCACGACGTTACGCTGCTGACTTTGCCCGCCCGCTTTTGGAAGTGGCGCATGCAGGGCGGCGCGCTCACGCTGGCCGAGCAGTCCCGCGCCCTCGACTCCCCGCCCGACCTGATCCTGGCCTCCGATATGTTCAACCTGCCCGCCTTCCTGGGCCTGACGCGCGACTTGTTCGCCAATGTCCCCGCCGCGCTCTATTGCCACGAGAACCAGTTGACTTATCCTTTCCCTCCCGATGAGAAGCGCGACCTGACCTATGGCATGATCAACTGGCTCTCGATGCTGGCCGCCGATAGGGTTTTCTTCAACTCGCGCTTCCACTTGGCGGATTGGTTCGATGAACTACCCCGCTTGCTCAAGCATTTCCCCGATCACACACACGTCCACCGCATCGCGGAGGTGCGGGACAAGTCAACAGTGCTGCCGGTGGGCTGCGACCTGCGCCGCTTTGACCAATTATCAATGGCCAATGAGCAATTTCCAATCACCAAGCCGCCGCTGATCTTGTGGAACCAACGCTGGGAGTATGACAAAGCGCCGGAGACGTTCTTTCGCGCGCTGTACCGGCTGGCCGAGGAGGGGATAGATTTCCGAGTCGCGCTGGCGGGCCAGAGCTACCGGCAGACCGCGCCCGAATTCGAGGCGGCGCGGGAGCGATTGGGGGCGCGAGTGAGCCACTTTGGCCAGGCCGGCCAAGCGCAATACGGGCCGCTCCTGCACCGAGCCGACGTGGTGGTCAGCACGGCGATCCACGAGTTTTTTGGCGTCGCCATCGTCGAGGCCGTCTACTGCGGCTGCTTCCCGGTGCTGCCCCAGCGCCTGACTTATCCAGAGCTTGTTCCGCCGCAGTACCACGAGGTCTGTCTGTACGAGGATTTCGAGGGGCTGCTGGCTCGTCTGCGTTGGTCGCTGGCTCATCCAAGCCAGGCTCGCGCGCTGGCCGTCGAACTCCATTCCGCCGTCGCCTGTTTTGATTGGGCGGAAATGGGGCCGCGCTACGATGATGCGTTGAGCGAGTTGGCCGCTACCGGCTGACCGCTTGCCAATGTCGCCGCTGCATCACTGCCAGCGCGCGCGGCATCGCCACAGAGTAAAGCCAGTAGCCGAACTGCGAGACGGGAAAATCCCAGGCCCCGATGTGGCGCACAAACTCGCCGCCAAACCCCTTCTTGAAGCGGTACACGCCCCACAGCGGGTCCGATTCGTCCAGTTCGTCCGGCGCGCCCCACATATCATAGATGGCGCAGCCCTGCTCGCGCGCCCATTGCATCGCCTCCCATTGCAATAGGTGATTGGGCATCTTTTCGCGGTGGACGGAGCGGGAAGCCCCGTACATGTACCAGGCCCGTCCCGCGAACTGAAAGATGATGACCATGGCTACCGGCTCGCCTTTCACCTCGGCGACCAGCGGTTGCGCCAGCCCTGCTTTGATGAACAGGCCCCAGGCATCGGCGTAATAATCCTCCGGGCGGATGATAAAGCCATCGCGGGCCGCAGTCTCGGCGTACATCGCGTATAGCAGCGGCAGATCGTTCAACGCGCCCCGCCGCACCATCACACCCTTGCGCCCGGCCAGCCGCGTGTTGTAGCGCCATTTAGAGTTCATCGCCATCAGCAGATCGTCGGGGCTAGGCTTCAGGTCGAGCAGCATTGTGTTGCGGAACTGGATTTGCTCGCGCGAGGGCCGCCACCCGCGGTTCCGCAGCCTCTCCACGACCATTTTCCCTTCGGCGGTGTCGGCCCACACGTCGGGGTCTATTTTGACGAACAGCGCCCGCTCCTGCCGGGCCGTGGTCTCTAGGCGAGCCAGGGTTTGTTCCAAGAGGATAGTGTTTCCATAGTTGAGGGCCGGACCTTTGGGGACGTACATCACCACCGAGGGAAAGCGTCCCAACCGGCGGGTCAGCACGGAAGCGGCAGCGCAGGGCCGGTCGCCATCCAACGCCGTCCACAGGTAGCGAGCTGGCTGCCATCCGTGACGGGACTTGAACGCGCCCCACTCCCAGGTTTGCAGGACGTGAGCGGTGGGCAGGTCAGACAGCGCCGAATTCCACCGTCCGGGATCAGTGATCAGTGATTTCATCTTTGCCGCCAGGCAGCTAGTAGCCGGTAGCCGGTAGCCAGTAGCCGGTAGCGCAGCGGCGCATAGACCCGGTCCCACGCGCCCACGCTGCGCGTCAAACGCCCGCCAAAGCCGCGTTTGAAGCGATAGATGGGCCACAGTCCATCTCGCCGCCCGGTGAACTCGGCCTCCAGCTTTTCCACATCCTCGTCGGGGACGCCGTACAGGTCGTAGGTGGCGCAGCCCTCAGACTTGGCCCAGCGCATCGCCTCCCACTGGAGCAAATAGGAGGGCATCTTTTCGCGGTGCGCGTTGCCAGAGGCCCCGTAAAAGTACCAGGAGCGCGGGGGCAGCGCAAAGACCATCGCCGCCGCAGCCGCTTCTCCTTCCACCTCTGCCAGCAGCAGCCGCGCCCGGCCCTGAGGCGCGAACAGCCGGTAGGCCGCCTCATAGTAAGCGGGGGAATGGGCGCCAAAGCTGTCGCGCTCGGCGGTGGCCGACATCAGCGCGTGAAAGGCGGGCAGGTCGGTCTCGGCGGCCTCGCGCACCGTCACCCCCCGGCGGCTCGCCAAGCGGGTGTTGTAGCGCGTCTTTGACTTCATCGCCGCCAGGATCGAGTCTTGATCGGAGGCGATATCCACGATGAGCGTGCGGCGGGGCTGGACGCTGCCAAATGGAGACGGGCGAAAACCTAGCGCGCGCAACCGTTCGCGGTGAGCGGGTTCGTCGGGCAAGTCAGGTTCGAGCGTGAGCGCGACGGCGGCTCGTGAGCGGGCGGCGCCATCGAGGAGCGATAGCAGGGCCGCAAGCTGCCCCTCGGCGGTCCAATCCACCAACGGCCCTTTGGGGACATAGGCCAAGCGGCCCAGGCCGAGCGGCAAGCGGCGGTAGAGCACCTGCGCACCGGCGATCAACTCGCCTTCTTGGGTCAATCCCACTCGTTCAACATCCCACCCGAACTGCGTCTTGAGCGCGCCCCACCGGCTGGTCTGGAGCACGTGGGCATTGGGGTAGCGGTCGACAAAGCAGTCCCAATCGCCAGGAGCGATTGAGCGGACAGGTTCCATCATCGCCATTTTCTCCGCCGGGCCACGACGAGCAGACCGCCGCCTCTCTTGCCGGTAGGCACATCCATTTCGTAGTAATGGCGCCAGCGGCGACTGAATTTCCGCGCGACGGCGCGGCGCAGGAGCGATTGATAGCCCAAAAAGCGCAGCCGGGGCGAGGCTAACAACCCCCACGCCGAAAATCGCCGCCCGATGCCATAGGTGTGATTCATCCGGTCCCACAACCGCTCGACTTGCTCTGGGATATAGTAGCGAGTCTTGGTCACCTCCAACCTGACGGTAGCCAGCAGATTCCGCCAGTCGCCAGGATTGTAGTAATAGTGGTGCTCCAGTTGGGCGTCTATGGCGGCGGCGTACGCCTCGGCCCCTCGTATATCACCTCTTTTATTCCGTTGGACGTAGCCATCGAGAAAGTAGCGGAAAGCGTCGGAGGGGACGGTGAAAATAAAGCGGCCGTCGGGCCTCAGCACCCGTCTGACCTCGCACAAGACCGGTACCACGTCGGGGATGTGCTCCAGAACCGAGTTGCTAAAGACAGTGGCGAACGTCCCGTCGGCGTAGGGCAGGGCATGGCCGTGGCCCAATTCCACGTGACGGTACACGCCCGACCGGGCGGCCTGGCGCAGTTGCTCCATCCAGGGATCGAGTCCCGCTTCCACCTGCGCCTCCGCCCCAAAGAGCACCCGCGCGATCAATCCATCGCCGCAGCCCAGGTCCAGCATAGGGGAGTCGTACTCTTCCTCTGCCGCCACGCGCAGTTCGATCGCCCGCCACAATGCGACGGGCGGCGCGAACCAATAGGCGTTCAACGAATCGGTGAGGTAATCTGGTATCATTTCACTTTCCGAATTTCACGCCGGCCAACAGACATTTCATACATCACGTTTCACGTCTCGCATCAGCTTATCGTAAAAGTCCCGCACCCAAAGTGGGTTTGCCTCCCGATGTGGAGTAGGGATGCCAGTTCGAGATAGGGAACGATAGGACGTGGGATGGACGGGAAAATCTGTGTACCCATCCAGCGACCAGGCCAATGTTTGGGGGCGCCTTCGAGGTTGGCGTGGTGCACGGGGATGCGGGTGGCTTGTTCCATCGCGGCCCGGAGGGAGGCCTGCTCTTCCTCGCTCAGAGCATCCCACACATCCTCGGGCGTGTGATGCTTGCCCGGCAATAGTTGGCTCATACGAACCGTCAGGGCCTCTAGTATCTCCTGGAGGTTGGGAGCGTCTTTTTTCCTGGGACGTTTTCTGCGGCGGCGTCTGCGCCTGCCTCCCGCGTCGTCTGATAAATCGAAGGGCGTCACCCAAGTCAGGCGATCAAATATGCGCTCCGACTCTGCGCCAAAGGTCAGCCCCTCGGCCCACTGGGTAGAGGTGACGCGATAGTCCAGATCCAATCGCCCATCGCTCACGATAGGCTCCCAATGGGAGCCTCGCGCCGCATAGACGGCGTGAACCTCGAATTGGCCCCAGAGTCTGTTTAGCCGCTGCCAGCGTTGGTCAGAGAGGCGGCCCGCTTCCTCCACCGCCGGCAGGATAACTTCCAGGAAGAACCCGTGATCGGCGCTCTCGCCCATGAGCTTGAGTTCCCAAAAGATCAGTTCTCCCGGCCCATAGGTCAGCTTGCCCGGGTAGGCAAAGATGACTGTTTCGACCGGCCACGACGCCTCTGGTATTTTGTTGATCTTTTTCCCGACGAGTGACAGGCCGCCGTACCGGTCCCAGGGCGACAAACTCTTGCGCCAGGGGCTGGCTTGACGGGTCGGAAGGCGGCTGGCAATGGTGTTCCCCAAGAACAAGGAGAGTTCGGCGGACAAACACCGAGGAATCCGGGCCAGCGAACCGTTGACCCGCCACACGAAGAGATAACGGATGAATCTAATTGGTCTGGTAAAAGCCCACATAGTCGATGAGTTCGTACAACAATTTGATTCGATTCTTTGGCCACTGACGCACCCGCCACGCGCTCAACATATCCCTGGTCTCTTGACTTAACGCGCCCATAAACCGGCCCCAGTAAAACTGTTCCTCGCGGGGATCCTCCAGGCTCACCAACTCGTAGAGGGATTCTTGTTCCTCAGGACGCATCAATGTCCGAAAGACCGCCGCTGCCTCCAGCAGGCTCAAGAAATCAGAGATCTCGAACGTGAGCAAACCCTTATGGTCGCGCGTGTGCGGATGCAAGAGTTGATGAGAAGCGGAAAAGAAACGGAGGTGCAGGCGGTCCATAGCAAAGCGCGTCTCCTGGTGGGCCGCCCGGCACAGGATGTCTCCCATAGCGCCCTCGAATTTCACCCCGCTCGTGGGGAACACCTGGAGCACGCCTGTTAAATCAGACCCGTGGTAAATGGCGAGTTCCTGGAGCCAGGGCTTTAGCTCGCGCCGGTGCATCATCAACAAGAAGTGATGTTCGTCGAGAACATAATCGCCCCAGGTGTGATTCTCGTAAAACCCTTCACCCGCCCACAGTTGCCGTGGCAGCCGATTGACGAAACCCCATACGACGATGGCCGAATAGGAGCGTTTGCCCAACCGCCCGGCTCTGGTCAGGATAGATTGACACGCCTGACAGTAATTTTGTTTGGGAAGGCGGGCATAGACCCGGCAGCGTTGGCAGGGGCCATCGAGGGCGGATTGAGGCGGCCCGATATCTTGTCCGGCGGCAAAGATATCGGGCCTGGTTTTGAGGTATTCCAGGGTAGCCAGCAACTCGGCGCCGGTCCGGCTGCGGCGCACCCAATCAAAGCTGCTTAACATTCAGTGCCTTGCGCAAGGCTGTGTGATGCTGGATCGCGCCGGTCTCAATCCACTCGTCAACCTGGATGGGCAACTGCCAACTTTGTCCTCCGGCGTACCGCTTGGCCCAGTCAATCAGGTAACTGCCCGGCAGAACTCGCAGGCGCAGGCTGCCAAAGCCGAGGTAACGGTTGTTGCCCATTTTGTGGCCGAGTCCCGGTTCCAGCGCCACACACCACATCAACCTTTGCAATTCCTCTTTTTCCAGGTTCCAGAAACGAATTGTGAAGCGGGCGCGCGAGCCGGGCATGATGGCCCTAAAGTAACGGGCCTGGAAGGTATCGGGTTGGAAACCGGCCAACTGTTTGACGATTGGGGCCAGTGGAGCGTGAGGAAAGACGCGCCAGGTTTTGCTGACGAGCATCTTGGCGGCAGAGCTATCCGCCGCTTGCTTCCACTGATCGCCGGCGTAGCGCCATTCGCCGTAAGGGTAGGGCACTTTGAACCAGGCCAACTGGGGTTCGTCGAACAGACCAAAGGTGAAGGACAAGCGCCCCATAATAGCCTGATCAGGTCCCTGTCCCACCCAACCGAACAGACTGTCCACCGGGTTCAAGCGGGCGATGTCGGCGCTGTGCTCTCGAGAATCGCTGGCGATGGTGTAGAGATGGCGCAACATACCCTTGATGCTCTGGCTGGGGAGCGCGTAGACTTTGTCGTCCCCACGTTGCGCGGCCTCGGGAGGCGCCATAGCGAAGAAATCCCAGCCGTTGACGGGGCCGCCTTCCAGGGTGGTTCTATGGGACGGTTCGCCGCTCTCGCGTATGTGGATGGGCGTCAGCGGTTCTGCCTCTACCTCCAACATACCGCAATAGCCGCCAAACGCTCGATGGGAGATAAAGCCGGCTCGGGCGCGCGGCGGGGTTGACGGAGACTGTTTCTGCTCGAGGGCGAGTGGATTGGCTTGCAGCGCGCCAGCGGCCGCTTGCCCTTCCAGTTCCAGCTTTTGCCATATACCGTCCTGGCTCAACGATTGTTTCCCGAACAATCTCTCTCCTACCCCGGCGGGGGACGCCGTTAACCAGACAAGTTGGGCTATGGTCGCCTCGACCCAGCCAAACCCGCTGGTCTTTTCGCCGCCCAGGGTGATATCGCCCCGCTGAAAGTCCTGGAGCATGTGCAGGAACACGGAGAGCGCTTCTGTGTCCCGCTCATCAACGTCCATGAGGTCTATACGTAGCCGGAAAGCGAGGCGACTGCCGTAAGCAAAGAGATAGTCGCGCTTGGCCTCCTCCACCGGGCAGCCTGTCTTGGGATTCATCTTTACCCCGTCCATAGAGCACCAGGCTCGTTCTGGATCGTGCGGGTCGGTGAGGTAAGCGTCGGAGAAAAAGACCAGGCCGCGCTGTCCCTGAGCGCCAAAGAGAGTGTCCAACACATCGTTCGTCCGGCGAGATTCACCCCACAGAGTTTTTAGCACCTGGGAGGCTCGTTTTCTGAAGGCGCCCTTGATCGTGCTGCCTGGGATATATATCTCCCACGCGCCTTGCTCGCGTGAGGACGGCGCCCAGGACAGCATACGCATAAAGACGGTGTCGTAGGGCTTGCCGTACTTGCGGGAGACTTCTCGCTTGGATGGCCCGCCGGCGCGGAAATCGACGTGGTACGGCTGAGATAGCTCCTGGCGGGCGCGGTCGCGATGCCCTTCCAGGAAGGCGATCATGTTCTCGTCGTTGGTGATGCTCTTGCCCAAGTTCCGAGGATGTTTCATGTGGCGGTATCTCACCCGCCGGTGATCGTTGACAAATTCGCGCCACGTCGCCGGGCTGACGCCCTCTGGGACCTGGTCAGTTTTGCCCCACTGACGCTCGTCAATCTCTCCCTGGAGCAACATCTTTTTAATCAGCAAGTGTTCCGTGCGGTTCTTGATCTCGGCGTCTACCCAGGCATCGCTCTGAATCAAGTTGACCTGTTGATCCACCTGCTGGTAGAGTTGGGGGAGTATCTTTTCACACGCCGAGGTCAGTATCTTGACCAGGGACTCTTCGCTACCGACCCGCTTTGCCAGGCTCTCCTCCAGGGCGATGTCCAGCCCCAACCCCTCGGCGATCTCGCGCCAGGCAGCGGTGTCGAGTTCTTCGCTCTTGCGACGTTCCCGTTTCATGGCTTTGACGATGCGGCCGGCCATGTTGGCCTTGTCTTCGAGCGCCTTCTCGCAAGCGGCCTTGGCCGCCTCTTGGCTGGGGAAAGATTGCCCGACCAGAGGCTCGACTCGCTGGAGTATTTTTTTGGAAAGCCCCCACTTACCCTTGCCCAATTTCTTCAACGCCGCAGCCGGTAGAGTCCAAACGTCAGTTTCCCCGATGGAGCGTTCCCGTAGCCAGATGGCGATGACTCTGGGAAGATACTGGGCGAATTTGCGCTTCCAATCTTCTGGGTTGAGAATCGGCCCGGCCAATCCCATCTCTAGCCGCTCGCGGATGGGGTCCGGCAGATCGCGCATCGCTCCCACCAGCACGCGGCCCTCGATGGCGGCGAAAGAGGGCACAGCCGGGTCCACCTTGCCCCAGTTCCAACCGACCAGGACGGGGTTCGTGGCGTCAAAGGTCAGAGATAGTTGAAGGTGATTAGCGTGGGGGTTTAGGGCGGGGATTTTGTTGGAGGGAGAAAACGGCAGGTCCATTTCGAGGCGGACGCGCCCTAGCCCCTTGCTCTTGCCGGCTCCGAACCAAAACCGCCCCGCTTGCAGTTCGCGCAGGAGGTAATATAGCCGGTCTCTGTTCTGTCCCTTCCCCAGGACTGAATCATCTACGGCGAGGGAGATACCAAAGACCGAGTTGCGAAAGATGGTCTCCATCTTGTAATTGGCGTTCGCTATCGCGGCCCAACGGTCCTCGTCCAGCTTGATGCCCATGCGCATATCAAAGAGGTGATCGGGCGGGTAGCTTTCTTCCTGCAATTGGCAGTCCACTCTGGCGATGAGGTCTTTGGGCATTGGCGAGTCGTAGAGCCGCAGCCACAGTTGGTCGAGCAGGCCAATGTTTTTACCGTTGCGCGATTGGCCGATAAAGGCGTCCATCAATGACTGAGCCGTCCCTGAAATCTCGCCCGCCAAGGAGACCAGACGATGTTTGCCGTCTCCATCTCTGGTGAAGAGGGTCTTGCGCGCGTTGCCCCTGTAGATTGGTGTTTCTGCGTGGAGCTTACCTTGCAAAATCATGACAACCTCCTTATCTTTATCTCAAACTGAACATTATCGCAAGTCTTTGTAGATTGTACACTCAAATTGGTACTTGGTCAACCTTAACAACCAGCAATTCTCATTAGGGTGTGTTTCAAATGATTTGGGAGCCTGTAGGGAATCTGTAGTATAGCCCCTTGTGGGCGGCTTATGAGGTCAAAAACGGCCACGAGGGCCTATGCTACAAATCAAATGACTCGAGTCTGGCAAATTTTCAGAATGCCCACATCTTGGGGTAGGCAACAATAAAGGCGCTAGATATGGGGGTTCGTAGTAGCGGCTTTAGCCGCTTTTGAGCCTTTTGGACGGCTGAAGCC
>Ga0164311_10000650_pt1 | contig 15690 bp, 17 predicted proteins | sample GuaBasSedimGuay2_FD_121796 | JGI IMG/M metagenome (GOLD analysis project Ga0164311, IMG submission 121796) | Subseafloor sediment microbial communities from Guaymas Basin, Gulf of California, Mexico - Guay2, Core 4569-9, 9-12 cm | ecosystem: Environmental > Aquatic > Marine > Hydrothermal vents...
ATCATGGATTTCAATGTAAGACATATTGAAAATAATTTTTAACATTGTAATGCTCAATTCGCATCAGCTGTTTTATGAGTAATTGAAAACATCATCTCTATATTGAACATCGAGTTCCATAGGAACTACGATAAACTATTTATCAGATTGAACGATAATAAATGAGATTGTTATGAAAGCTAAAGAAGAGATAAGGATGAACATATGGAAGTATATGGAAAAAAACGAGATCGCGCTACCGCCAAGACCCTGTTATTATAAAGTCCCCAATTTTATCGGGAGTAGGTATGCCGCGAATAGATTGGCAAGAATTTCCAAGTTTAGAAACGCCAAAATAGTTTATGTAGCTCAAGATCCTCCTCTTGTTCACGTGAGAGAAGAAGTTTTGCGAAGCGGCAAGCTCTTAATAACTTCGTCGTATAAGCTCAAACGGGGATTTTTGATTCTAGACCCTAGTCAGCTGTCTCCAAACGCTATAAGGATTGCGGTTTCACTAAGGGGTGCTATGAGATATGGTAGGATTGTTAAACCAGGCTCCAACTATAAAGTTGATATGTTCGTAATAGGTAGCGTAGCTGTTTCAACAGATGGGGCGAGGGTAGGTAGGGGAGGTGGTTATTCTGATTTGGAGTACGGAATTTTGAGAGAAATGGGTATCGTTAAAAAAGATACACTCGTAGCAACTATAGTGCATGAATGTCAGATCGTGGATAGTATTCCAATGGAAATGCACGATGTTCCCGTTGATATAATATCCACTCCTGTTAGAGTTTTAGAAACTAAAACTTCTTATAAGAAACCTCCCGGTATTATCTGGGATCTTATAACCGTTGATATTGTAAATGAGGTTCCGATTTTAAGGCAATTGTCAGGATTCTAATAATTCTTTAAGATATATCCGAGTCCTTTAGCTTCTAAGATTCCTCTGCAGGATTTGCAATAGAACATTGTTTTATAATCAGTGTCGTATATGCTATTACTGAATTTCATGACACACCTGGGATTCGTGCAGTGCGAAAGTCCATAGCTATGCCCTAGCTCATGAACGATTTCCTTTGCAATTCTATCAATGTAGAGTTCATAGGTAGGATGTTTAAGCCTTGCAAGATAAACTATTCCACCCCAATAGCTCATAGCTTCGCCAAATACGAAGTTTAAACCTGGAACGTATGCGTCTTCATCGATGAGAATCATCACTCTGTCGTCACCTTCCACCTTAAACCTAATGCTGAAAAATTTCAACAAACGGTTAGAATTATACTGCATTCTTTTCTTGTTAAAAGCTTGAGATGGAGGTTTTTCTTTTAGTTCTTCTGTTAGAATCTTGACCTCATAAACTAGGTTCAGTTTTTCGCATACACTTTTAATGACTTCTTTACTTATTTTCTGCTGATAGACTAGATTTATTTTAGTCATAAAGAATAAAGAATATTTAACAAATATTTACTTAGCGATGATTAGCCATGAAAAAGCATGAAAAGCTAGTATTATTATTACAGCTTGCGGATCTTGGCGCGTTAAGAAAGGAGATAAGAATTTCTACGCGTCAAATAGCGGAGAAAATGGGCATTTCCAGGCAAAGCGCGCATAGAAAGCTTATGGAATTGGAAAGAGAAAAGCTGATAACCCGAGAGTTGATTACCAAAGGTCAATTAATAAAAATTACGAGTAAAGGAGAAGATTTTCTTCGTTCGATATATCATGAACTAGAAATACTCTTGGGCGAAGTTGGAGTTATAACGCTAGAAGGTAGAGTATTCACTGGTTTGGGAGAAGGAGCCTATTATGTTTCACATCCTAAATATGAAAAACAATTTATCGAGAAGCTGGGTTTTAAGCCGTATCCTGGAACCTTAAATATAAGGCTTGTGTCTGAGAGCGTTAAGAAAAGAAGGAAGCTCGAGCTGCTTCCGGGTATTCCGATAGAAGGTTTCACGAATGAAGGAAGAAGCTATGGAAATGCAAAAAGTTTTAAAGCGATAATAAATGGAGCGGTCAAGGGTGGGGTTCTTCTTATCGAAAGAACGCATTATGGGCCGGACGTGTTAGAGATTATTGCACCATATTATCTTAGAGACAGACTGAATCTAAAAGATGGAGACCTGGTAAGAGTGGACGTGGTTGTGTGATGCATAACACTTAAAAACATACGAAGGTACTATTAACTAAGCGACCATCGAGGATGAGCAAATGCCAAGCAAGATATTATCGATTAGCGATGCTCTCGGAAATCCTTTAAGAAGAAAAATATTTTTAAAAATTCTTGAGCAACCCGGCATCTCTCTCCGCGGGCTTGCTCGAGAGCTGGAAATTGGTATGGGAAATTTAGCAAGCCATATTTTAATTCTTGAAAGAGTGGGGCTTATAGAGGAGATTCGTGACGGAACAAGAGTAAAACTTTATGCAAATCATAATGTCTTAGTAAACAATAAGAGTGGTTGAAATGGATCGTAGGTTTTTAATTCCTACAGAAGAAGAAATAGCTAAAGGCTTGACAACAGACATATACTTTATAAGAACTAAAAAAATTTTGCAAGCAGAGAATTTGGCGGATGTAGAGGTTTGTCTGGAACTGACTGCCAGCAGCTTTCCGCCTAATACTTCATGGGCTGTTCTCGGAGGTTTAAGAGATGCCTTACACTTATTAGAGGGATTACCTGTTGACGTCTACTCTATGCGCGAGGGGACGATATTTTACAAAGAAGATTTCTACGGAACGAGAGAACCGATAATGTTTATTTGTGGACGCTATGGAAGCTTTATAGAATATGAAACCCCTATCTTAGGTTTTTTATCTGTTGGAAGTGGTATAGCGACAAAAGCTGCTAGAATAAAGAAAGCTGCCGGAGATAAACTAGTATTATCTTTCGGCGCTCGCCGCACACATCCTGCAGTGTCTCCTTTTAATGCGTTCTATGCCTTTATTGGAGGTTGCGACGCCGTATCCTGCATAAAAGGTGCCGATTTTCTGGGAATTAAGCCAACTGGAACAATGCCGCATAGCTTAATGATAATATTCAAGGCTATAAGAGGCGATCATAGCGAAGCATGGATTGCTTTCGACAAGCACGTAGAGGCTGATGTTCCACGCGTAATCCTAGCCGATACCTTTGACGATGAAGTTGAGGAATCTATTAAAGCCGTGCAAACATTAAACGGCAAGCTTTGGGGTCTTCGATTAGATACTCCGGGGAGTAGAAGAGGAAATTTCCCAGCTATTATAAGGGAAGTAAAGTGGAAGCTGAAAGCTTTAGGATATAAAAATGTTAAAATAGTTGTTTCAGGCGGTGTTGATGAAGAGAAAATACCTGAGCTGATCAAAGCTGGCGTAGATGCTTTTGGTGTTGGAGCAGCAATAGCCAATGCAAGAATAGTGGATATCGCAATGGATATCGTCGCGGTCAAAAAGAATGCAAAGTGGATGCCCATATCGAAGAGAGGCAAGTTTTCTGGGATTAAACAAGTCTATAGATGCTGGAATTGCATGATAGACGTTGTAAAGCTAAGAAACGAGAAACCGCCCAAGTGTCCAAAGTGTCTAGGCGAGATGAAACCTCTACTTGGGAAAGTAATCGAAAACGGAAAGATCGTTATAGATTTTGATGAACCATCTAAAGTTAGAGAGTATGTGATGAAACAGTTTAAAAAATTAGATCTGTATCAAAAGCCGTGGTGAAGTGATGGTAAAGAATTTTTTGATTACTGGTAGGCCTGGAATAGGCAAAACGACGGCTGTCGAGAAAATAGTGAATCTATTGAAAGGATCAAATGTTACAGTGGGTGGTTTTGTTTCTAGAGAAGTAAGAAGAGGCGGGGTTCGCATAGGATTTGAGGTTGAAGACGTGAAAACTGGCAAAAAAGGATATTTAGCCAGAGTCGGTGTAGGTGTGGGTCCAAGGGTCGGGAAATATACCGTTAATATTCGAGAATTTGAAGCTATCGGAGTAAAAGCTTTAGTTGATGCTATCGATGAAGCTGATGTGATAATAGTTGATGAGATTGGACCAATGGAACTGTATTCTCTCAAGTTTAAAGAAGCTGTTCGAAATGCTGTAGAATCGGAAAAACCAGTAGTTGCCACTATTCACTGGAAAGCTAGCAGGGATCCTTTCTGTAGAGCTATCTTGTCGAGAAACGATGTAAAAATTATAGAACTGTCGTTTCGCAGTAGGGATAAAGTTCCCTTGGAAGTTTATAGTGAAATAGTTGAGAAATTAAGGGAATAGTTTTTCTATTATCTGGGAAATAACCTTAGAAGCTTTTTCAAGTTCTTCCGACGTAACAGTGTGTGCAAGAGGACAGTAGGGATCAACGCTGACACCCTTTTCTTCATCGTATATTATAGGATAAAGCCTACAGCCCAGCGGTCTATTCTCGTAAATTTTGCATTTTTTGCTTTTAGGCTCAAAAAACACGCAGTGACCTCTCGTATTTTTTAAAACGTTGTAGTTGTGTAATTTACGGACAAAGAAATCGATTTTATATCCTAATTTTTGGATGCGTTTTATATCTTCATCTAGGAGGATCATTTCCGTATTTAAACAGCATTTACCGCATTTCAAGCAGTAGTCTCTTTTCCACTCGAAGCACTCCATTACGATAGAATGAACATGCTGAGATTTATTATTTATCTGGTCGAAATTTAACATGATAAATTAATAACTACGTTATATGGGAAAATTTATAAATTGTAATGCACATTTTAAAGTGAGAAGCATGTCTGAAGTTTCTAGTAAAAGGAGAATTCTCGAGCATGTTAGACTTGTTGCTTCTGAGATTCTTCGTGGGACAAGATCTAAATCTGTTTCTATAAAGTTGAGGACGCTTCTTAAGTATGCTTATGTATCGTATATCGTGAAAACTACTAATTTAAATACTATCAGAGGCCTTGTGCCTCGCATTAAACCGCCTTCACAATTTACGAATCAATATTTTTATAGAGATATGGAAGAGTATCTGCGCAGGCATTTTAACGTAAAATTCGAGAAGCGTAGAAACGCTCGCTATGTAGTCCTATACAATTTTTAATTTCAACCCATTTTTTGGAACTTGGCAATAAAAAATCCCAGAGTATCGTGCAGATGCGGATAGAGCCTTTGTGCTTCGTCAAGTCTTAAATATCCTTTCAAGCCTATGAAAGGCTCCTGCTCCACTAATTGCACGTATTTGTTTTCCTCCAGAATTTCTTTAACTAACTCTTCATTCTCCTCTATCGTCAAAGTGCATGTTGAGTAAACTAGTATTCCCTTTTCTTTTAGCATTTCAAGTCCTTTAATCAGTAATTGCTTCTGTTGTCTTTTCATTTTTTGCACAATATTCTCAGACAACCATAGTCTAATCTCAGGACTCTGACCAAGCCTGCCTAAGCTTGAGCAGTCAGGGTCTAATAGTATCTTATCGAATTTTCTTGTGATATTTAATTTGTTAGAGTCGGCTGAGATAAGCTCAACGCTATAAATGCCATGAATTTGCAGGTTTTGTAGAAGAGCTTTGAGGCGGGCCGGTTTCCAGTCGACCGCTACTATATGGGCTTTATTTCTCGTTAACGTGGCTACGTGAAGCGTCTTGCTTCCAGGAGCAGCGCACATATCTAGAACATATTCACTGCATCTAGGCGATAATACATGACTAACCAGGGCTGAAGCTTTATCTTGAATGTAAAAATATCCTTTTTCGAATTCTGGTATTTTTGAAAGATTTAGACTAGATTGTACTCGTAAAACATCTTGCAAATTTTCATCTTCAAAAACTTTTATTTTTCTTCGTTTCAAAAAGTGAATGAGTTCTTTTCTGGATATTTTTAACGTGTTTACTCTGATCCAGACAGTTGGCTTTCTGTTTAATTTTTCTAAAAGTGTTATTGCCTCGTTCAAACCGAGCAGATTAACGAAGTATCTAATAACCCATTCGGGCTGCGAATAAATGATTGAAAGCCTCCTAGTATTGTCAAGGCCTCTCAGTAACGACTTTATTTCGATAGATTGTATCAGCTCAAGATCTCGTTTCGAGATTCTTATCTGTGAAAGCTTGCTGGAAGCTTTTAAAATACGATTTTTAGAAATCTGTCGAAATCTAGCCTCGTATATTATCGCTCTTAATAGGTTTTTCTCCCAAGTCTTTAGCTTTTCTATCTTTATGCCCAGTAACTGCTCCGAGATAAAATCTAATAATTTGTATCTTCTTAAAAGACCTAAAGCAAACGCTCGAGCAAGACCCTTTATGACTTCCAGTTCTGGATGCTTCTGAAAGTATTTGCTCATTGCTCCTCTCAGCGAGATCTTTCTTTGCTCTACTAACGTTAATACATCGGCAAGAACGTATTCTACATAATATAGCTGTTTCATGCGTATCACTATTTAAAATCGAAAGCTTCGAGCTTTTCAACAATTTCATTAAATTTGTCCGTAGTTTCCATTTTGTAACCATGAATTTCAACTATGCTTTTTAAATCTGATTCTATAATTCGCCTATCTAAAATCAATACAAATGCGCGATCCTTCTCTGTTCTCACTGCTCTACCGATCGCTTGTAAAAGCCTAATAACAGCCGGGACTATGTAGGTATATTTCCATCCCTTCTCTGCGTCTAAAAAGCGTGCTGTCAATAATTCTTCTTTTTTAACATTAACTATGCTAGGCTCTGGTACTGGCAAGCCAGCTAGTATAACCATCTTGATTAAACTTCTTTCACGCCTTAGCTCTATACCTTCTATAAGCTTACCCCAGGCAACAGCTAGAACCAAGCTTTTTCCACGTTTTTTTATAAATTCTTCAACGTCTCTAAGCCTGGTATCTTCGCGCTCAGGAAAAGAGTTTTTCCTGATTTCATCGGGTAAAAACACGTTTACCTTTTTCATATACTCGTACGATGGAAAAACTGCTAAAGCAACATCACTGCTTAATTTTTTGAAGAGAATTGTGATAATTTTCGCGATTCTTTTATAATTTTCATCGCTACGTTCAACATAGCGGGATGATAATCTCGTATAAACAAGAAGCTTTACCTGCTTCGAAAAATCTGTGCGTATTCTATGTTCGATTATTCTTCTCCTTTCAAGACCGAGCATTGAAACTAAGTAGTCAGTTGGTTGCAGTGTTCCGCTCATTAAAATAGCTGCGTAGACTTTGGAGAAAACGTCTCTAGAGGTGATTGTCGGATCCACGCATTGACATTTTATAGTAAAACCTTCGGATGTCGTTGTGGCATAAACGACAAATCCATAGGTCATGTGATATAGCGCTTTGAGAAATTCATATATTTTTGATAAATAGCTTGGAGTTAAAATACCGCTTTCAAGCATGTTTCTTGAAACGATGAACGTTGCGTTTTTCAGCTGATTAAAACTTGGGAAAACGGCCAAGAGCTCGCTTGGATCTAGAATATAATCCTCTCCGCCGCTTTTCTTTTCTAACGTTGTAATGTAAGAGTATAGGTTAGTTAGTGACGATATCAAACTATCTGCCATTTCTCCTTTTAGAAATTTTCTAACCTCTTTCTGCGCTATCTTTACGTAATGTTTATATATTTTCGTGCTTTGCATATCGGCAATAATATCTGGCAGATTGTGTGCTTCATCGATTATCAGGATTAGATCTTCTAACTTTAAACCAGTTGCTGTTTGAATACGATATCGTATGTCCCTAGAGAAAATGTAGGTGTAGGAGCCTATGATAAGATCCGATTTCGAAACAAGCATCTTCGCGATTTCATACGGGCATAGTCCTTTTCTCGAGATTTCTTCAATAAACGCTCTTGGCTCGGGGTTGTAATCAATATCTAGCTTTTTTCTATCAAGTTTTTCTAGGTTTTTGAAATATTGACATAAACCCAAAGCATTTAGTGAATCGCAGTATTTTAGAAATTCTTCGTAAGATAGTCTACCAGAAATGGGTAGGGGGCACATATCCCTTTTATTTTGAAGAACTATTGTAGAGACAAATACCCCCTTTTTCTGGAGCATAAAAACTTCTCTTATAGGCGCCTGAACTTGATTTTTAGTTCGTGCTAGAAAAAGTATTTTCTTACTTTTAGGTTTAGAAAGGTATGCCCCAATTAAAGCAGCTATTGTTTTTCCCGCCCCTGTAGGATATCCTAGCAACAAAATTTTTCTCGCTTTTACAGCCTCGTAAACTTTCCTAGCTATTTTTTCCTGGCCTTTCCTCCACCTTGGATACGGTAGTATTTTACCTATTTTTTCCATGGATCTCCCAGGTTACAATTCCAATATTATAGATACATTTTATTAGCATTTCGTAATAATATTAACTATAGTGATATCATGGGTGAAGAACTTAAAATTTATGTAAAGGGAGAAGTTGATCTCGACAGAACGCCGGATTTTATGTCTACGGGCGTTCCAGAGATAGATGATTTTCTAAAAATTAGCTATGGAACTGTTTCTATGTTTTTCGGAACCCCTTTTTCTGGTAAAACTACTATATGCTTGTCGATAGCCTTAAACGAGCTAGCCAAAAACAAGAAAGTGCTATACATTGATAGCGAAAATGGCGTTTTTCCATCTAGAATTCATCAAATGGCTAGTCGAAGCAAAATCGGAAATTTAAACAATTTGAAATTATTAAAGCTATACAGCCTTAATGAAGTGCTGAAGTATGCGAAAAACTTTATGAACAATTATGATATCGTCATTATTGATAGTTTCAGCAGACCTTTCTTGAAAAGTTTACATGCTAGAAGTACCAGAGAGTTGGAGGAAAAATATCAGGAGAAACTTGTAAAAAGCTACGACATCTTAACTGACTTGGCTGGTCAAGTGTATAGCGAAAATAAAAGCCTTATTCTGGTTAGTGAAATTAAAAAAATAAAAAGATTAAAATCGAAAAAAGATTTAAAAATGTTAAACTTTGAGCTGCCGTTTGCAAATATCTTATTTTTAGCTAAAAACGCGTATGGAGTCGTAGTTTACGACGATACGAGAGTATTGTATATAGATAGACATTTGTTTAAGCCATCTTTTTATGAGGATGGTAGAGTTTTAGTTTTTGAAATAAATGATGAAGGATTGGAGTATGTTAAAGAAGATTTTATAGATTAACTATCGGCGATAATATTAATCAATCCTAATTTTTGTCTCTTCTTTAATTACCCTTAACACGTACATTGTCCTAGTAGATTGTACACCGTCAATAGCGCCTATTCGATCTAAAGTTCTAGCGAGTTCGTCTCTATTTTTAACTTTTATTTTTGTAATAGTGTAGTATTCCCCGGTTACATCATAAATTTCATAGATATCATCTATCTTTTTCAATTCCTCAAGCACATGTTCGTATTTTTGGGGCGTGGCAGTTATCGCTACAATAGCTAAGACCTTTTTCCCAACTTTCTCGGGATCTATTATGGCTTGGAATCTTTTTATAATTCCTAGTTTTATTAGCTTTTTAATACGCAAATGAACTGTAGCCTCGCTAACTCCTAAAACGCTCGAGATTTTCGAATACGGGGTCTTAGCGTTTTCTTGTAAAATCATTAAAAGTTTCTTATCAATTTCATCAAGTTCTATAGTTCTCATACCTACCACTATTAAAGATTTTCAATTAAAAATAGTTTATTCTCGTATTTAAGCATTATTAAAAACTATAAAATTATAATCACAAAGAGTATTTGATTATATCTCATTTTGCACTCAATTTTAGGGAAAATTTGAGAAGTAAACTTTTCAAAATGCTGATAGTATTGGCTATAGCATTCCCTAACCTGCTAGCGCATTACTGTCTGGGTCAGCAGACGCGCTATAATCGCTATCTTAATTATGCTTCGCTTACGTCGAAAATGGTTATCGATTTTTCGAACTTACGTATCGGTTCAGGACCAAATTCTTCATTGCAAAGGCAAGTCTATTTTCTATTTAATCAGAAATTTGCAAACGATAATGATAATGTTCTGATAAAGTATGAGGCAAAGATAGTAACTGACAAGAAGACGTATTATTTTCCTAACGACGTCGGCGGACGTATAAGATTAAAAGTAGTAGACGTTAAATCTGGATTACTAGTGAAAAATTGCATGATCTATTGTGAAGAATTGAATATTAGGAAAAATTGCGTAGACGGAACTGCTGAGATTATAATAAAGCCTGATAGGAACAGGAAATATACGTTAACTTTCTATGCATTTAAACATGGAAAGCAAATAAGCGACAAAACCATAATAACGATAGTTTTCACAGATATTAAGCTATGCTTTGAAGTGAAAAGAGCTATCAGAAAAAACGAGGAATACTGGGTTAACTACGGCGACGTAGTTCAGGTTTTTATATATCCCAAATTAACGGCAACCAATGAAACGCTTTATGGCGTAGAGGTAAGCTTTGAAAACAAAACTTTACAGTTACCAACATTTATAGATGTAACTCCTAGTTTGGGAGAAACAGAGTATTTATTTAAAATTATAAATTCTCCATATAACCTGGCGATAAACCAGGTTTACAAGCTAAGAATAGTTTCAACATATATTTTGCTTGAGCCAGATAGACTATTTTATACTTTTGAAGAATTACCAGTAGAGGCTCGCATTCGTGTATTATGGGCTCACAATAAAAAACCTGTTAGTGGTGTTCTCGTAGAGTGTCTGGAAACTGGCGAGATAAAAAAATCAGGAAAAGACGGATTCGTAACTTTTAAACTTATAGATAAAAGAAGAAAATATTCCTTTACTCTAGCCGAATGTTTTGAGAACTTCATATGCAAATGTTCTCCCTGCAAAATAGACGTGGTAAAGAACTTTATCATATTAGATGCTCAGCCAATACTTTACGTGCAACCGGGTAATGCGGCTAAGCTAGAAATTAATGTGACATTCGATGATGGGCGACCCGTTAATGGTGCAACTGCTTACCTGGCTGAAAAACCAGATGTAAAAGGTTTAGTTAGGGATGGAAGTGCTATTTTAAAATGGTGCGAGGAAAGGCCTGGAGTTCACGAGTATACTATTATGCTGAAAACAATTGAAAAATATGTTCCCTGCAAGATTCTCGTGGTATATACTAGTTTTGATTTTAGGATAAGAGATGTTGTTCTTTCGAAAAACGCTGATAGAATATTAGTAAGATCTAAGATATTATGGATTCACAACGCAAGTCCAGTTGTTAACGCTGAAGTTTTCTCACCAGAGCTGGTAAAGAGGGTTTATAGTGATGAAGATGGTAATGCGGTTTTCGAGATTAAGCTGGATGACGTGTATAAAAAAGATCTAAGTTGTCTAAATCTAACTATATGTAAAGAATTGCATGGATGTGTTTTCTGTCTGAAAAAGCATATAAACATCGAATTTGTGCCAATAAAGGTTGAAGCATACATATATGATGACAGAGCCTTTCTGCTGGTTGAATGGCTTTCCGATGGTAGGCTTATTTTAGCGAACGGATCTCAAATATTGTTAGATTCTGGAAGAATTGAATTCTATAGGCGATTTAAAAAGAAGACTTTAACGGGTTTTACTATTAAAAACGCTATCTATTATAGTGAAGAAAAGATATGCTTGCTCCCTCCAGATCAAGTTAACAAACCTATTATCGATGATAAGCTAAATTTAGGAGTGCAGCTACGCACGGAATTTCCTCCCGGCTCAAAAGCATTCGTATTTGTCACAGTTTTGTCTAAAGCTCAGTTATCAACTTTTTTAAACACTACGGTTCAGCTACGTGCGAGAGAAACAGCTTTCATAGAAAATATTGAGACTCTGAAGCCTCGAGGAAACCAAACCTTAGTTTTTGAGGTGGATAAACCGTTGCTGGGGATTTTAAACATTGAAGTAAAAGTTGAGAATGGGAATATTGTAGAGGAGAAATCCAAGAAATACCTTGTTATATTTGCGCCGCTACTACCAGCTATACTTTCACCACTCATCGCGTTAGCCTTTAAAAATAGGAAGGTATTCGGAGAAAAAATCGACGTGGAATCTAAAATTCAAGCTTTTCGCCGGGTTTTAAAACGACTACGCCAACTTCTGGAGCATATTCGCGAACATATTTCACGAAAATCTGAGGATCTTTACGTATAACGGGGAAAGTATTATAGTGCATAGGTATAACTCGCTTAGGCTTAAAAAGTGATACAAACTTCGCAGCTTGCTTCGGGTCCATGGTATAATGACCGCCTATAGGTATCATGGCATAGTCTATAGGATACAGCTCCGCATATAATGCAATATCGCTGAATAAGCCTGTATCGCCAGCATGATAAACCGTAGCCTCCTTGCCGATTACTATGAAACCGGCTGGACAGCCGGAGCTTGAAGAGTGGAAAGCTGGCGTCATGACAACTTTCAAATCGTTTAAAATTGCGGGTCCGCCGATGTTCATCCCAATGGTGTTTTTCACTCCATGCTGCTGGGCTTTAACAGATATTTCATAGATTCCTACTAAGGTGGCGTTAGTTCTAATACAAACATTTACAGCATCTCCGAAGTGATCTCCGTGATCGTGGGTTACAAAAACATAGTCTACTTTTTCTAGATCTTCAACTTTACAAGAAGCCATTGGATTTCCGGTGAACCATGGATCGAAAATTAGAATTTTTTCATCTAAACAAACCTCGAAGGAAGCATGACCAAGCCATTTTATATATCCCATGGTATCACCTTTTCCTTTATTATTTTAGCAGATTAAATAATATTTTGGGGATTGAGGATACCGTTTCTGCTACTTGAATTCCAGCATTATTTAACGCTTCAATTTTGCTTTTGGCATCTCCAGTTCCCATAGAAATAATAGCACCTGCATGTCCCATACGTTTTCCAGGAGGAGCTGTTCTCCCAGTTATATACGCAACAACTGGCTTTTCAAATCCAGTTTTTTCGATAAACGAAGCAAATCTCTCCTCAGCGTCACCGCCAATTTCCCCGACGATGACTAAAGCATCAGTATTTTCATCTTCGAGAAAGAACTTAGCTGTTTCGATGAAATCTAAGCCGTTCACAGGGTCACCGCCTATGCCGACGCTGGTAGAAATTCCCAAACCCGACTTGGATATCTCATTGGCAACTTCATAAGTTAACGTACCGCTTCTAGAAACTAATCCTATCCTTCCACGTTTAAACACTTTGCCAGGCATAATACCGACTTTGGATAAGCCTGGAGAAATAACGCCTGGAGTATTCGGTCCAACTATTAAACTTCGCCTATATTTTGCATATCTTATAAATTTCAACGAGTCATGAACTGGAATATGCTCCGTGATAACAACGATTAACTCGATTCCGCAATTAACTGCTTCAAGCACAGCATCGTAAGCAAATTTAGCGGGAACGAAAACAATACTAGTATTTATTTCTGGGTGTTTCTCTATCGCCTCATCAACGCTATCATATACTGGTATACCATGAACTCTCTGCCCGCCTTTGCCTGGAGTTACGCCTGCCAAAATTTTAGTCCCATAATCAAGCATTAGCTTAGTGTGAAAACTGCCTTCTCTCCCGGTAATTCCTTGAACTAGAAGACGAGTATCTTCGTTTACGAGAATCGGCATGTTTTCACCCTTTAGAAAGGTTTACCGCGACGCGCGCAGCTTCGTCCATGCTATCCAATACTTTAATACCTCTGCTCTCCAAAATGGCTTTACCCTCATCTTCCCTTGTACCCATCATTCTAACAACAACAGGCTTGTTGCCATGCTTTTCCAGTGCAGAGACTATGCCAAGGGCGACCTCATCGCATTTGGTAATTCCACCAAGTATGTTGATTAGAACAACTTTAACCTGCGGGTCTTCTAGAATTAAAGACAAAGCATTTTCCACACGTTCGCGTCTAGCTCCTCCACCAATATCTAGAAAATTGGCGGGCGCCCCCCCGTAAAAGCTCACCAAATCCATGGTGGCCATTGTTAAACCAGCTCCATTGCCTATAATGCCGATATTACCATTAAGCTTTACATAGCTTAATCCTAGAAGCTTAGCCTTCCTCTCTATCTCGCTTAGTTCAGCCAAGCGCTTGCTTTTAAGCTGTAGCATGTCAGGATGGCGGAAGAGAGAATTATCGTCTATGATAACTTTACTATCGACAGCAACCAATTTGTTATCAGCTGTTAAAGCTAGAGGATTAATTTCAGCGAGCTCGCAATCGTACTCGACGAATAGGGAGTATAGAGAGCTGGCTATTGCTTTAAAGTCGTCGAATAAGCTACTATCTAAATTTAAGTGTTTAAATACTCTCCTTACCATAAAATTTTGCAATCCTAAAATAGGATCTATTGAGATTTTAATCAAGGCCCTCGGTTTTTCTCTTGCTACAGCTTCTATATCTATACCACCTATCGATGAGGCTAAAAGATCAATTGTTCTCAGAGATCTGTTCAAAATGTAACCCAGGTAAAGTTCTCTTGCAATATCAACTCTCTCGACAATAAGCACCTTTTTAACTGTTATACCTTTAATTTTCATACCTAGAATCTTCTTAGCCACCAGCTCGACCTGTTCCGGAGTTTCAGCAAACTTGATACCGCCAGCCTTACCTCTGCCTCCTACCAAAACCTGGGCTTTCACGACATACGGAGGAGATAATTTTTCAGCTACCGCTTTAGCCTCGGAGGGGGTAGATGCTACGCCGCTACGTGCCTGTGGAATGTCGTAGAGTTCAAAGAGTCTTCTCCCCTCGTACTCGTAGAGCTTCAAGCGCGTTACCTCCGCGCAAACATGTCTAATGCTTTAATTCTCTTAACTAGGTTTGGATGCGTTGAAAACAGCTCAGCAATACTTTCAAACAAGCTTATTTTCCTGGATTTTATCTCGGCTATCAATCGCTCTGTATCTGATAATAACTCCATATCGCGTGTGGAAGCATAGGGATCATATATGAAGAGAGCTCTAAACTGTGAATGCTTCGTGATGTTATAACCTTTCAACGCAAGGTATCCTGTTGCGACAGCTATTTTAGCGAGGGCGCTTTGCAATTTTCTAGCGTCGTTTATCATGGCGCTGTGCGCATCAGCATAATATTCTCTAAGCCTGCTCAAGCCTAGAACTAGGAACTGAAGAAGATAACCAACCAATATCAATCCCACTCCCAGTAAGCCTCTATTTTCTCTGCTTCTTGAAAACGATAAGGCATATCCTAAATAGAATAACAGTGAAGGAAGCAGCGACGCGAACATCATCAACTGAACATCTTTGTGTTTTAAATGTCCAAGCTCATGACCCAAAACGGCAGCGACTTCGTCTTTGTCTAAAATCTTTAAGAGTCCTTTTGTTAAGGCAACCCTATTTCCGGTAAGGGGTGACCCGTAAGCAAAAGCATTTGGAATTGGTATGCTCGATATCATCAATTTAGGAGTGGATATTCCGCTTTTTATCGACAAGTCCTCTAGAATATCGTATAGGTAGCCGTATTCATAGGGATCGGCCTCCATCGTTCCATATATAGCATCGATTATGAAAGGCGCGAAAAGCCATTGAGCCAAGTTAACCGTAACTATAAGAATAGCTGTTACGATCAAGTCCGCGCCTAAGTAGAGAGCCAGCGCTCCAAATAGCAGAGTTGTAACGCTTATGATGAGCGCCAACGTCCCTAGCATAGTTAGCTGTAGTTTCCAAAGGGATGCTATAATCATCACCTCAGAATAGAATAGCCTGCAATGATTATAAATTTAGCTGATCCATTCGTTGCTCCAGATTTATTATTGGTTTTTGAAATGTCAAGCGTATTTTCTCAAAACTTTTTATACTAACATTGTACTAGCG
>Ga0164311_10000651_pt1 | contig 15678 bp, 14 predicted proteins | sample GuaBasSedimGuay2_FD_121796 | JGI IMG/M metagenome (GOLD analysis project Ga0164311, IMG submission 121796) | Subseafloor sediment microbial communities from Guaymas Basin, Gulf of California, Mexico - Guay2, Core 4569-9, 9-12 cm | ecosystem: Environmental > Aquatic > Marine > Hydrothermal vents...
AAAATATCCTTTAGCGAGGGCGTTCCAGCCACGCTTCAGCTTTCATGGGATGTTAAGCCACGCCAAATTGGAATGGAGGAAATCGTATGGATTAGGACTCCGCCATTTGACAAGAATGGATTCGGAACAGGGATTCTGCAAACCCTTTGCAGAAGCCTAAAGCTCAGCGATGAAATCGTTAGGCCGAGCTTTTCAGAAATCATTGGAAGAATCCAAAACAGCATAATGAGCCAATTTGAAAAGTTTGGAGGCCCAAATGAACTCTGGATTTTTCCAGGCGTAAACAAAGCAGACCTAGAAGCCTACTACAGCCGAATTAAGAATATTCCCTCGAGTGGAAGCCGTTTCGTAACAAATGTTGAGAATGCCCGCGTGCAGCTGCTTGTTCCGGAAAGAGCCAGAGGATTCGACTGCTACATTGAAACATTAATGAACGAATTTTACTTAGGCCTATCCACGCCGCTTCCAAAGCTTTTCACGGCTCCAGGCTTTACGGAGGCCTCCGCGAATGTGGCGGTTAAGGTTGATGAAAAGAGAATAATGGCACTGCAGAGGCTTCTGAAACGCGTAGTTGAGCGAGAACTTTTTGCTCCGGTTTTGGCGAAGGCTGGATTTAATCCTGCTAAGGCAAGGGTTAGGCTTAATTGGGGAATTCCGGAAAAACCGGAATACACTGTTTCAGATGTTTTAAAGGCCTATGAAGACGGGGCTATCTCAAGGGAGGAGGCTAGGAGGATTCTGAAAAATTTAGGTTGGGCTTTAGAGGAGGGGCCTAATCCGAGTTGAAGGCTGCTTTTATTATCAGTTTTGCTCCCTTCTCCCCTTCTAACTGCTTCAGCTCGGAGGTAAACCTTCCACAAAACGCAGACATGAAAGGAGGTGAGAAAGATAAAAAGGAAAGTTCTTGCCGGGTTTCTGCTTTTCGCCATTCTGACATTAACTTTGATAAATCTAAGTGAGGCAATTGAAAATGTTGAGGTTGAAGGCTTAGAGCCGAACCTCGCTAAGCTTGTTATTTTGCTGAAATACTTGTTTAGTAATTCCGTTGTTGCCTTCATGGTTGGTTACTTACGTAATTTGCTTGGATTCCTTGAAAACTGGTTTAGAGCCAGATATAGCAAAGCCGAAATCGAATATGAACTTAACAAATTGGGCGAAACGTGGGTTAAATATCAAGCTGGAATACTGGCTATAAGCAGTTGGCTTCCAGCCCCGGCGGCAGCCGCCATAACATTCCTGGCAGACATAATCACATCTTCAATCAGAAAATTAAGGGAACAATAGCCGCAACAACAAAACCTTATATTCCTTCCACCGCGTTTTTCTGCTGGATAACCTTAGCCAAAATTCTGAGGGATAAACTTGAGCGTTGAAACAGAAAGGCGCATTACGATGATGCATGGCGCCGGCGGCGCAGTAATGAATGAACTCATAAAGGATTATATTTTGAGGTTTCTTGGCGGAGGAGAGTTTGAGGTTCCTCTCGAAGCTTTAGATGACGCCGCCGTTGTGAACGGTATAGTTTTAAAGTCCGATTCACATGCTGTCAAGCCCATATTCTTTCCAGGTGGCGATATAGGACGATTAGCAGTAAGCGGAACAGTCAATGACATAGCCGTTTTGGGCGCTCAGCCAGTCGCGCTAGCATGCGGATTCATACTTGAGGAAGGCTTGTCCATCTCAGACTTTGAAAGAATTCTTAAAAGCATGAAAGAAACATGCGAAGAGGCCGGAGTCCACATTGTTACTGGTGACACGAAGGTTGTTGAGCGTGGAAGCCTAGGTGGATGCGTTGTAAATGTTTCTGGAATAGGCTACAGAAGCAGAAAACTAAACCATAACTTGGCCGTTGTGAGACGCTTCCGACCGGACTTTAGGGCCAGATGGATACTTGACTCTAATCTACGGCCGGGAGATAAAATAATTGTTTCCGGCACAGTCGGCGACCACGGACTAGCCGTTCTTTCCGCTCAGGAGGGCCTAAGCTTCGGAAGTCAAATAAAATCGGATGTTAAACCCCTAAACAAGCTTGTTGAAAGGCTTCTCGAAGTCGGTGGAATAGTAGCCATGAAAGACCCAACGCGTGGAGGATTATCAAATGCACTAAACGAACTAAGCGAAAAATCGAGGGTTGGAATACTGGTATATGAAGATAAGATTCCAATTAGAAATGATGTTAGAGCGGCATGCGAAATGTTGGGAATAGACCCGCTTGAGGTTGGAAATGAAGGAAAACTTGTTATAGGAGTAATACCGGAAAAGGCCGAAGAAGTTCTAGAAGTCCTTAAGCAAGCTGAAGGGGGGAAGGAAGCCCAAATAATAGGTGAAGCAACAAAAGAATTTGATGTAGTGGCTATGCAGACTATTGTAGGCGGGAAAAGAGTTTTAACTCCGCCTGTGGGCGACCCGGTTCCGCGAATATGCTAACGTATTTATAATATGCTTACATTAAACCCAGACTGGGGAAACTGTAATATTATTTAACAATCAAAAAACAGCCGGAAAAGGTGTTATCGGATGGCTTTTAGAGGAGAAAAATCCCTCAGTCCGCTATTTTACTCTTAGAGATTTGCTGAATTTAAGAGAGAATAGTCCGGAACTAAGGGATGCTAAGGCAGAAATTCCAACTTCAAAAACTGTAGAAAGGATATTTTCTAAGCAAAAGCCCGAAGGATATTGGGAGGAATCGTGGAACCCTTACCATCCTAAATATAAGTCTTCCTATTGGCAGATAATGTTGCTTGGACAATTAGGAATAGACAAAAGCCATAAACGAGTTAGAAAAGCCTGTGAATATATTTTTCAGTTTCAACATGAGGAAGGCGGATTCTCAGCTTATTCTCCCCAATTAGCATTGAAAGAATATGAGCAATTACTTAAAAAAGGTAAAAAATTGCCTCCGCCAAATGATTGGGTTCCCTCCAAAGTTTTTGAACACCAGTATTCATGTCTAACTGGTAATATGGTGGCAGCATTACTTAGGATAGGGTATAGAGATAACCCGAGAGTGAAGGAAGCCTTGGAATGGCTTATGAAAATCCAGAATGATGACGGCGGATGGCTTTGTCCCTACTGGAAGGCTCACGTAAAAGACAGACACGGATGCTTTTACGGGACAATTTGCCCACTTGAGGCTTTCAGCGAGGTTCCAAGAGAAAATCTGACTAAGAAGATGAGGCAGACAATAGAAAAAGGAGCAGAATTTCTTCTCATGCACCGACTCTTCAGGGCGGATCACCACAACTACAGAATAATCAAACATTCGTGGCTGAAACTTGGTTTCCCCTACTTCTACGGATACAACATTCTAAGAGGACTGGATATATTAACCAAGTTGGGATACATTGAAGATGAACGTTTAAGCGACGCCGTAGAAATTTTGCTACAAAAGCGTCGTCCAGATGGAAAGTGGATTCTTGAAAGCTCTCCAACGGGAAGAATGCAAACCAACATAGAAGCTGTGGGCAAACCAAGCAAATGGATAACCCTAATTTCCATGAGAATCTTGAAACGCCTTAACAAGTTAGATATGGAATATCAGCTCTAAACGTTTGGCTCTCTGAGGCTCCGACAGCCGCCACCAAATCATAGTTTATCAATGGCTTAATGAATGTCTACATCATCGCCTCTTCAGGCCATCTATACCTAAGAAATCGTTAAATTTAGACTTTATGTAAGTGAACTATTCTCTCCATAGGTCGGAGACTCTGCCTACCTTAACGAGTTTCCACTTTCCCCAAAAGTTAAGCTTATAAAAATGGAAAAGTCCACAATTTTTGCATTTTAGGATTCTCCGTTTCTTCTCAAAGTCCATCTCATAAAGTTCCAGTTCTCCGCCGCAATCAATGCATTTTCCCCTAAAGGTTCTTTTCTGCCCTTCACTCATGGCTTTTTCATCCACTCGGCGAGCCTTCTTGTTAACATGAACATCAACGCTATTGATAAAATGTAGGGTAAAGCCTCAAAGATAAACAGTTCCGTCGCGGATAACTCTATGCTATTGAATATATAACCATAGGAAAAACTATCTATGAGTCCATGCACAAGTATGAGAGGAACGAGATTCTCAGCTATACTGTAGAAGAAGCCGAACAAGGCTCCAATAACAAATGTTGATAGGACATGTACCAGCATGCCGACTAAATCTAATGGATAGAGGTGCCAGACAAAATGCCAAAAACCAAAAAGCGCCGACTGAACAAGAATTGAAAACCTCACGCCATAAAATTTCTGAAGTAGAGTCTGCATTAGTCCCCTAAATAGGCCCTCTTCGCTTATACCTACACAAAAAGTCATGAAAGGAAACATGGCAAGAAAGGGTAAAAGATTAAAACCGACAAGATAAAATTGGCCTTTTAAAAGGAAGAATAGGATGAATTGAACAATTTTAGCTGAAAACTCAAAAATAAAATAATAAACTGCTCCAATAATCAACGCCCTTCCAAATTTTTCAGATTTAAATCCAAAAACCGAAGGCTTACAATTTAAAATCAACACCATAGTCAGAACTGTAAGGTATATGACAATTATTTTCTCATAGGGTTGTCCATATAAGAGAACAGATGGAACCCTAACAAGCATTGACAAGAAGAATAACCCAAAAACCAGAGTCCACGCACTTACAACTGAAATCTGAGGAACCTCCTCTGAAAGCCTTTCCTTATCAACAAAAAACTCATACCATAAATAAATCAGAACAAGAAAAACAAAGGAAAAAGTTACCGGAAAAAGTTCGCTTTGTGAAATTTCTGCTGAAACAAAAATGATTAAAGAGACAACCGCATAAGCCATTAGGAGTAAGGCTGTTCTTCTCATGGATAAGACTTAGAAAAAGAAGGGATTTTATTTTTTACTCTTCAGTATTATCGCCAACGTTGCAACGGCAAGAAGCGCAACCAATAGGAGTAGGGAATTAATTTCGGGAATTACTGCCCCGCCAAATGTGAAAGTTAATTCTTCAACTGGCGTTGGGTCACTTCCAAAATAGAATGTTCCAGTTAGGGTTAAGCCGCTGTCTGAAGGAACATACCACCCTCTGCTCATCGGATAAGACGTTTCCGGAGGCACGCATCCCACAAACGTTATTGTCTCGTTCGAATTAACAGCTACGTTAACCATTGAAACGTAACCAAATTCTTCAAACAACGCATACTGCGATGGACCTAAAGACGCCACATTTAGGAGATCTAGAACATCTACTGTATGCGAACCTGTGCCCGTTGAAATTGATGTCGTGTAATGTACAACCATACCGTATACCCAGTCAAAGCCTCCAATTTCTTTATAGCAAATAGCGTTTACCATCGCGGTAGGTTCTGAAACCATTCCGAGAAAAGCCGAAGAAAAACCGCCTATTGTTGAGTTTAAGCATTGATCCATAAGCCAATCAGCATAGCTGACTAAATCGCTCTTTCCATCCGCCTTGTAAACTACACTAACGGAATTATCATGGATTTCTGTAGAGTTATAGGTAAATTGAGTTTGAAATGCTGATTCAATACTCGGCTTTACATCGTCAGCATATGTCTCTGCAGTTGAAGCGCTTACATTTTCAAAGGTAAACATTAAAACAGAAAAATCACCCGTAAAACCTAATGTGATACCCGTTGCATTAATCAAATTAGGATCGTTAAGAGCAGCTCCTTCAGGAAAATGTATGAGCGATGTCACATTTGACGCTACTACAACCGTAACATTTACACTCGCGGTTGTACAGTTTACGTCAATGTTTACCATTTCAATAAGCTGAGTCATAGGCATCATGTCAGCCGATGAATGCTCCAGGAAGCCAACTGATGAGAAGTTAATTATCGCTAGAAAAAGCGCAATTAGCAATAACACATTTTTCATTCTCAAATTTCACCTATCCCCTTCATATCATTGATTCAATGATATAAGATTTGACCTCAACTGCTGAAAAGCAGCCTTCAACCCAAGCCGTGCCGCGCCCATATTCTACATGTTCCCTCAAATGAGACCATGCAAGGACCGAGAGGCCTCTCCGGCTTACAGTTCTTCATGAACGATGGGCACTCGTTAGGCTTTATCTTACCTATCATTACCAAGTGGCATTGACAACCCGGAAGTATATCCCTCGCCTTTTCTATACGTAAACCATATCGTTTCCTTGAGTCGTATTGGCTGTATTCATCTTTTAGGGCGTAAGCCGACGCGGGAAGTCTTCCTAGACCACGCCAATTTCCAGCAACCACGTTGAAAGCTTTACTCATCAACTTTTGTGCCTTAACATTTCCTTCTGGCAGAACAGCCCTCACATACTCATTTTCCAGCCTAGCCCTTCCATCTCTAATCTGCTTCAGAATCATGTAGATTGCTATTAGAACGTCTAGCGGCTCGAAGCCGGCTATTACGGTTGGCATGCGGTAGGCTTTTGGGAAAATCTCGTATGGCTTAAGCCCAATTATGGTTGAGACGTGGCCCGGAGCTATAAAACCGTCAATTCTTAAGTCTCCTACACCTAGAAGAAGCTCCATAGCAGGCGGAATCAGCCGATGAGAAACTAGAACGGAAAAGTTTTCTGGAGGCCTGCTTAGAACAACATTTGCCGTCGAAGGCGCCGTGGTCTCAAAACCTATAGCAAAAAAGACAAAATCCTTGTTCTTCTCTTTAACAGCCATTTTAACCGCGTCATCTATGCCATATACAACTCTTACATCGGCGCCTTCAGCCTTAGCGTCCATAAGGGACCTTTCCGAGCCTGGAACCCGCAATGCATCGCCAAAAACGGTTACTACTTTTCCTTCGAGCGCAAGCTTTATGGCTTGGTCAATGTCGGCGGCGGGCGTAACGCATACTGGACAGCCGGGCCCGGCAATAACCTCGACGTTTTCTGGCAGAAGTGACCTTAAACCATAATGAGTTATTGTCCACTCGTGAGTCCCACATACATGACAAATTTTAACTTCATACTTGGGCGCGATATCCCTAATTTTCGTTACTATTTTTCTTGCAAGTTTGGAATCTCTGAAGCTTGGTAACTGGACTTCCAATTTATTTCGACACCAGCAACTGGCTGTTTCTTTCAATTATTTTAGCAATTTTTCGGCCGAATTTGGTTTCTAAAAGCTTGTTTATATCGCCTATTGATTCTTCGAGCCTTTCATCGAATGGGACTTCTCCCAGATAGGCTGTTCCAGTCTCCGCGACGCGTTTTCTGATGAAGTCTGAATCTTGCATCTTCATGTTCTCAATTATGCCCAAAACTGGGACATTCAAATCTTTTAGCAAGTTCAGCAGTTTCCTAACAGTTTCATAGGCCAGCCGCGATGGAGTTGTGACTATTAGGAACTTTATCCTTTTAATTAATCTGAGCAAGTCGAGGGTTGCGTCGCTTATTCCGGGCGGCATGTCAATTACTAGACAGTCAAGTTTGCCCCATCTTGTTATTGCAAGCAATTCAATAAGTGCATTTGAAATGTCTTCTCCTCGTAAAGGTGCTGCATACTCGCCTGAGTAATAGATGATTGACATGTATTTTAGGCCGTGGACTCTAGGCGGAATTATTCCCTTCTCCTCTATGGGCGTGGCGTTTTCGACGCCTAGAATTAGGTGGGTTGAGGGGCTTGTGAAGTCTAGGTCGAATAGGCCTACCCTATAGCCCTTTTTGGCCAGAGTTAATGCCAACGTTGAGGCAATTAGGCTTTTGCCAACCCCGCCTTTTCCGCTTGAAACGGCAATTATGCTGGATATTTCTTTTAGTCTTTCGTTTATTACTGCCTTTCTTGGGTCTATCATTCTCCTTTTCTTCCTTTTATGCTTTCAAGCCAGACTCCTCTGCCAGCGGCTATTTTAAAGTCTGGGCTTCTACATTTTGGGCATTTAATGTATGTGTGGGCTATTTCTGGAATAAAATGTATGGCTTCCTGCACTTCTTCTTTCAGTTCATCTTTTCTGAAGAGCCACTGGTGGCCGCAGACTCTGCATTTAAGTTCTGCCTGAACCGTCTCAATAATGAATTTTGTATTCTTGAATTTTTCAGTCTTAAGCTGTGAAAGGGCATATTCAAAAATGTCAAGTTCGACCTGCTGCAGTTCGCCAACCTTTATCTTAACTTCGGTTATCTCGCTTATTCCCTCTTTTTCAGCCAGCTGAGAAGCCGTAGATATAACCGCTTCTGCAAGCGCCCACTCATGCATAATTAAGCCTCTACGCTTTGTCTTTCAATTTCTTCTTGAAATTCTAGAATTTCTTTCCAAAGCCTTAAAGTTTCCAAAGCCTCTTCACGGCTTAAAACTTGAATGGCATAACCAGCATGAACAAGCACGTAATCGCCTACTTTAGCCTCTACAAGCGAAACGTTTACTTCGCGGAGGACACCCTCACCAAAATCCACCTTCGCAATGTCACCGTTAACTTCTATAACCTTAGCTGGAATAGCCAAACACATTGGTATCAGCTATAAAAATGATAGGAAACATAAAACCGTTCCGCTACCGAAGTGTAAGTGCGGCTATTATTGTTTGTCCGAAGCTTGTTCCTCCGTCTCCCGGTGGAACGGCTCTGTGAAAAACAAAGTTTAGCCCCTTTTCTTCTACTATTTTTTGGATTGTTAGGGTTATTTGTTCGTTGCATGCTACTCCGCCTGAAAATCCAACATGCTTTACGCCGAGCTCGATGGCTTTTTCTACGGCTAGTTCGGCTAGGCTTTTGGCGATGTACTGCTGTGCTGAATAGGCTAGGTCTCTAACCCTAAATTTTCCAGTGTTTTCATAGACAGCGTAAACCATGCTTGAAGTTTCTATTATGTCGCCTTTTATTTCTGGTTTAAGCTCTAAAACGTCTCTTCCGCCAATTGCAGCTGATTCAAGCTTCATTGCCGGTTCGCCTTCATATGTCCTTTCATGACATATTCCGAGGATGGCTGCAACCGCATCTAATACTCTTCCGCAGCTTGAAGTCTTGATTTTTACGCCTTTTTCAAGCTGTTTTAGGATTAGTTCCGCCTCAGCTTTTCCATGCGGCAAATAAATGCTATTCGAAATTAGCCATTCTGAAATGTCCATTTTCTTGGCTAATATGCCCGCCGCCATTCTGAGCGGATAGCGCGTCGCTAAATCTCCGCCTGGCATTGGCTGCTCTTCCAGATGGCCTATCCGCCTGTAGCCTTCTCGGTCGCAGTATAGGATTTCTCCTCCCCACGCTTGGCCGTCTGGCCCATAACCGTATCCATCACATGCTATTCCTACAATCTCGGTTAGATTGTATTCGGCCATTAGGGCAGCTATGTGCGCATGGTGATGCTGAACCTGAATAACTGGGCATTTCCACTCTTCAGCCAGCCTATACGCCAGCCGAGTCGTATTAAATCTTGGATGCAAGTCGCATGCTATGGCGTCTACATGGCTGTTTGTAAGCCTAACCAGATGCCTAGTTGCTTCTTCTAGAAAGTTCAGCGTTTCTATATTTTCTACGTCGCCTATATGCTGGGAAAGAAAAGCCTTATCACCATTCAGTATGCATGAGGCAACGTTTAATTCTCCGCCGAGTCCCAAAACACATTTTTTAGCAGAAAACTTTAAGCGTATTGGCGCCGGAGCATAGCCTCTAGACCTTCTAATTAGGCAGACATGCCTGTCGCTGTGAACTCTCAAGACTGAGTCATCGCATCTGTGGGCAATTCGGCGATTATGAAAAAGAAAGTAATCAACGACTTTTCCCAGCCTCTTTAACGCTTGCTCATCATCCTTGACTATTGGCTGATTAGGCGGATTCGCACTCGTCATGACGAAGGCCGGCTCCTCAACCTCGTCGAATAGCATATAATGCATGGCAGTGTACGGAAGCATAACGCCAACATTATGGAGATTAGGCGCAATTAGCTCTGATAGATAGTAGTTTTCGCTTTTACGAAGCAGAACAATCGGCCGGATATAGGAAGTAAGCAACTCAGCTTCTTTCCTGCCGACAACAGCGAAGGTTTTGACGGCTTCTAAGTCTCTAGCCATTATTGCAAACGGCTTCTGACGCCTATGCTTTACCTTGCGTAAACGCTGAATCGGCTCCGAAAGCGTAGTTGCGGTTGCTACATGAAAGCCGCCATAACCTTTAATGGCCAGAATATAACCCTCAACAAGCAAACGGCCAGCTTCACGAATAGGGTCGTCAACCTCAATTTTTTCTCCTCTACTGTCCGTCAAATAGGCCTTCGGTCCGCAAACCGGACAAGCTACAGTTTGTGCATGAAAGCGTCTATTAGCCGGATTCTCATACTCGCCTTTACAGAAATCGCACATAGGAAACTCCCGCATAGTCGTATTTGGCCTATCATAGGGCAGTTGCTCGATAATGGTGAATCTAGGTCCGCAATCCGTACAAGTTATAAAGAAATATTCGTAGCGCTTATCATTCGGGTCGCGGAGCTCCCTTAAGCATTCATCGCAAATTGCAACATCTGGAGGAACAACGGAACCTGAAAGCTCGCGGTTTTCAGAACTCTTCAGTATTCTGAATTCTTTGAATTCTCCCTTTTCATCTGAAAAGTTTACGATTAAGTCATGAATTTTGGCGAGAGGCGGCCTTTTATCCTTCAAATCTTTTATGAATTTTTCAATTTTGTCCTTTTCTCCCTCAACAACTATTTCCACGCCTGCATCGCCACGGTTTCTAACATAGCCTACTAAGTCATGTCTAACCGCTATTCTATAAACAAATGGTCTGAAGCCTACTCCCTGAACTATGCCTGTAACCTTTATTTCAGCTCTCAACCGTAGGTCTCCAAATCTGAGATTATTTTTTGAAGCTTGAATGGGAGAAATATAAGTTTCGATTTATTGCTATTTAGCGAAACCATTATTAATTCTGTTGTTTACGTGTTATGTTTCTCCAATTAATCGAGTTGATTGAGGATGAGTCAGACCTGCGCCATAGAAGTTGAGGAAAAAAATTGTAGTCTCTGTTCAGTTTGTTCCTCGCTATGTCCCTTTGACGCAATCGAGGTTGATGAGGAACAAGGCAAGCTTGTTTTGGATGTTGAGAAATGTCAAGTCTGCGGATTATGCTTTAGCGCCTGTCCAGCATCGGCAATTGAACTCCTATATTACGAACCGGAATCATTGCTCGACTACGTGAAGGAACAGATGAAGAAAACTGGATTCAACACCTTAGCAGTTGTATGCCGAGGCGGAAGCCCTCCGCCAAGCGACAAAACAAAGGAGTTTTTGGCTCAACAAGGCTTTAAAGACTATATCCTACTCAGAATTCCATGCGCCGGCAGAGTTCTGCCCGAATTTTATCTAAAAGCCCTAAAGAACGGTATTAAAAAGATAGTTGTTGTTCAATGCGATGATGATTATTGCAGATTCAAGCGTGGAAGCGAAACAAGCCAGAAACGCCTAATGCTCCTCAACATGGTATTGAAGGAGCTGTGATATGGCGAGAACACTATTACCTATTATATTAATTCTATGAAAGCAGTTTATGTAACCGAAAACTGTGTCGGATGCGGAAAATGCGCTTTCGTCTGCCCTTATGATGCCATCACGCTTCAGCCGGGTGGAACACCGGTCATCGACCAAGCGTCTTGTGTTGGATGCGGTGCCTGCGCTTCGGCATGTCCACATCAAGCCATCCAAATTGAAGGTTACGAGTACGATAGTATATCCAGCCTTATTCAAACGTATGGTGCAGTCACTAAGGAAGCTAAGGCAAAAAATGGAAAGCCAACAATTCTTGTTTTTAGCTGTCAATGGGCAGAGTTTTCAGCCCTAGACAAGGTCAAGAACGGTCTATTAGATGAGAATACGGCTTTAATTGAGGTTCCATGCTTTAAGGGATTAGACCCAGCCCTAGTGATTGAAGCGTTCTATTCCGGCTTTGACGGCGTTCTCGCCATAGTTTGTCCAGAAGAGAAATGTAAGCTTGAAAAGGGGACAGTCATCGCCGAGCAAAACGCTATTGCCTTGGAGAAGGTTCTTGAAAAGTTAAACTTGAAGGAAAAATTCGAGATTTACAGGGCAACGCCAGTCTACCTTAACCAATTTGATTCTTTCCTTAAGGAATTCTCAAACAGACTTTCAAGTTTACATACAAGGTGAAAGCCATGTTCAAAATACTAGAAAAGAAGGAGTTAGCTCCAAAAATTAAGCTTTTCAAGATTTATGCGCCTGAGATAGCCAAAAAAGCTCAGCCTGGACAATTCATAATATTGCGAGTGCAAAGGGAAGGCGAACGAATTCCGCTCACAATTGCCGACTATAACAGAGAGAAGGGAACAATAACGTTCGTTTTCCAAGAGGTTGGGAGAACAACCAAGCAGCTTGGAAAGTTCAACGAAGGCGATGAGATACCGGATGTTCTTGGTCCCCTTGGAAGACCAGCTGAAATAGAAAATTTCGGTAAAGTGGTCTGCATAGGCGTTGGAGTCTTCGCGGCACCTATGGCTTTGCAAGCCAAAGCCTTCAAGGAAAAGGGAAACTACGTTATAGGCGTGAATATTGCAAGAAGGAATGATCTGATAGTTTTTGAGGATGAGTTTAAGGCTGTATGCGACGAGTTCTATATAAGCACCGATGACGGCTCACGGGGCTATCAAGGTATAGAATTTCTTAAGGAAATTCTTGAACGCGGAGTTGACCGAGTTGTCGTTTTCGGTTTGGTTCCAGTTCAGAAGCAGATTTGCGAGTTAACTAAGCCTTACGGCGTTAAAACGGTCGTTGACCTTATGCCGATCATGGTTGATGGTATGGGAATGTGTGGGACATGCCGAGTAACCGTCGGCGGAGAAACAAAATTCGCATGTGTTGACGGGCCGGAGTTTGATGGGCATCAAGTTGATTTTGACGAGCTTGAACGTAGGAGGCGAATGTATACGGCTGAAGAAAAGATTGCTTCCATGATGTATGAAAAGTTTGGAGGATGCAAAATTGAGTAAGCAGGATAGATTTAAGGCTGTTCCAATGCCGAAACAGCCCCCAGAAGTAAGAATCCGCAACTTTAACGAGGTTGCTTTGGGCTATACTGAAGAACAAGCCATAAAAGAGGCTGAAAGATGCTTGCAGTGTCCAGAACCTAAATGTGTGCTCGGCTGCCCAGTAGGAATAGACATACCAGCGTTCATTAAACTGCTTAGAGAAGGAAAATTCCGAGAAGCAATACGCAAAACCAAGGAAAAGAATAATTTGCCAGCTATATGCGGAAGAGTCTGTCCGCAGGAAACTCAATGCCAAATGAACTGCGTTTTAGGAAAGAGGGGCGACCCAGTCTCGATTGGAAGGCTTGAGCGCTTCTTGGCTGACTGGGAACGGGAGCATGGTGTTGAAATTCCAGAGAAGCCGCCTTCAACCGGTAAACGCGTGGCGGTTATAGGCTCCGGACCAGCCGGACTGACAGCCGCAGCCGACCTTGCTAGACTTGGACATGAAGTAGTGATTTTTGAGGCTTTGCATGAGCCCGGTGGTGTATTAATGTATGGAATTCCAGAGTTTAGGCTTCCGAAACGCATAGTTCAGGCTGAAGTTGACTATGTGAAGAAGCTTGGAGTAACCATAAAGACAAATTCGGTTATTGGGCGGCTATTTACAATTCCAGAACTCTTGAAAGATGAAGGATTTGACGCAGTCTTTATTGGAACTGGCGCTGGCTTGCCAAGATTCTTGCGAGTCCCGGGCGAAAACCTCTGCGGAATATATAGCGCAAACGAGTTTCTAATCCGCGTTAATTTGATGAAGGGCTATATGTTTCCGAAGTGGGACACGCCTATCAGAGTTGGAAGGAAGGTTGCCGTTATTGGCGGCGGAAACGTCGCCATGGACGCTGCACGCTGCTCATTAAGGCTTGGAGCCGAAGAAGTTCACATCGTTTACAGACGTTCAAGGGCTGAGATGCCCGCTAGAAAGGAAGAGGTGGAAAACGCCGAGGAAGAGGGAATAATATTTGATTTCTTGGCAAATCCGGTAGCCTTCCATGGAGACGAGTACGGATGGCTCAGGCAAATGGAATGTGTACGGATGAGGCTTACGGAGCCAGACGAGTCTGGAAGGCGTAGGCCGGTTCCGATTGAAGGCTCAAACTTCTTCATGGATGTAGACACAGTTGTGATTGCTATTGGGCAGACGCCGAACCCGCTTATTCAGCAGACAACGCCGGGATTGGCAGTGAGTAAACGCGGAACAATAATCGTGGATGAGAATATGCAAACAAGCATTGAAGGCGTCTATGCAGGCGGAGACGTCGTAACAGGCGCCGCAACCGTAATCAGCGCCATGGGAGCAGGCAAAAAGGCAGCAAACAGCATACACAAATACATAATGAACAAAAAGTAATTCGCATTTTTTTTTGCACTTTACAAAAGTTTTAAGTTTCAGAGAACCGTATGGTTTTCTAATTTGGGGAGGGTTAATCTTGCCGAGAAAAATAGTTATTATTGGAGCACACGCAGCTGGATGCGACGCCGCGGCTGCCGCCAGAAAAACCGACCGAACCGCCGAAATAACAATGCTTACAACCCAGCGGGTTGCTGGCTACTCTCCATGCGGAATACCATTTGTTCTCGGAGGCCACATAAAAAGCTTCGACGATTTAGTTGTCTTTCCACCGTCATATTTTAAGATGATGAAAATTGACTTAAGGACAGAAACAACAGCGACGAACATCAATCCGGAAGCAAAAACCGTTGAAATTCAGGATAAAACTGGGAAAACCGAAACTCTGGAGTATGACAGCTTAATTATTGCCACTGGAGCCAAGCCATTCGTTCCTCCAATTAAAGGTAGGGAAAAACAAGGCGTATATGTTCTAAGAACGATTGATGATGGAGAAAAAATTGAGCAAGCCATCAGAAGCTCAAATTCAGCTGTTGTGATTGGAGCAGGCCTAATAGGCCTCGAAATTGCCGTTTCATTTATTGAACGCGGATTAAAAACTACTGTAGTTGAGCTTTTGCCGCAGGTTCTTCCAGCCATGCTGGACAAGGACATGGCCGATTTAGTTCAGAAAGGCCTAGAAGAAAAAGGCTTGAAAATAATTACTGGACACGGAGTAGACGAAATTCTTGGCGAAGAAAAGGTCAATGGAGTTTCAGTCGCAGGCGAGCAAATTCCAACAGACTTCGTAGTAGTAGCAACCGGTGTAAGGGGGAACACTGAGCTGGCGCAGAAGGCTGGAATAGCGCTTGGCGAGACAAAGCTGATTAAGGTTAACATGCGCATGGAAACAAGCATCAAGGATATCTATGCATGCGGAGACTGCGTTGAGTCAATAAGTCTAATAACTAAACGTCCAACTGTAAGCCAGCTGGGCACTACAGCGGTTCGTCAGGCCAAGGTTGCCGGAACCAACGCCGCAGGCGGATATGCAATATTTCCTGGAGTTGTAGGTGCGGCTGTTACGAAGCTTTTCGACATGGAGATTGGCGCTGTCGGCCTAACAGAATTCTTTGCAAATAGGAATGGAATAGAAACTGTCTCTGTAACTTTCACTGGGAAGACTAGGGCTCAATACTATCCGGGTGCCCTTCCACTTAGAATTAAACTTGTTGCCGAAAAGGAGACTGAGAGACTTATTGGTGCCCAAATAATTGGTGGAGAAGGCGTAGCCCAAAGGATAAATGCTCTTTCATTTGCAATACTGAAGGAAATGACTGTTAGGGAATTAGCCAAAGCCGAGACATGTTATGCTCCGCCACTGAATGAAACATGGGATCCCATGGTTCTAGCAGCCCAA
>Ga0164311_10000652_pt1 | contig 15674 bp, 19 predicted proteins | sample GuaBasSedimGuay2_FD_121796 | JGI IMG/M metagenome (GOLD analysis project Ga0164311, IMG submission 121796) | Subseafloor sediment microbial communities from Guaymas Basin, Gulf of California, Mexico - Guay2, Core 4569-9, 9-12 cm | ecosystem: Environmental > Aquatic > Marine > Hydrothermal vents...
GTTACAGAGAGCCGAATCTCCGAGAACAACCTCAGCGAGAACTTCTACGGCGTCGGGCTCGACGGCTGCGGAAACAACAAAATCTGGCACAACAACTTCCTCGCGAACATCGACAACGCCTACGACGACGGCAGCACGAACGCGTGGGACAACGGAACCGGCACTGCAGAGGCAAACGGCGGGAACTACTGGAGCGACCACACCTGCACAGGAAACCCGTCAGACGGGAGCGAGCCGTACGAAATCGACGCGGACAGCGTTGACAACTACCCGTTTGAGGACCCGAGCGGGTGGGTGATAAAAACCCCAGCGGTAACAATTGCAACAGACAAGGAGGAATATTCGGCAGGCGAGACGATGAACATTACGGTCGGACTCTACAACCCAGCGAGCAGCCCGGTAAACGCTTACTTCGTCTGGAATCTCAGTCTGCCGGACTACGGCTACGAGTGGACGATGATGGTAGTGCCACTGGCGCCGCTGCCTGCGGAGTTCGAGCAGTGCTACAACTTCTCGCTGCTTATTCCTGACTGGGGTGCGGTTGGGTTTAACGCGAGTTGGACGGTAGCGCTGCTGGAGGAAACGGCGCCGTACGAGACGATTTGCGAGGACACTGCGGACTGGAGGTACGTGCCTGCAGGGGCAGGGAGAGGGGTAGTAGAAGGAGAAGGAGGAGTAAAGCCTGCTGAGGTAGGAGAGGAATTGAAGAGAAGGGTAGAGGAAGAGGGAGTGGAGTTGCCGTTTTAGGTTAGGCGGCTCTCCTCTTTTTTTATTTTTTAGTCAAAATGAAAAAATATAAGGTCCGAGTAATAATTGACCCCTGTGAAGAGGGGGGATATTTTGCTACGTGCCCAGCCTTGCAGGGCTGCCACGCAGAAGGAGAGACCTACTTAGAGGCTTTGGAGAACATTCAGGATGTTATCAAAATTCATCTTGAAAGCCGAGCGGAATTGGGAATGTTGCCACCCGATCAAGCAGAAGTTGTTAGCGTGCTGGACACATTCAAAGTGGAATTAATGGTACCAGTGGCGGAAGCGTGAGTAAAAAGCTGCCCTCTGTAACCGACAGGGAAGTTATCAAGGTTGCCAAAAAGCTTGGTTTCACATTTTACAGGCAGGCAAAGGGCAGTCACGAAGTTTGGCGTAGGGCGAGTGACGGGCGGCATACTGTGATACCAAGACACGCAGGTAAAATTATCAAACGGAAGACGCTGAAAAGTATCATAAATGATTTTGGAATAACCGTTGAGGTCTTTAACGGGCTGAGATAAATATATCCAACAAAGAGATTGCATCCCTCTCCGAGGTAGGAGAGGAGTTGCAGAGAAGGGTAGAGGAAGAGGGAGTGGAGTTGCCGTTTTAGGTTAGGCGGCTCTCCTCTTTTTTTATTTTTTAGTCAAGGTTTTTAGCACAGGTAAAAAAGTTGTTGTCTATAATGAATCTTCGGTTTTACAGAGACCCAGCGACAAATCTTCCACACATCTACAAACACGGGGTAACAGAGCGGGAAGTAGAAGAAATTTTAGCACAGCCCGGCGAAGACCGTCTTGGAAATGAGGGCTCGCGAGTTGCTGTTGGTCAGACTCGAGAAGGCAGGTTTCTTCGTGTCGTTTATGTGCCTGACAAAGAGCCTAATAGTTTATTTGTGATAACGGCGTATAATTTAATGGGAAAAGCATTGTTAGCGTACCGAAAGCGAAAGCGAAGGAGGAGAAGGAGAAGAAAATGAAGCAGCAGGATAAGTTTCCACCTGGCTGGAAAGAAGAGCGAGTGCGGCGTGTTTTAACGCACTACGAGAACCAAACAGACGAGGAAGCGGTAGCTGAAGACGAAGCCGCTTTTGAGCTTGAACCTGAAATTGAACCAGAACCCGAAGGGCAGAGAGGCCAGACGATTATGGAGATCCCGCAAGAACTGGTTCCTAAGGTTCGTGCTCTAATTGCTGAATGTCAGTGCTGAATCGTCTCTTTTCAATCCCGACGACCCTTTCTTCACTACAACTAAAATGCTCATAGGAATATATCCGAAGAAGTAGGAGAGAGGGAAGGAGTTACCACACACCCACTCGCCACACACCCTCTCACCACGCACCCACAAAATCCCGCACCTTCTCCTCAATCTTCTCAGTCCCAGAATTCATAACCGCCGTGCCCACGAGCAGAGCGTCCGCACCCGCCGCAAACATTCTCGACGCCTCCTCCTCGCCTTCAATTCCGCTCATCGCGACCAAAACGACCTCGGCAGGGAGTTCGGCTAATCTTGGCTTCACCTCTGCCGCAACCCGCTCAAAAGTCACCAAATCCACCTCAAGCGTCCTTAAGTCACGGTTGTTCACGCCCACCAAAACCGACTCCGAAATCCCCTCCAAATCCGCCTCAAAAATCTTCCTCCACGACTCCCCGTCCACCTCGACCAACGCCTCCAGCCCGAACGAGGCGGCTTTCCTCGCCAACTCCCGCAGCCTCTTGGCACTCAAAAATCTCGCAATTAGCAGCACCGCGTCCGCACCGCTCGCGTACGACTCGTGCACCTGAAACTCGTCAAAAATAAAATCCTTCCTCAAGACCGGCAGCTCAACCTCCGAGAGTTTAACAGCCCTCAAATCCTCCAAACTCCCAGAAAACGCCTCGTCTGTCAAGACTGAAATCGCACACGCCCCGCCGTTCTGCATTCTCCTCGCTGCTTCTACAGACCCAATTTCTGTTTGTAATTTTGTCCCTTCTTCTTTCAACCCCCTCCGCTTCACTTCCGCGATTACAGCCCTTTTTCCCGCTCCTTCCCCCGCTCTCTTCGTCTCTAAAATCGCCTCCTTCAGACTCCTCCGCTCCTTTAACCGCTCAACCGTCTCCCGCTTCCTCTTTAAAACTTCTTTTACATTCATCGTAAATTTCAAAATATTTCTCCGCTGTTTTCTCCCACGAGTACTGCTTCGCCCTTTCCCTGCCACGCCTGCTCAGCTCTGCACGAAGTTCAGGCTCACGAAGCAGTCTAGACATTCCTGCGGCTATTTCGTCAGTGCTGTAAGGGTCGACGAGAACCGCAGCGTCGCCCGCTACTTCTGCCGTGCCCGTGAATTTTGAGGTTACCACAGGCGTTCCTACCTGCATCGCCTCGATTACAGGCAGCCCAAAGCCCTCACAGGGCGAAGGATAAACAAGAAACTTGGCACGCCGTAAAAGCGTGTCCAACTCCTCGTCAGAAATAAAACCCGTAAAAATCACCCGCTCTTCCATTCCCGTTTTCCTTACGGCAGCGTCACAACGCTTCTTCATTTTTCTCAAATACGGGTTGTTGGAGTAGCTGCCGGTGATGAGCAGCTTGCCCGCGTACCCTTCCTGACGCACCAGCCTTGAGAAAGCTGAAATTAAACGCCCAATGTTCTTCCGCTCGTGAATCCCGCCAACATTAAGAAGAAAGCCGTCGGTCGAGCCGCTGCTCAACTGAAACCGCTCTTCAAGGCTCTTTTCGGTCGCAGCGCTCGGCGTTGTGGGTCTCCGCAAGCCGTTGGGGACGACCCTGACCTTCTCTGCAGGAACGCCAACCTTCTCCACGATTTCGTGCTTCGAGAACTCGGAGACCGTTGTTACGACATCGTTCAGGCGGCACGCGAGCCGAGTGCCGGACTTGTAGAGGAGGTGGTTTCGGAAAAATCCCATCGCCTCGCGGAAAGTGAAAGGAATTACATCGTGAATCGTGAGAACGCACGGGGCTTTCTTGCGGAACGGAAAACTCCAGTTGTACGGAAAATGAACGACCTCCGCACCCTCTCGCTCGGCAATCTTCTGAATCGTGACAGAATCCAACCAAGCGTTCTTCAGCGACATTGCGTGCGAACGGACGGGCAGAGGACGAGTTGCAACATTTGGGTCGCTCTCAAAAATCCGCTTCGCCTCTGCGAGCCGGTTTGACTTGCAGAGCAGGACAACTCGGTGCCCCTTCGCGGCGGCATATTTCGTTATTTGGATGACTCCCTGCTCCACGCCGCCGACCACGCCGTCAAACTTCCGAAAATCCATCACTATTTTCATCGTTTCAAAAACTACCGAGCAGGCTCTCGACGTCCGTGACCGCCACGCAGACCGACTCGTCCGACGCACCGTAGTACAGAAAAACCTTCCCGTCTCCGTCTTGCTTTCTCTCCCGCTCTCGCTCCCTCTCCCGCTCTCGCTCCCTCTCCCACTCCTGTTCCCTCTCTCTCTCCCTCTCCTGCTCTCGCTCCACAACGCCGTTCGAGAAGACGACATTTCCAAAGAAGCCCTCGGTCTCGTAAGGCTCGGTCGGGGTCAGCAGCGGCACGGAGGCTCGCCTCACTACGCGGAACGGCTCCTCAAGGTCAAGCAGCAGGCAGAAAAGCGAGTAAGCGTCGTCCGCCCCTTTACCGTGGCAAATTACCAGCCAACCCTCGGAAGTCTTAATCGGCGGTGCTCCCGCCCCTACCCGCTCCGACTCCCAGTTCTCCTCCTTCCTCTTACTCTCGCGGTCGCGGGTGCGGAGGACGCACTTGTGGTTGCCCCAGTGCAGAAGGTCGGGCGACTCGGCGTACCAAATCGCAGGCTTCCCGAAGCCCGAATTGTTGGGGCGGTGGAGAGCCACATATTTCCCACCTACTTTCTCTGGAAAGATTGCGACATCCTTGTTCTCGGGGCAGAAAATCAGCCCCTTCCTCTCGAGGTTCTTGAAATCCTCGGTAACCGCCAACGCAGTCGCCCACGAGTCTTCGGAGACTGCGGTGTAGTTGATGTAGTATTTTCCGTCGATGAAAGTCACTCGGGCATCCTCTACGCCGTACCTCTCCGCCTCGCACGCGGGGTAAATGAACGGCTCGTCCTCTACGGTAAAATTGACCCCGTCCCTGCTCCTGGCTACTCGGATGTGGCTCAAGGTCGAGAGGAACTCCCGCCCTTTGTAGGCGACGGCACGAGTGTCTTTCAGCGTCACCGCGGGGTCCGACGCCTTGAACTCCAAAATATCCGGGACTGCAGTGCCGTCTCCGTCGTCCTCAAACCGACAGACTGGCGTGCGGACGTAGCCTTCTCTGGGTTCGCAGCCCTCCGCGACTCGCACCAGCAGAATAATTTCGTCGCCGAAGTTCACAGCACCCGGATTAAAAGCACCGAGCACCTTGTAGCCGTCTCTTGTAGGCTTTACATCGCGGGGCTTAATTATCGGGTTGTTTTTATGCCTCACAATCATTTTCATCTAATTTTGATTCTTTTTTATAAAAACGATTACCTCCTCTTCAAGCCCACACCAGCGAGCAGCCCGAAGAACAGCCCTGCCAAATGCGCCGTAAACGCAATCGGGTAGGCAGAGCCAATCATTAAGAAATTGAGCACCGCAAAAAGAATAACTACCATCCACATCTCCAACGGCACCGGCAACGGAAAAATATACATCCGCATCCTCGGCATCAGCACCGCAAGCGCTCCGAAAACGCCGTACAACGCTCCGCTCGCTCCAAGCGACGGGTTAATCGCGGTTAGACCGTACACAAGCCCTGCAAAGATTCCCGAGCCGAAGAAGACAAGCAGGAACTTTGAACTGCCGATTTTTCGCTCCAGCACCGGCCCGAAGAAGACCAAAAAAAACATGTTGAAGAAAAGGTGCCAGAGACCGCCGTGTAGGAAAACGTGCGTTACCAGCGTCCAGGGTCGCTCTGAAATGTGTGCTGGCATCAAAACCAACTGCCTCTCGTAGCCCGGAACGAGTAGTTGCAGAGCGAAAGAGGCGGAAATGAGGAGCAGGAGCAGGTAAGAGTAGTTGTGAGAAAAAACGCCAAAATTCGTGCCAAAGTTCTTTCGAGTTTCTTTTTTGTTTTCTTTTCTGCGTACCTCATCAAACCCAGACCCGACGCACCAGTGCTTCTCGGGCGGCAGGTGCTCCTCGCAGAGGCTGTCGCCGCAGTATTTGCATTTCTGGGTCGCGGGTCTGCCGCAGACCGTGCACCGTGCTCGTGTTGCTCGTGTCGTCGTGCGTACCATTTTATTTTAAAAAGGGTAGTTTTTATTTAAACCTTGACCTCGCCCACCAAATAACCGCTCCTCGCCTCCGCTACCCGCACCTTACAAGTAGCACCGAGTGCAGGAGGCGGTTCCGACTTTACCACGACCGTCCTGTACAAAGCGTCTCTTGCAACTACGCCCCCTCTCTTTCCCTTCTCGGTCACTAAAACCTGCAGCACCGTTCCCTCTAATTCTTTGTTCTTTGCGAGTGCAAGCCTGCGACACGCTGCGGAGAAAATTCTCGACCGCCGCTTCTTCTCCCGCTCAAGCAAGTCCTTCAGCCCCGCCGCTTCTGTCCCTGGTCTCGGCGAGAACCTCGTCACGTTCACCCTCTCCGGCTTCACCGCCCCCAACAAATCCAGCGACGCAACAAAATCCGCCTCGGTCTCAGTGGGGAAACCAACGATGAAATCCGTACACACAGTGCAGTCTTCAAACCGCCTCCTTATGCTTTTCACAATTTCAACGAAGTCCGCAGCCTTGTAGTTCCGCCGCATTTCGCCCAGCACCTTGTCCGACCCCGACTGCACAGGGAGGTGAAAGAACTTGAAGACCTTCTCGGAGTCAAACGCTTCAAGCAGGTCGTCCAGAATGCGAGCCACCGAAAACGGGTTCATCATTCCCACGCGAATTCTAAAATCGCCTGCCACCTCCACAGTGGCTACCCGCTCCAGCAACTCAGGAAGTCTTGTCCTCGATCCCACGCCTGCACAACCTTCTCTCCGGTCGTAGCCGTAGGCACTGCAGTCCTGCGAAGTAATTCTTATTTCTCTCGCACCCCTCGCCACCGCGCTTCGCACCGCTTCGCAGACCTCCTCAGGCTTGCGGCTTCTCAGCTCCCCCCTCGCCCGCTTTACGATGCAGTAGGAGCAGTTTCCGAGGCAGCCTGTTGAGATTGGAATTACTGCAACCACACCGTCAAACTCAAGTGGCACTTCAACTTCAAAATCAAAAAGGTCCCGAGGTGTTATCATTTTTACATTCTCTCCCAAAACGCTCCTCACTAACTCAGGCTGTGCCGCCGCAATGCAGCCCGCCACGACAACCTCTTTTCCCTGACCCCGCTCTTTCAACGCCTTCAACGCCTCCAACTCCCTCAACCGCTTTAAGACATTCAATTCCGTCCTCTTCGTTACGGTGCAAGTATTCACGACGACAACATCGGCTTCTTCGGCTCCCCCCACCAGCTCGTGCCCCGCGTTTTTAAAAATCGCCCTCATTTTCATCTCGTCGCCGACATTCGCGGTGCAGCCGAAGGTCTCGATGTGAAATTTCATCTTTTAACTTTGAGAAAGGGGTAAAGGATAAAAGAGTAAAGGATAAAAGAGGAGAGGAATGACCCAGACGACGAGACGGAAAATTGAGCAGCTCCGAATCTGTGCAGAGCAGGAGGTGGAGGCAGAGGAGGCTACGAGCTGCTTTGCAGACGTTAGGCTCGTTCACGTCGCACTACCGGAGATTGACAAGGAGGAAATTGAACTGAAGACCGAGTTCTTGGGCTTCTCGCTCAACTACCCAATAATGATTGCCTCGATGACCGGCGGGCATCCAGAGACGAAAAGAATAAACGCCGTGCTTGCAGAAGCCGCGGAAACGCTTAGCGTTGGCATTGGCGTTGGCTCGCAGCGGGCGGCGTTGGAAGGAGTAGGAAGTCAAGAGGACTCTTTCCGTGTGGTTCGGGACACTGCACCCAACGCGTTTGTTTACGCGAACTTGGGTGCTCCGCAGTTGAAGGAGTTTGGGGTTGCGGGTGTAGAGCGGGTTCTTGAAATGGTCGACGCAGACGCAGTCGCAATTCACCTCAACTTCTTGCAGGAGGCGATTCAGCACGAGGGGGACGTGGACGCAGGGGGGTGTTTGGCGGCGATAAAAGAGGTCTGCGAGGCGGTAAAGAAGCCCGTAATCGCGAAGGAGACGGGTGCGGGGATTAGTTACGGGGTTGCGAAGAAGTTGCACGAGGCTGGTGTAGCCGCGATTGATGTGGGCGGTTGGGGCGGCACGAGCTTGGCTGCTGCCGAGATTTACCGTGCTAAAGCCGAAGGAGACGAGTTGAGCGAGCATTTGGGGCGACTCTTCGGCTGGGACTGGGGCATTCCAACAGTGGAGAGCATTTTGGAGTGCTGTGCGGCGCTCTCTGCTCCTGCTCCCGTTCCCGTTTCTACCCCGGTTCCCGTGGTCGCGACTGGCGGAATTCGAACTGGACTTGACGCTGCGAAGAGCATCGCTCTTGGTGCGAGTCTCTGCAGTGCTGCTCTGCCGTTCCTGAAGCCTGCGATGAAAAGTGTGGAGGAAGTGGTGAAAAAAATAACCGAAATGGGCGAGGAGTTGAAGGTTGCAATGTTTTTAACGGGCTGCAGGACTACGGCGGAACTGAAGGGAGCGGAGGTTGTTCTGACAGGGAAGGCGAGAGAGACGGCAGAGCAGCGAGGGTTTTTACGCTCTCTTCTCCGCAGTCCGTAGACACTTTTTTAGGCGGGAAGCCCAAATAGTTACCGCCTCATTGAATATTCAACAAAGCACTTAATTTCTAAATGCTTATTAAATTTAATGACCTTAGAGATAAAAGGCGTGGACGCGTACTACGGCAGCGTGAAAGTGCTGGAAGGAGTGGATTTCAAAGCACAGCAGGGCGAATTTCTGGGCGTCGTCGGTCCGAACGGCTCTGGCAAGACGACGCTGCTGCGGGCGGTTAGTCGGATTCTGAAGCCGCGGGTGGGAACGGTCTTGTTAAATGGGTCGAATGTGCTTGAAATGAAGGACAAAGAGTTCTCGAGAAACTTCGCCGCAGTCCCGCAGGACACGACCATAAATTTCGAGTTCTCGGCTCTCGACATCGTGCTGATGGGCAGGAATCCGCATTTGGGCAGGTTAGAACTGGAGAGCGAGCGGGACATTGAAATTGCGAGGCGGTCGATGAAACTCACCAACTGCTGGCACCTTGCTGAACGCCCGGTTACAGAATTGAGCGGTGGTGAGCGGCAGCTTGTCATAATCGCGAGAGCACTCACGCAGCAGCCAAAAGTCCTCCTCCTCGACGAGCCCACCTCGCACCTCGACATCAACTACCAAATAGAAATAATGCAACTTCTGAGGCGGCTGACTTTGGACGAGGGTTTAATTGTGGTTGCGGTAATTCACGACCTCAATTTAGCTGCTATCTTCTGCGACCGCCTGGCGCTGCTGCACAAGGGTAGAATCGCTGCTCTTGGCACGCAAGAAGAAGTCTTAACCGCGGAAAACATCAAAAGAATCTTCGGTGCGAATGTGGTTGTCAGTAGGCTCCCCCAGACCAACCAGTGCTACATTTTACCTGCTAAAACATAAAAAATAAAAAGGGGATAAAAAACAAAATCCCCTCATTGCTTTTCTTTTTCTCTCTTTTTCTTTTTTTCTTTTTCTTTTACGCGCCCATTTTCAGAATCGGGTGCGGTTCCATCGCCTCGATCTCGTGCTCTGCCTTGTTCGCCTCAGAGACAATCATATCCGCCATTCCAACCAGCGGGAAGACCTTCGGTGCGTTCTCAATCGGTCCGTAGAGCACGAAATCCTGCCCAGCGATTACAGGAATAATATTTGAGGCAATGTCGCAGATGCTGTGGACGTCTGCGCCCAGACCTTCCCAGCCGCCCGGTCCTTTCGTCGCGTGCTCCTTCCTGAAAGTCTTCAGCCAAGTCCAAGCCGAGGGTGCGTTGTGAATGCCCAGACCCACTGAAATGCCGAACTTCGATTTGATGACGAAGCCCGAGGCGACCGCAGAGCCGACGCCTGCTCCGATTGGCAGTGTAGCGGGGTCGCACATCTGTTTCGTCACGCCCATATCCCGCGCAAGCTGAACCAACCCCTTCTCAAAGGTGCCTGCTCCTGTCTCCAACAAGTCAATCTTCCCTGCTACCGTCGAATCTTTTGGATTGAACGCCAAGATAATCGCTGCTTCCAGTCTAGACTCTCTGATTACTTCCAGCTCCTCTGGCGAACACGAGACGTTTATTGAGTTGTAGACTGCCCTGTCAATCAGCCCCACCTCGTCAACGTACTTCAGCCCCGCAACCTTCGCCTCCGCAACCGTCGAGTCAATCAAGAAAGGCGAGTCACTTTTCTCTGCGCAGAACTCGATCTCTTTCTCCATTGCCTCCGGCGATTCTGAAAATATCTGCATCATGCACGGGTTCCCTGTTAAATCCGAGAACTCGTCCTGCTTGTTTAACACATCTTCCGCTGCTTTCTTGTCAAATATCCCCTTCTCCGCGTCCTCTACCAAGTAATGCTTTGCGTAGAATATCGTGCCACAAAGAACCGTAGCGCACTCGCCTGGCTGTCCCCCGACTTTCGTTCCTCCAATTTCATAAATATCCTGCTTCCTGTCAAATACATACATTTTTCTTCTGTCCTCCTTTTTCTCTCTCCTTTCCTTTTTCCTTTCTCTCTCCTTTCCCTTTTCTCCTTTCTCCTCTGCTCTCCCTCCTTCTCCTGTTTTTTATCCTCCTATCAGGAAAATCACATACACAAGAATCCCTACAATCAGCCCGTATAAAATGCCGATTGCGAAGCCCATCTTCTCGCCCTGTCTCTGCGCCAGCTCGCCCATCACGAACTCCACCTTCTCGTCCATCGCTGTCAACCTGCCCTGTAGTTTCGTGTGCTCTGGCGGTGTAATCGCGACCGGAACCGCTAACTCCTTCAGCTCCTCCTCCAGCTTCTCCAGCACCTCTGTCTCTACTTCTTTCTCTATCTTCTCCTCTCCTCCTTTTGATTTTTCGCTCATTTTCTCTTCCTCCTTTTCTTTCCTTGTCTCTCCTCTCCTTGTCTTTCTCCTTCCTTTCCTCGTTCCTTCCCTACTCCTACTCCTACATAATTCCAAGCCCGGCGAGAAGCAGACTCACGAAAATACCGATTGCCAGCCCTTTCACGAACCCGACCCAGAGACCTGCTGCGAACCGCGAGTCCCTACCGATCAGTGTTATGTTTTTTCTTAAGTCCTCAATTCTCGCGGTTAGGAGCGCTGTTTCCGGCGTCTGTTGAATTACTTTTGCCATTTAGACCACCCCCTGTAAGCCCCAGTAAATAAGTGGCAGAAGGAACACGACTGCGATTAGTAGCCCAGTAAAAAGCCCCAACGTAGCGTTCATCGAAATCCCTGACGATAACTTCTGGTCTCTCGCGATTAACTGTGCCTTGTACTGAATGTCAGTCGCGGCGTGATTTATCACTTCCATATAAGGTGTGGCGGGCATTGCCAAAGGCATCTCCAAGACTGCACCCAGCGCCTCCTCTTCGCCCACCTTCACAATCATCGGGTCTTCAGGAAAAGCACCAGGGTCCCTCGCTTTCAGCTCGTTCACCTTCGCATTTATCGCACCGTAGTCCTCCACCCCGATCATATCGATTACTTCTACTTGGTTTCTGAACCGCTCGACCGCAGCGTCAGGTAGGTTCTCAATGAACGGAATCGCACCTGTTGTGTCAATTATTTTACGGTTAGACGGGTCAATGCCGTTCTTCCAGAGTGCGAGCATCGAACCACCGCTAATGTGCCCCGGAACCTCCGCTCCTGCGATGATGAGGAATCTGATGTTCGGATTTGAAATGATGTTTGTAATCATCTTCTCTAACCCGATGTTCTCTGTCTTGTCAGGTCCCTGAATCGCAATTCCTTGCAGGTTCTCGATGTGGAAGTACGAGCCTGTCGAGGAAATCGCGACGCAACTCTTCGGGTCGCCGACCTCGTAGTCACCTGTAACGAGTGGCCAACCATCTGGAACTTCTTTCTTCTCTACCATTTTTTATGCTCCTCCCACTTTCAGCCCTATTCCCAACTTGAACAACGCAAGCGTCACCGCCAGCACGCCAAAAATCACGCCGAAGACGAGCATCGTCACAAAGCCTGCGGTGTTCAACGCTCCTTCTCTGCGTGGCTGCGACATTACAAACCCGCTTGTAGGGTCAAGGCAGTTGAAGAGGTCGTCTACTGAAGTTTCCAATGCTGTTATCTGCTCCTCTATCGGTGCGAGGTTTACCTTGTAAAATCCTGGTCTTGCCACACCCACGGTAAGCGAGTCAGGATCCAGAACCACACCAAATTTCTCATTTATTACCAACATTTTCCTTCTTCTCTCTCCCTCCTCTCTTCTCCTCTTTCCCTCCTCTTCTCTACTCCTTCATCCTCTCTTCTCATCTTCAATTTCATTTCTTCCCTTCCCTTTTCTCTCCTGTCTCCTTCCTCTCCTGTCTCCTACTCGATCGTCTTGATCATCCCTGTACCTACTGTCGAGTACGCTTCCTCAAAGCACATTCTCACGAACTTCACGAAGCAGACCAACCACACGACCGCGCCGAAAATCACTAAAAGCACTCCGTCTACTACTCCACTAACGCCCCAGGTCGTAGTCGCGACCGCTGCCACCACAATTCCGAGAATTACGCAGAGCAGCCCTGAAACCTCAACCGAGACAATCATCGTTCGCGGTCTTCGCTCGTCAGGACCGAGGCAGGCGTTGTACGGGTGAAACATTGCCATACAAGAGAGAATGAACATCACTGCGATGAGCCCGTTGCTAATTGCCTTGTCCAGCACTACACCGAACTCCAGCGAGCCTGCCACGATTGAGAATTGAAGCAGCATCGCGAGTGTCCCCGCCATTCCAAGTTCCGTCATCCCCTGCTCCAATTTCGGAATCTTCATCCCGATTATCTTCTCGTGGTTCGAGAGCACGCCCGAGACCAGTCCGACAACGCCCATCAGCAGAACGCCGCCTAACGCCGCCGCTGGGGCAAGCACCGAGTCTCCGACCTTACTAACGACCTTGCTAACTAACGCGATTCCAACTAACGCCCCTACAATGCCGTAGCCCATTGCCAGCACGCCGATTGACGGAACGCCGGTTCCCAGCCCGTATTTAGAAGTCTTCCGCACGGAATCCATTCCCCAGACAAGAGCCAAAATCAAGCCCACCGCTTTTATCACTGCGGGCAGCCCTGGAAAAATCAGAATCACCGCCGAAATCACCCCTGCAATTATTCCTAACTGCTTTACATCGGGCGGAATTGTGAACCCCTCCGCCTTTTCCTCTTCTACTACCGGTCCTCCTCCGACTGTCATTTTATCCCGTCAGCCCTCCTAAATTCACTACCAGCACTACAAGAACGCCGCACAAGAGCGAAATAACGCCGCACGAAACTAGCGCCTTCGGCAGTCGCTTGAACTTCGGGTCTTGGAAGCCTTCGATCGTGCCGCCGATGTTGTAGGCTGCGATGATCGCGTTTGCCACGAAGATTCCCATCGCCGCTATTCCTGCCATCGTCTCCTCGAAGTGCGCGTAGTTGAGCAGACCGAAGTACATAATTGCACCCCCGAAACCGCCTAACAACGCACCCACCATTCCCGAAATGTAGCTCACATTTGGCACCCCGTGCCCGTCGCACTGCGGTGTCTTGTAGGCTTTCTGCGGTTCTTTCGTTATCGGGTCTACATCCACTCTGCCCGAGACGGGAACGATGCCGGTTCCGAAGACATAAATCACATTCGCTACGAGCATCGTGACGCCCATCATCAGCCACGAGCCGACGCTGCCCGAGAGCGAGACAAGCAGAATATTATCGCTGAATGTCGCGACCGAAGACGCCGTAAAAAGACCGCACATCGCCGCGCCGAACATTAGCATCACCGTTCCCGTTGCTACTCCTGTCGCTGTTCCCATCGCTGCTGGCGCTCCTCCTACAGGCAGCAGGTGAACGCCGAGACTCGCTAACACTCCCCCCAATATCACACAAACCAATATCAAAATTGGGTCCATTTTTCTCGCTCACTTCCTCTCCTTTCTCTCTTCCTCTCCTTTCTCTCTTCTCTCTTTTTCATCTTTCATCTTACTCTCCTACAAAAGTCCCGTACCTCTTTCTCGCCCATCTCACCAGGACTAAATTCCCGACTATCATCACTACTCCAATCACCAGTCCAACTACGATTCCGATTACCGCTGCAGAGTCTCCAGCTGCGGCTTCTAAGTTCGGCAAATACCTTGCAACCTGCATCCCAACGAGCGTCCTCCAATTCTCGAAGAGAATTATCACGCCGAAGGTCAGTCCAGTGCAGGGACCGCCGAACTTCGCACAAAACGCCGCAATGTCCTTCTGTGTCCGCACGCCGCAGTCAGCGTAGCGCGTTATTTTGCCGTGGTAGACTACCCGCTTGCCCTCACCGAAAGGTCTGTCCTGGAACTCTCGCTCGGTGCCGTAGTGAATATCGCCTGTAGACGACCCGATTGCCCCGACTGTGATGCCCCAAATAAAAGCGAGCATCGGCAGAGCGAAGGGGTGGTCCAAACCGGGATTTCCCGAGAGCGTCCCAAGATTGCTCTGAATGTATGCTATCGCCGTAATGCAGAGTGTTGCCATGAATCCATGCGTTGCGATTGGCATTATGTGCCCGTACAAGACATCGAGGTAAATCGGTTGCTCGAATCGTTTCTGTGCCGTCGTCCTGCCCACGTGCGCCGTTACCGAAAAAATCAGATGGACTGCTTCGCCGACTACTGCCCCGATGGGAATCGCGATAATCGGGTGCGCCCCTTTGGAGAGCAGCACCCACGCGATAACGCCCGCTACGGTGCAGTAGAGTGCGTAGGCCGGTGCCTCACCAGAAATCGCCTTGTTGAAGAACCGATGCACTTGTCCTACTTGTGGTGCCAGTTGCACTTGCGAGTTCGGATTGCTCTGTGACCCAACATCAGACTCGAGGTCCTCAAACATGCACGCTACCAATGCCAAAAAAACTATCAGCAACATCCACGCAAACAGCATTGCTATTTCTATTGGCATAACGAAAAATATAGGGACGCCTCTTTAAAAGGTTTTCTATTTTTTTACGCTTCAAACTTCCAAGCCCTCCAGAATCTCTGCGAATTTCCTGTCCGCGTTCCTCTTTTTCAGCTTTGCGAGCTTCACAATCTCGCTCTTGTCCACTCCAAATTCTCCCCCGCGAACGAACTCGGTCGCGTCCAAAAGCCGCTTCCCCACCCGAGACCGCACGACAACCGTCGAAAAGCCGTCTGGACTCCCGACCGAGCCGACCGAGATGTCTGCAAGCCGCGAGACGAAGTCGTCGCAGTAGGGACAGCCCTCCCGCACAACTCCCTCCAACTCCCGCACGTCGCAGGAAAAAACCTCTCCGTCCGCTGCGGTGACGATGAACTTCCCTTTTGTAATTTGCGTCTTCTCTGCGCGGTCGAGGTCAACGCCGAACCGCCGCCTCGTCTCCTCCTTCAGACCCTCGTAGTCAAAACTCTCAAGGCAGAACAAGCCCAGCACCGTGATTTCTGCCCCCGGGAATTCTCGTTCCAATTTCCGTACCGCTCTGACCTCGCAGGGCGTTCCTACGACCGCAAGTCGCCTCTTGCTCTTGCTCTTACCCCCCTTTTCTTCCTCTTCCAACGCTCCTTCTTTCAACGCAGCCGCAATCTTTGAAACCATCGGGACACGCAGGTATTTCGTCCCGCTCGCGCTTCTCACCCCTGCCGCGTCCTCAACCACGACCGCCTCTGCCTTGTAGCCCTCTCCCCGCTGCACCACGACCGCGCTGTCAAAAAAACCGTTCTCCAGCCCCGCGACGAGCAGAGCCGAGACCATTCCTCCGTCCTGCCCTTGCACAACTGAACTCTTAGCCGCGACCAAATCGCTGTAA
>Ga0164311_10000656_pt1 | contig 15661 bp, 17 predicted proteins | sample GuaBasSedimGuay2_FD_121796 | JGI IMG/M metagenome (GOLD analysis project Ga0164311, IMG submission 121796) | Subseafloor sediment microbial communities from Guaymas Basin, Gulf of California, Mexico - Guay2, Core 4569-9, 9-12 cm | ecosystem: Environmental > Aquatic > Marine > Hydrothermal vents...
AAGCAAGATTCCCGGCTTGACTGAAGCTCGATCGAATTTAGAATCTCTTGCAGCCCGGTTACCGGAGGGGAACGATACCATCCTGCAAGCCTTCGGCAACGCCCAGACCCTGTACGAAAACCTCGGCGGTTATGGAACCGAACACCGTGCTGAAGAGATCCTTGCTGGTTTAGGTTTAAAGAACTTGTCACTGGAAACTCCTCTGGAGCAACTCAGCGGCGGTCAGCTTACGCGCGTCCACCTGGCTGGCATCCTGCTGGCTGAGCCAGATATCCTGCTGCTGGATGAACCCACAAATCATCTTGATATTGATTCGCTTGAATGGCTGGAAGGTTTTTTGTCCAGCTACCGCGGGGCTGTAATGATCGTCTCGCATGACCGCGTATTCCTGGATAATTGTGTCAAACGTATCCTTGAGATCGATGAAGTAAGCCGTGAAATGCGGGAATATGTGGGAAATTATTCCGCATATGCCGCACGAAAAGCACTGGAACTTCACAAACGTTATGAAGCCTGGAGGGATCAACAAGCCGAGATCCGCCGCTTAAAAGCTGACATCAACCGCACCGCCGAACAAGCTCGTCAAACTGAAAGAGGTACCAAAGATTCAAAGATGCGGCGTTATGCAAAAAAGGTTGCCAAAAAAGCCAAATCAAAGGAAAAGCGTTTACAGCAGTATCGCGATTCAGAAGAGCGCGTTGAAAGGCCCGAGCAGAAATGGCGTCTGAGGCTAAATTTCGGTAAATCACCGCATAGCAGCCAGATCGTCATACGCACAAAAAACCTGAGCCATACCTATGGAAGCACATACTTATTTACAAACCTGGATTTAGCTGTAAAACACGCAGACCGCATCGCCCTGGTTGGTCCCAATGGCAGCGGGAAAACCACTCTTTTGAAGATCATCATGGGTAAGCTTAAACCCAGCGCGGGAAGCCTGAAAATAGGTCCGAGTGTACGCCTGGGGTATATGCCTTAACACCAGGAGACGCTTGACCCCAATGCCAATCCAATTGAGATCATCCAAAGGCTATGTCCGATGGGTCAGAGCGAAACTCATCACTTCTTACATTATTTCCTGTTTGAGGAAGATGAAGTATATTTGCCAAGCGGTAAATTGAGCTTTGGACAAAGAGCGCGCTTGCTGCTTGCCAGATTGGTCGCCAGCGGAGCAAATTGCCTGATCCTTGATGAACCAATCAATCACCTCGACATTCCTTCGCGTGAACAGTTTGAACGCGCTTTAGAGGTTTTCGCGGGTACTGTGATCGTCGCTGCACACGACCGGGCTTTCATCAACCGCACTGCAGATATCCTCTGGTCCCTTAGAGAGGGTAACTTGCGCAAAGAATATCTAAAGAATATCCTTGACTAAAAATCAAAAAAACCTTTTCTCATTACCGCAAACTTAAATTATCCCAACCATCTTTCTACAAACTTTAAACATCTCCCTTAGAGCATGGTAAAATCATTTCCGCACGTTTTTTAAAGGAAAACATGAGACATTCATTTAACCGGCAAGCAAAATTATTCCTGCTCTCAACCATCTTATTCGGTATAGCATTCAGCTTCTGGAATTTATTTTTTAATCTCTACATTCTCTCAAGCGGTTTTAATACAGATGTGCTTGGGCTGATCAAAGCAACGCCTGCGCTTGCTGCCCTTGCTATTGGACTACCACTTGGAAAAATAGCAGATCGTATCGGTCACCGTAAAGCCATGTTGATCGGTTTGGCTGTGGGTATATCAGGTATGATCTTTCAAATCGTGCTTCATGATCAATGGCTGATCGTCCTTATGGGAATTCTGCAAGGCGCTGGTTTTATGCTCTACCGCGTTGCACAGCCACCTTTTATCATGAGTGCCTCGGATGAGCACAATCGCACCATGCTCTTTAGCTTTAATTTCGGTTTAATGACGTTCGCAGGTATGGTAGGCAACCTTGTTGCCGGGCAACTCCCGGGCATAGCAGGCACGTTACTGAACATCCCCGCCAACAGTGCTGCTGCATATCAATTGGTCATCCTCTCTGGGATCGCCTTAGGAACTACCAGCCTTATACCACTCTTTTTACTCAAAAAATCAAAACCTCAAAACAAGGACCTTGGTCAAAGCATACAATCTCCCACTTTATCAATTAAACAATTGTTTTCTCAAAAAATCATCAGCCGACTTTTCTTAATCAATATATTGGTAGGTTTGGGAGCAGCGCTTTTGATTCCCTACCTCAATGTATTTTTCCGCGAACAATATGCCATGTCTGACCAACTTTTAGGCATTCTTTACAGTCTCTCCTCGCTTCTAGTCATAATTGGCTCAATCTCAGCACCCTATATTGCCCGTCTTCTAAAAAGTAAGATCGTAACCACCGTTGTAACCCAAAGTTTAAGCCTGGTCTTTTTACTGGTGCTGGGGTTCACTTCCGCATTATTTATCGCTGAGATCAGTTTCCTGCTGCGTACGGTTCTTATGCAGTTATCAGCGCCCCTCCTTAACAACTTTGCAATGGAAATCTCACCGCCAGGGCAGCAAAGTACCATCAGCAGTATCCGAGGAATAGGCTGGCAAATCGGGCAGGCAGTGGGACTCTTTATCTCAGGCCTTGTACAAACGCGCTACGGGTTTACACCCCTCTTCATCACCACAGCCATCCTATATCTTATTTCGATCCTGCTTACCTGGTTCAGCTTCAGATCCAAAGAAAAGGAGCTCTCACCAGTATATGGCTAACGATATTGTTTTAGGTGTAGTCGCAGATACACATGTCCCTGATCGGGTAGCTGGGCTGCCTGAGAAACTGCTGCAAGCGCTGGATGCTCAATCAGTAGAATACATCCTGCATGCCGGGGATATCTCCAGACAGCGCATTATCGATCATCTTTCTGAGATAGCACCTGTATATGCTGTGCAGGGCAACCGCGATTGGTTCTATGGGCTCAAACTCCCCACACACATTGACCTGACCTTCAACGGTGTGAAGCTCACCCTTACACATGGACATGGCAATATTCCCCATTATATCTACGATAAAATCCAGTATCTGCTTATGGGCTACACGCTCACTCGCTATCAACGCAATTTGGCCAAGCAACACCCCGCTGCGCAAGTGATCGTTTTCGGACATACCCATCATCAGGTCGATGTACAAGTTAACGGTCAACGCTTCTTTAATCCAGGTGCAGCTTACCCTTGCGAATTTAATGATTCCAATCCCCAATATGGCATCCTGCGCATTTCACAACAAGGTAAGGTCACAGGGGAGTTGCTGTCCTGCTATTAAACCTCTAAGCTTATAAACACATCCATATAATCATAATCGGTCTTATAATAATTAAATCAGCAGCTATTTCCAAACCTTATCTGGAGAAAAACTATAAAAGACCTGATCGTTTCACCACAAAACCCCAAGATCCAGCTTGTGCGTGCGTTGCTTTCAAATCCGCGCAACCGCAGAAAGCACAACGCCTTCCTGGCTGAAGGCGTGCGCTTAGTCGAAGAAGGCATTCGGGAAAGCTGTCCCTTGCAATTCATTCTCTTTTCCGATGAACTCTCAAAGCGCGGCAAGACGCTGCTGGAAAACCTGCCTTCAGGAATTTGCTCTTTTCAAGTTGAACCGCACCTTCTGAAGGAGCTCAGTAACACTGAGACCACGCAGGGCATTCTGGCAGTCTTTAGCCTGAAGCCGCGCCCGCTACCCCAAAACCCTGACCTTTTGCTAATCGCTGATGGCATCCGCGATCCGGGTAACCTTGGCACAATTTTACGAACCGCTGAAGCTGCAGGCGTTCAAGGTGTGCTACTGACACGAGGCACTACTGATGCTTATGCACCCAAAGTTGTGCGCGCTGGCATGGGTGCCCATTTCCGCTTACCCATCCATGCCTTGGATTGGGAATCCCCACCTGAGGCACTCAGTTCGCTCGCGGTGTTCAACGCCGAGATGCATGGCGATCTGCCATATTGGCAAGCAGATCTTCGTAAACCTTGTGCAATTCTCATCGGGGGAGAAGCCCAGGGCGTCAGCAGACACGGTCAGAAATTTGCGCACCAATCAGTTCAAATTCCTATGCCCGGGAAGAGTGAGTCGCTCAATGCAGCTGTTTCAGCTGCTATACTGCTATTTGAAGTTGTCCGGCAGCGTTCAACCAGGGAATAAATCATGGAAATTCGCTCGATCACATTTTTTTGCAACCCGCGTTATCCAATAAACAAACTCGTCCTTCAAAAGGCAGGCACCTTCATCAGACATGCACGCAGCGTATATGAACAAGGGGGCTATCGCGTGCAGACGGTTCGACTGGCGACGCCACCTTTCCCCTACTATCTTCCGCCAGATGCATACATTGCTGTGGCGCAAGCACTTGGATTTGAAATTCATGGCGAAGGCTTCGACTATCTCTCAATGGGCCCTGCTCAGACTGATCACCCCGAAAGTTATGAGCACATTCCTGAGATGCTTAAAACATCCTCAAACCTTTTCCTCAGCGGCATGATGACAACACCAGATAGTCAATTATCACAAAAGGCAGTGCACGCTTGTGCTGAAGTGATCCAAGCGACCTCACAGCTCGAAAAAGACGGCTTCACCAACCTTCGTTTTGCAGCTTTGGCAAACGTGGCACCTTGGGCACCTTTCTTTCCCGCCGCTTATCATCAGGGTAATCAACCTGCCTTTGCGTTGGCTCTCGAAGCGGCTGACCTGGCAGTGAAAGCTTTCACGGAAGCCGACTCGCTTAGCTCAGCCAGGCAGCGGCTAATCCAATCCATTGAAACCCATGCAAAAAAACTTGAGGCAATTGCAATAAAACTCGCCTCTATCTACCAGATAGACTTTAAAGGACTGGATTTCTCACTTGCGCCCTTTCCAAAGTCCGAAACTTCGATCGGAACCGCATTAGAAAAACTAGGACTGCCGGCTTATGGGCTTTCGGGGTCACTTGCTGCAACCACTTTCCTCACTGACAGCCTGGACCGGGCACATTATACACACTGCGGCTTTAACGGCTTGATGCTACCAGTATTAGAAGATTCCATCCTGGCAGAGCGTGCCGCTCAAGGGTCACTCTCAGTCACAGACCTGCTGCTCTACTCGGCAGTTTGCGGTACTGGACTGGATACTATCCCGCTGCCTGGTGACACCTCTTCAGAACAGCTTTATGCCGTTTTACTGGACTTAGGCTCCCTAGCCTTGCGACTCGATAAACCCCTCACTGCTCGCCTGATGCCCCTCCCCGGTAAACAAGCTGGAGAGCCAACTGGTTTTGACTTCGAATACTTTGCCAATAGCCGCGTGCTGCCCCTCTCGGCACAGCCGCTTTCCGGCTTGCTCAATGGAGATGAAAACATCTCAATATCACCACGCCCTAAATAAGAGAGCCCTCTTCCCATACAATCTAATCTTCCTGAAAAAGTCCTGATATTAAACCCGCCAATAAGCTGAACCATCAGCATGCCTATCCAGCAGATGTTCACTGATCAAATCCCGCCTCAATCCAGATGTATCTTCGTGATAACGGACAATGATCTCATTGACTTCTTTTTCCGTATAGATGCGGTCTTTCTCAAAAGCATCAATGACGTACCTAAGTATAGCTTGCAGCTTCTTGTATTGTGATGGCAATTTCTTAATGCGCCCATCTTCCCGCAAGTAATCTTTCAAAACCTTTCGGTCATAAGCATCTTTATCGATGCCCTTGACAACTGTTGGTAAAGTTTCTTTTGCCAATAAACTGCGCGCCATTTTCTCCAAAGTCTCCGCTTCAAACCGGTATACACTGTAATACCCCTCGGCTTTGGCACTCACCAGACCAATCTCAGAAAGTTTTGCCAAGTGGTGGGAAACAGTCGACGCGCTCAAACCCAGTAGTGCTGCCAATTCCTCCACTGAATAGGGTTGCTGAGACAGCAATCCGACGATCTTTAGACGATTGGCATCAGCTAAAGCCTTGAAAAAAGCTAATAAAGCCTCAAGTTGCTCATCCATAATACGCTCCTAAATTATTTCGATAAATATCGAAATAATTTTACCATAATCAATGCGATTGTCAAAGACTGGTTTGAGTCCAGTTTTTCTCCTCAAATCCCCCAATAAGTACCCCTCGCGACCAATCCCCCATGAATATTATTTATGAACTAATTCCTCCGTTAACAATTCGGTGTCACTCACCGCAGGAACAAACTGGTTGATCAATCGTATGGCTCCATATTTACAGCTTAATTCGCACTGACCACAAAATGCGCAGTTACTAGGAGAATAAAAGATTTGGAATGAATTCTTTTTCTGCAGTTCCATTGATAAAGCAAAGCATGGGCAATCCCTAACACACTGCCCACATCCAATGCATAACTCACTATCCATCACCACCTTACCCCGAAAGCCAGATGGCAGGCTCAACTTGCCAAACGGGTACTTGATCGTTACAGGAGGATTTGTGATTGTGCGTATCATCTCCAGCAAAAGGTAAGACTGCTTGAATAATTTTCTCAAATTAGACTCCCATTAAAATGATGAATGCGAGTTGTACCAAAGAAAGTGGTACAAGGATCTTCCAACCAAATTCTGCCAGCTGATCAATCCGCAGGCGTGCAAAGAGGCTACTGGCTGTTGAGAGAAGGCTCACTATTATAAGCACTTGTACAGTAAACATTAAGACACCGAAAATATCATGTAAGGCTTGAGCATTTCCAAGGAACAGGTTTACAAGCAGAAATATCCCGACCACAGTCTGCATGTTAATTGTCATATGCCAGAGAGCCAATTTACGTCCCGTAAATTCAGTCAACGGCCCAGCCAATATTTCCGATTTTGCCTTGGGGATATCTAAAGGATCACGCTTTAATTTACCAATCAAACCAATCAGAGCCAACACAAAACCAAGCGGTTGAAAGAAAAGAAACCAACCTGAAGTATTTTGAACGGATACAATCCGCCCTATCTGCCATGACCCACCCATAATCGCCGGACCGCTTAATGCCAGCAAAAATGGGACCTCATATGAAAAATATTGAAGTAATGAACGGTTACCACCCAGGATACTGTAAACGCCTACGGATACCCACCCTGCAAGAAAATAAGCCAGTGTTGGGATGCCCAATAAAAATAATACGACGATGAAATCTCCTTCAAACGAAAGAGCTGCATATCCAGCAACCGGCACGTATAGACCCGCAGTAAGAACAGACGCAAGAGAAATTACAGGAAGCAACAATGCTACAAAGGTCTGACTGCCAGTTGGCATCACATCTTCTTTCCCAAGTAGTTTTATAAAATCAGCCACCGGTTGATACCATGGAGGCCCTACTCGACCCTGAAAGCGAGCAATGATTTTTCGATCCAGCCAATCAAACACCCAGCTACAAAACAGCAAGAATGTAAACCCGGGGAAAATCAATAAATTAAACAGACTTTTTATAACATCAGGAGTGATGTCCATCGTTCAATGCTCTTCCTTTAATTATCTATCGATCAGCACAAGCAATACATAAATCAACACCCGATAATATAACGGGTGCATCAGCTAAATTTACATCCCGTAATTGTTCAGGCAATGTACTTAAAGCAGGCAAGGTTGGTGTCCTGATCTTGATTCTAGCTGGCTGATTGCTGCCATCACTCCGAATATAGTAGAACAACTCCCCTCTCGGCGCTTCAAACCGACAAACTACTTCTCCAGGGGGCACTCGCCGTTTGGCTTTAACAACGATATCTCCCGAAGGTAATTGGGAGACAATTTGTTGAATCAAACGATGACTTTCTCGTGTCTCCCTGATACGCACCAGTGTCCTTGCCCATACATCACCAGCAGTATGTGTGATGACATTAAACTCTAGCCCGTCATATGGTGGTCTGGGAATATCTCTTCTGACGTCAATGTCCACCCCGGAAGCGCGCGCAATTGGACCAACCACGCAATGCCGGGCTGCTTCCTCTTTCGTGATAACGCCGATACTTTGCGTACGTAGGCGCACAGTAGGTTCGTTTTCAAACAAACCCAATGCAATTGTTAACTTCGGGGCTAATTCTTCTAATTTTTCAATGATGATATCCATCATCTTATGATCAAGATCTATTTTGACACCCCCGATTACATTAATTGCATGGGACACCCGTCCGCCGGAAAGGTCCTCCATAATATCCAAAACGATCTCCCTATCACGCCATGTATACATGAATACAGTATCGAGTCCAATGTTTTTTGCAAGAACTCCCAACCACAATAAGTGACTGTGAATTCGCTCCAGTTCACATAACAAAGCCCTTATATAATGGGCTCTTAAAGGTACTTCTAAACCCAATAGCGTTTCAACCGCATGGCAATATGTCGTTGAATGTACATGTGAACAAATACCGCATATCCTTTCTATGAGATGCACCGCTTGTACGTATGTCCGTTCTTGGCAAAGGCGCTCAATACCCCTATGAACATAGCCAAGTCTCATTGAACTTTCCAGCACACGCTCGCCCTCCACGGTGAGCAAGAACGAGATAGGCTCTTTCAATAATGGATGATGGGGACCAATTGGTATCTTCAATTTAGTCATCATGTTTTTCCTTCTTCCCCTTACGGAGGGGACATCCTTTCACCCATGCATCCGAAAGTAACAAAACGCTTTCATCTTTTAGATCTGTGAAGCCTATGCCAAGCATCTCTGCAGCCTCTCGTTCATAAAATGCAGCCCCTGGAATTAAAGCTGTAATTGACTTGATCTGAGGATTTTCATGCGCCAGTCGCGTACAAATGGTTAACCCATGACCCAACCAGAAATGATATAAAAGTTCGATTTGACCATCGGTATCTTGACCGGTTATCGCCGATAAATGCCAGGTTGAATCGTCTTCCATAATAAGTTTCACAAAGTCGAATACTTTATCAAAAGGTATTACAACCCAGGTTTCATCTTCTGGTAATCTTCGAATATCGAAAGGTCCAACACACTCGATTTTCGTTAGTATTTCCTGCAGCCAATTTAATCCCACTTATGATCCTCTCATTATTAATCGATCGTCTCGGATAGCTTCAATATTCCTGCAATCACGGCTTCTGGACGACAGGGGCAGCCAGGAATATACAAGCTTACTGGAATTGCCTTGTCAATACCTCCGTGAACATTATAACTGCCTGTAAAAATACCCCCCGAACAGCCACAACTCCCAACTGCAATCACCCACTTCGGGGCAGGTATCTGGTGATAAATTTGTATTAACCTGTCTTTTGATTGCGCTGTTACAGGACCTGTACAAAGCAAGACATCCGCATGCCTGGGAGACGCTTCAGCTAAAATACCTAATCGCTCAATATCAAAACGGGGCGTTAATAAGTCAACAATCTCAATATCACATCCATTACAACCTCCGCTGTTGTAATGTAAAATCCATAAGGATTTCTTCCGTGCCCATCGGAGAATGGATGTGATAACGCTCATCTGTACCTCTTCATTTTCATAATCTCACTCATGATATATCCGCTAAAACCAAGACGCTTACTCCAACACCAAAAAGGTAAAACAAAGCAACCCAATAATATTCAAACGTGAAAGGCAAGGTTGAAATTACCAACCCGGCTACATGCAGGATCCCAAACATCAGTGCTAAACGGAAAAACGCGGCATAACTTACATGTTTTTCTGGCAGCGGTAACCCCTCGCCGCCTGTATATGGAAGATATTTATCAGAATGATATTCTCCCTTTGCGGCTAATTTCATACCAATAGCATTCAGTCCAAGGGCTAGCATAAAAAAGAAAATTATCGCTACCGGAGGGCTTAGCATAATTCCTAACATAGTTTCCTCTACCTCACTTGGACCCAAACCAGGCTGCCCAATCCATCCAACTAGTCGGTTGAATCCCAATCCACAATACAAGCGAACCTAAAAACACTAGAGATAAAACCATCACAAGTGGCATGCTCTGTCTCTTGGTTGATCCAATGTCTCGGTATGATGCAGGAGCAAAAACCAAGCGTAACATAGGTAAATAATAACCCAATGAAATCAGACTGTTTATCAGGAATAAAGCTATGCCAAGTGAAGCTAATATGTTCTTTGCCTTCAAAGCTTCAATAATAACAACCCACTTTCCGATAAATCCTGCCAACGGAGGTATGCCAGCCAAACCTGCGATCGAAATAAAAAACACAGCGCGGGACAACAGTTCCCTGCCGTAGGGTAAGCAAACAGCCTTATCCTTTATCAATCCCAGAGACAGAAATGCAAGAGATTTCATCACTGCATGCCCAATAAAAAGGAAAAATGTGGCGGATAATGCATCTGGAATGTTAAAATATAGACCAATTCCCAGACTGAACATCATGTAGCCAGTATAGGCTATGGAAGAATATGCGAGAACCCGCTTTGATTTTTTCTGAGTAAGCGCTGTAATATTGCCAAAAAACATATTTAGAAACGAACCAAGAAGTAAAATTAAACCTAGTTCCTCACCACTTAATCCCAACGACAGACCAATGCCAGGCAGTATAAAAAGCGCACTTATTGAAATGATACCTGCCAGCAAACTACTTACCGCATCGGGTGCATAATCATAAGCATCAGGCAGCCAACCGTGTAAAGGAACAAAACCTATTTTTAAGCCCAAACCAACAACAAAACATCCTGCACCAATTCGCCCCCAGAGCCCTGCAGAACCAGAAATGGCGCTCATTAATATTTGCCCGCTTTCCCGATAAACCAGCGCTAATCCAAGGAGCATCATCAAAGTAGCTGTGCTTCCCATGATCAGATATTTAAGAGCTGCTTGAACAGCTCCTCCAGATTTTCGGTTCACCATGATCATGCCGCAGGCAGAGATGCAAAGCAGCTCACTAAAAAGGTAGATATTAAACAAATCCCCTGCTGTCATTAATCCATAAAGTCCTGACAAACTTAAAAGAACAAGCGGAAAGAATTGCTCTCGGTTAGGTGTGATTTCCTGGCTGCTGCTGGCAAAAAGTATCACACAAATTCCCACAGTTAAACTAATCCCGGAAAATATTACAGCCCAAGGGGTTGCTATTAGTATTGATCCTCCCTTACCTAAAGAACCCCAGAACAGGGGCTGTATTATGGTTGCTTCAGCTTTTCCTGTTTGATCAAATAGATACACCAGACTGCCTAGTGCAATCATACAGAGCACGACGGTCATAATTCCCAAAGAAAGCTGCGAGGAACTGATCAGACGGCTAATCAGAAAAAGCAGGAATGCCCCACCTAATAAAATCAGGATAGGTAAACTTACAGGGTTACCAGGTGTCATTGAAGTCCATTCCCAAGAAGTAAACCTAAGCCGCGACGTGTCCAATCTAACAATACTCCAGGAAAAACACCCGTAGTGAGTAATAAAACAACCAGAATTATGGCAGGAAACAGAGACCAGAAAGATCTCTTTTCAATAGAAATGTCCTCTGTAGGTGTTTTAAAAAAGATGTTTCCGAAAAACCTTAAAGCGTAGAATACTGAAAGCAAGGAGCCACATATGGTAACAACGGTCAAGCCAATATCTGCTGCCTGGAAACCCCCGCTAAAAATCATCCACTCACTGTTAAAGATGCCTAATGGAGGCATACCAGCGATCCCAAGTCCACCAATCACTGCACAAGCTGTCACCCAAGGCATTTTCCCCGCCAAACCTCCAAGTTTATCAATATTACGCCGGCGAGTTGTTTCTATGATGATGCCCACGATCATGAACAACAAAGCTTTTACGATCGCATGATAAATAACATGCATGGAAGCCCCCATAACACCATCTCGTGTCATGGATCCAAGCCCAAACATTATATAGCCCATCTGACTGACACTTGAATAAGCGATAATACGCTTGATATCTCTCTCAGCAAGAGCCATCATAGCCCCGTAAATTTCAGATATCAAGCCAGCAATCATCATTGGAACCGAAAAAGCGCTTAGTTGCTCTATTGTAAAAAAGCTATAAGGAAACCTTAGGATGCCATAAGTGCCCATGCTAAGCATAGCTGCCGCTAACATGATAGTAACAGGCATCGGGGCAACAGTATGTGCATCTGGCAACCAAAGATGAAGCGGGAAAATTGCCATTTTAGTACAGAACCCAATAAGAAACAACACCATCACCAATGTCAAGAGCTCAGGAGAGATACCAATTGGATTTGCGTGCAATACAGCCAAACTAGCACTGCCGGTTTGTGAATAAAGGATCAGCAAGCTTACCAGAACCATCAAAGAGCCAAAATGAGTGATAATAAAATACTTCAGGGCAATTGCTTCCCTTCGCTTCCCTTTTCCCCAAAGTAATATCAACCCGCACGATGCAACCAACATGGTTTCCCAGAAGATATAAAATAGAAACATATCATCAGCCAGGGTAGTTCCAGACATCCCCAGTCCAAAAAGCATGATGAGGATATAATAATATTTATTCTGTTTCAAGCTATACGAATCACCCAGACAAAACATGAGCGCGACCAATGTGACTGCCAGTTCAGTTACCAGATAAGGAAATGAAAGCCAATCAAGCTGAATGAGAAATGAAATCCCCATAGATTGTATCCAGGGCAACCCAACACTAATACTCTGATTTACCTGCAGCTGTGGAATTAGCACGATCACAGATATGAGCGCTAGGACAACGCCACTCATTGCAACAACTGGCAGAATCCATTTCCTTTTCGGACGCAACAAAAGGAGCAAGAACATCGTTACAAGTGGTATAACCAAAACACTTATTAACAAAATGCTATCGTAATTCATCGTCTCTCCCTGTTCTAACTTACCTAATCTGTTATCCAAACCCTGGACTTATTACCAGGAATAAAATGACCATTAAAAGCATTAGCGGAATCCAAAGAAGATTCCTGCGAAAATCTCTTTTCTCAAGTTTATTCAATCCCTCACTCCCCTGCAAAAAAGTCCTGACCAAATAGTTCTCACCTTCTATGAACCCCTGCTTTTCAAAAACTTGGAAAACTGCCCGATTAGAAGTTTTTCCCCAGCACATCAGGAAATCCATAGCCCCCATTTCATTAAACCCCCGATTTTCAAGAACCTGGTAAACTGTCTGATTAATAATTTTTCCCCAGCGGGTCAAGAAATCCAGAATTCCAATTTCAATGAACCAATAGATTCTTTCAAATCCCTTCATAGCCCTCCGCGCTATTACATCCAGACAATTTTGAAAAAACTGTGGCCCTATTTTGTCACAGATTCCAACCACAATCGACTCAACCTTCCAACTTCTTTGGAAATCCTCGGGGACCAAATCCAATCCTTTTGATCCAGACCGGGAAAATTTCTTGTAATACACCCAAATGATCATCAGCAAAATTAAGATAAAAATAATGCCGAGCTGTTCCAGAGAATAATTTTTTCGTACACTCAAGAAAATAATTAAATAAACAAACCCGCTTAATACACTAAGCAGGAAAACTGCCCTCTTGTTCCAGAAATCCCGATCAGGTAACAGTTCCAAACAAGCTCTTAATATAGTTGCGATGATAAGACTCCACAAAACTACTTCTGACCTTCCCGAAGAGGCAAGTGTCAATGCCAACGCACCCAATAATGAGCCTAAGACAAACGATGACTCCAGAAACTTATCTCTGAGGAATTCCTCAAGGATAACAACAAGGAAAAGAATAATTCCCAGCCAAAAAACAAGATTTTTCAATAATGGATCAACCGCGATCAACGGTGTTACACGATACAGTAAATACACCCCCAAGCTGGGCATAAGGATAGTAAACAACCAGGTTACACCCCGCTTTTCGGATCCTTTGCCGAGCTTCATCCAGGTATAAAACGGCCAGACCCCCATTTTGACAAGCACAGCCAGGATGAACCCACATATTATCCAAGCCATAACTGGCGGAGGTATATCCCCACGAACGCTTAATGCTTTATCAATCTCCAAAGTTCCAGTATGAATTTGGAGCAGAAGAATCCCAATCAACATCCCAAGATCACCTAGTTTTAAATAGAGAAAAACCGTCCGCGCTTTTCTAAATCCAGCCCAAGTGAAATTCCTGAACAAAACGATCAGTGAAACGCTCAACCCAAGTAGTTCTAAAGCGATGTAGCGTAAGAGAAAATTACTCGCGAAGAAAGCCAGATTTGAAAAACTCAATGAAACGATGCTGGTTCCTATCACCCAGCGCCGTGGGAGTGTCTTTTTCTTTTCTAAACCAATGAGGAAGACCAACCCTCCAACTGATACTGTAACTAATCCAGCTATCATCCCTGATTTCGTAAACGTAAAATTGAGAAAATCATTGATAAAGATATTTCTTGTTTCATCGTAAAGCATGAGCTGACATACCAAAATAAGAACGACTACAATAATAGTCCATCGTGTTAACCAACGGAAACTTTCCCGTCGGTAATACAGACAAGCTAGTACACCCACCACACCAGGAAAGACAAATAGTCCTGTCATAATGAGAAAATCAAAAATTTCAGCCATTCTCATCCGCCGGATTCACCCAATTTCTTTCTTTCCTAATTTCTAAAAGGTCAGTATACCTGGCTTTTTTCGCGATCTGAATAAGTAGAGATATAGCAATTGCTAATACAACAGCCTCCACAATCAATGCTGAAATTATTATCGCTTCCCCAATAAAAATATCCTGCCTGCGCCATCCTTCAGAAACAAGAATTAATATAATTCCTTGAAGCATAACTTTCATCCCAAGCACCTGCTTAAGGTAATTTCGCTGTGTAATCAACATCAAAATTCCCAAGATAAACTGAACTAAACCAAACCCTAGCAAGACTTCTGGAATCCAAACTTGGAGCTGCATGTTCATTTTTCCCCCTCATCCTTCATAGATGAGAAAATGACGGAAACTCCTAAAGCACCAGCAAAAAGTAACTCGACCTGAACAAATAAGTCAATCGTCCGATTGCTCCAGAACCAAACCCTGAAGTTAAACGCATCCGTATCTACTACTTTCCCACCGAATAACATGAAAAGCAAATATCCCGCTGCCAGAAGAATCAGACAGAATATCAGCCATGCTATTTGATCACGTCTGGTCATCTTCTGCTTTCCCTTCCTTTGTCAGGCTGGTTGCTATTATCAAAAGGACTCCTACCAATCCCACTCCTACACTCAGTTCAAAGCTACTTGCATATGGTGCACCTAAAATACCGAGAATTATCGCCAAGGAAACACTGCCTATCCCCAGGGCAATCAATATAACTACAAATCTTTTTACAACCAGGATAATAATTGAAGATATGATCATTATGCAAGCTAGAGAAATGCAGGCAAATGTGAGAAAGTTCATCAAAATCCTTTCATCCCAACAACCTATAGTGTCAATATTAAACATGCCGTTACAAACTCAGTTGATGATATTAATCCCCAAGAATAATCAAAACCGGCTCACAGAACTAACGTGGGCCGGATGGTCAGCATCTCTATATAAACGTGTGCCAAGTCAAATCGTCCTGTGGCTAGCCATAGGGCGTTCAATTATGTCCTATAGTTAGTCTTCAGGGTCATCCTTGATCGGCGATTTCCATTCTTGATGTGCAACAACGAATATATCTGTCATAAATAAACATTATATAGTATGTTAAGTATTCTGTCAAACGCTTGAAAATTACTGCGCCTCCAGCAGCATCAGCCAAAATACTCGAGCAACTTTTTTCACTATGCGGCGTATTTCCTGACGAATGAGTGGGCAAACG
>Ga0164311_10000657_pt1 | contig 15659 bp, 16 predicted proteins | sample GuaBasSedimGuay2_FD_121796 | JGI IMG/M metagenome (GOLD analysis project Ga0164311, IMG submission 121796) | Subseafloor sediment microbial communities from Guaymas Basin, Gulf of California, Mexico - Guay2, Core 4569-9, 9-12 cm | ecosystem: Environmental > Aquatic > Marine > Hydrothermal vents...
AAGCCAACAGCAGAGTTGTAATACCAGTCACAGCTGGAGCTGAGGATGTGGCTAGTCGAGTGGCTGAGCTCCTAGGCTATGAGGTTACGCCTCGAGTGAGCTTTGAGGAGAACATCTGGAGAGTTGGTGGCAAGACCTACAGGAGGGTTTTGGCTGCTGAGCCTGGGGACTTCATCTTGGTGAACGGCATAATAGTCGGCAAGGCGACTTCAAGCGACGTGGTTCTCGTGGAGGAAAACGGCAGGATAACTGGCGGTGTGGGAGTGAACCTGAAGCTCCATGGACTTGAGAAGCTTGAAAGGCTCGGCTTTAAGGGCTTGGCTAGCTCGAAGGTCTCAAGCCTAAAGCTACTTCGAGGAGTTCCTCCGTCAAGGGCCAAGTTGAGCTGTAAAGGGACTGGCGTGGCTATGCTGGACCACGAGGTTAGGCGTATCCACGAGCTCGCTTCGAGGGTTGAGGGCGTCATAGCCGTCGGCGACGACACGACGCTGATAGTCGCAGACGTCTTTGAGAGGTATGGGAAGCCTATAATGGGAATAATGGATGGAGATGCAGACGGCCTAATGGCCCTGTCGAAGCTCCCTTCAAACTCCATACTCCTCGTGGTTGAGAGGGATGACGAGGCTGGCCAGCTAGTCAAACAGAGGGTTTTAGGGGGTAAGGACTACGTGGAGGATAGCTTCAAGGTCGTGGCTGAGAGGGTCGTCGAGCTCCTCAAGCCGACGACTAAGATCACGATTAGGCTTAGGTGAGCTCTGTGACGCCTAGAGAGCTCGTAGAGGAGCTCTCTAAGAGCCCAGCCCACTTAGAGGCACTCTACATGTACCTGAATAAGGGCTCCTTCCCTGAGCAGTGCATTGAGGAGCTGGAGCTCCGATGGCCTGGTCTAGGATATAGGGCTTGGAGGGAAGTTGAGGAGGTGCTCGTTGAGCTTGGCCCTCAAGCCATGTGTGGCAGCTTTAGATCCGAGGTTTTGAGGATAATCGAGGAGGACTATGGGAGGCACATAGCTGAGCACGTGAGGATTAGAATTAACGGCTTAAGGGGTTCAGAGCTTAAAGCCTTAGTTGCTTATTGCAAGATGTGGGCTTCAGACTTTAAGAGCACTGATGAGGACGAGGTTAGGATGGCTGTTGAGGCCTGCGTTGGGCGAGGCGTAGATGTGGTCGAGGTCTTGAGGAGGATAGGCCTCATCAATAGGGCTCACAGAGTCTCCACGTCTAGGTACGTGCCCAAGGTCTACGTCCCCAAGTACGTGGAGCCGATACTCCTAGAGCTATCGAAGAGAGAGTTGGAGTTGCGCTTGGACATTGAGGACCCCCTCTCATCGATCTTAGCCGAGGACCCCTTAAAGGCTTGCGTCGCCGTCTACGGCATCGATGAGGTTATCGACGAGCTCGTCAAGTCCATGACGGGGCTCTCAACGATGTCTCTAGCTCCTAAGCTCACAGTCGAGGGCTTCATGAAGGCCGGCGTTGTATGCCCTCTGCTTAGAGGAGCTGTTCAAGAGGCTTGGAGGAGGGTGGTGGAGAAGTCCACTAGGGGCTTGACTAGTCTCTTGAGGAGTTGCCTGCTCTCGTGTGGTTTCAGTGTTGAGGAGTTGCTCGATGAGGAGCTGAAGATGCCCTTAACGCTGGCTTATGGCTCAAAGGGGCTTGAAGCGGCCTTGTGCTTCTCCCCATCGGTTCTGCCCGTCAAGCCGCTAATGATGTTTAACCCCGACTGCCACAAGAGCTTAGTCGTTGAGAAGCTTAACGCTCCTCCACGTGAAGCCGTCAAGTTCCTCAGGCTCACGTCCCTAGTGAGAGTGGATTATAGCAGGCTTAGAGCTCAACTATACTGTGCCGAGGCGCAACCCCTCAAAGGAGTTTTGGAGGCTGGAGGTTTAAGCGTTGAAGTTCAGGAGCTTTAAACCGCTCCTCGTAGGGCTTGACGAGGCTGGTAGAGGTAGCTGCGTAGGTCCCTTAGCTGTCTCTCTAGTGGCTCTAGATGAGGCTGGAGCTAGAGCTCTTGAGGAGGCTGGCGTTAGGGATAGCAAGAAGCTCACTCCGTCAGCTAGGCTAGACCTCCTCCCAGTAATAATGGTGAACTCGGCCTTCGTGGCCGTCAAGATGGTCCAGCCCTACGAAATAGATAGGCACAATGTGAGCTCCTTGACGATGAAGGCCATGGCCTCCCTCGTCGAGGCGGTGTCTAGGGCAAACATCAAGAGGGTTGTGGCTGACTGCGTTAAGCCAGTTAAGAGGCTTGAGAGGATGTTGAGAGGACGCTTAAGCGGTCGGTGCGACGTCTTAGTCGTTGAGGACGCCGACGACAGGTACGTGGAGTGCATGGCGGCCTCCATAGTGGCTAAGGTGGCTAGGGACATGGAGATATCCAAGCTCAGGGATAAGTATGGGGTTAGGGGGAGCGGCTACCCCTCAGACCCTGAAACCTTGAGCTGGCTTGTGAGCTTAGCTTCTCAGAGCTCAATACCTCCCTGTGTTAGGAGGTCTTGGAGAACCCTCAGGAAGTTTCCTCGGGAGGCTGCTCTCGACTTGTGGCTTCAAGAGGGCCGACGTGCTTAGCTATGATCTCCTGAGCCGCTTTCTCGATCTCCTCCTTAAGCTCCTCGCTCATGAACTTCTCCTTGTAGTCGGGGGGTAGCAGGTCCCACTCGTTGTAGAGGTAGCGTAGGGGTGAGCTGAAGGTCTCAAACACCTTGCCCCAAACGTAGATGGCTCTATCCTTAGGTATGCCGCATTCATCAGCTAACTTCTGGGCTACATCCCAAGCGAGCTTGGCGAGCGTGAAGTAGTAGTTTCTAGCGTAGTTCAGGAATGCTTGGAAGTCTGGTGAATCCACGATTATCGGCTTGGCGGACCTGCTCAACCTTAAACCCTCCTCCCCCTATACTATAGCTCTAAAACCTTATAAGAGTGGACTTGCTCAACGCCATTAAGGCCACGACGGTGTAGCTGATGATAAGCGGTTTAACAAGCGAGGTTGAGAAGAGCTTTAGGAAGTTCCTCTCAGCAGATCCCGTTGAGCACGCATATCCACTGTGGCACTTAGAGTCTGGCTCTAAGCTCTGCAAGTGGTACTTGTGGGTTGAGGGCTTAACTCCTAAGTGCTACATGCTCGTGTACGAGGGCTTTAAGGAGCCCGATGTCCACCTGAGGTGTCTGGGCGAAGTCGAGGATCCAAGCTCTAAGCTTAGAGCTCTGCTGAGGACGCTTAAGGCGAGGAGTTTCGTCCTCCACATGAGGAGGAGCCACCTCGACATGGTCTCTGAAGTCCTCAAGGACCTCGACGTCAGGGGGATCTATGGGGTTAAGGTGCTTGAGGCTAAGAGGGCTTTGTGCTCAGAGCCTACAGGTGTGGTTGAGCTTACAGCGTTTGACTGGAGGCTCGTCGAGGACCTTATAGTAGAGGTCTTGAGGGCTAGAGGCTCAAAGCACGTGAACCCCTCTATTGAGGCCTACGACTACTTGAGGTCCTATAGGACCTTTGCCATAGTTAGGGATGGCAAGGCCGTCTCCATGGCGTCTATAGTTGCCTCCACACCTCAAGTCTCAGTCATAGGCAACGTCTACACTCTAAGCGGGTATAGGGGTTTAGGTTATGGTAGGGCTGTGCTCTCCTCAGCCTTGAAGGAAGCCTTAAAGCACTCTGAGAGAGCTGTTATCTGGGTTAGGGAGGACAATGAGAGGGCTCTCAAGCTCTACGAGGAGATGGGGTTTAAGCTCATGCTAGAGGACGTGTGGGTAAACGTCGGCTTGGACATAAACCCCTAGCTTGGAGGATAGGGCTTGACGAAGCCTTGGCACTCCATGAGCATTGAGGAGGCAGTTAGAGAGCTTAACTCTAGCTTAAAGGGTTTGAGCAGCAGTGAAGCTAAGCTTAGGCTCTCGAAGTATGGGCTCAACGAGATCGAGGTTAAAGCTCGGAAGTCGGCTGTTAGCATACTGCTAAGCCAGTTTAAGAACGTCCTCATAATAGCTCTGCTAGCGGCGACAGTATTTTCAGCATCGCTTGGCAGGGTCTATGAGTCGACTGCCATAGTGGCCATAATAGGAATAGCTGTGGCGCTCGGCTTCGCCCAGGAGTTTAAGGCTGAGAAGACCTTGGAGGCCCTCAAGAGACAGGCTCCATCCTACGCTAAGGTGATACGCAATGGCTCTGTAGCTAAAATTCACGTGAGTGAGCTCGTGCCAGGCGACGTCGTGGTGTTCGAGGCTGGAGACAAGGTACCTGCAGACTTGAGGCTTATTGAGAGCCGCAGCTTGACGGTCGATGAGTCCATGCTGACTGGTGAAAGCGTGCCAGTGGCTAAAGACGCTAGCGTAGTGCTTCCACCTGAAACTCCGATATACGAGAGGTCGAACATGGCCTTCATGGGCACCTACGCTGTAAACGGTAGAGGTGCAGGGTTGGTGGTAGCTACAGGGATGTCTACTGAGCTTGGCAGGATAGCTAAGCTCGTCAAGAGAGCTGAGGAGGAGACTGAAGCCCACAAGTCCATTGAGAGGCTTGGGAGGAAGCTTGTGTCCCTCTTTGCGTTGTTATGCGCCATCTTCTTCATCCACGGAGCCCTCACCGGAGGCGACGTGGTCGACATGATAATAACCGCCATAGCCCTAGCAGTCGCAGCCATACCCGAGGGGTTGCCTGCTGCAGTCACCATAGCTCTAGCGCTCGGCGTTAGGAGGATGGTCTCTAGAAACGTAATAGTCAGGAAGCTCAACGCCATACAGTCCATGGGCCCTCTAACCGTTGTGTGTACGGATAAGACTGGGACGCTGACGAAGAACGAGATGAAGGTGAAGAGCATATGGCTTCCGCGCAAGGGCTTCTTGGATCCAGATAGAGCTGTTAACGATAGGGATCTCGAGATGCTCCTGCTAACATCGTCTCTCTGCCACAACGCGAACCCAACTGATGGGGGGTGGACTGGTGACCCCACGGAGCTAGCGCTTATAGGGCTGGCTGAGGGCTTAGGGTATGACGTTAAGGATGCCCTCAAGAGGTTTCCGAGGACTCTCGAGATACCGTTTGACCCTAAGATAAAGCTGATGGCTGTGGCGTGCACGGTTGATGGGAGGAGCCTCATGTTCGTCAAGGGAGCCCCCGAGGTCCTCCTTGAGAAGTGCAGCTCAGCTCTCTTCGACTCACGTATTGAGCCTATAGGTGGAGTTAAACCTCAAGTTGAGGAAGCCCACCGCTTAATGGCTTCTAGAGGTGAGAGGGTTCTCGCACTCGCATTTAAGGAGCTTAAGCCAGGGGTCAAGGGCTTAGAGGAGGAGCTCGAGGGCTTCGTGCTCATAGGGCTCGTGGGGCTCATGGATCCGCCCAGAGATGGGGTTTACGAGGCCGTTGAGGAGTGCCATAGGGCTGGGATAAGGGTCCTCATGATAACAGGCGATAGCCCCACGACAGCTAAGGCGATAGCTGACGAGCTTAGGATATCTACTGAGAGCTCACGTGACGTGGTGCTTGGAGATGAGGTCAAGGCCCTCGAGCTAGAGGAGCTCGCGGAGAAGCTTGAGAGGGCTTGTGCTGTAGCGAGAGCTACTCCTGAGGATAAGCTCAGGATAGTGCAGGCTCTTAAGAGTAGGGGGGATGTCGTGGCCATGACCGGCGACGGCGTCAACGACGCGCCTGCCCTCAAGATGGCTGACGTGGGGGTTGCCATGGGGCTTAGGGGCTCCGACGTGGCTAAGGAGGCCTCTCACGTCATATTGACGGACGATAACTTCGCTAGCCTAGTGGCTGGGATAATGGAGGGCAGGACGATAACCGAGAACATAAGGAAGACTGTCTCATACCTGCTTACCACGAGCTTCGCCCTCCTCTTCCTGGTGTTTGCCTCCTCTGTTGCCTTTGGAGCTGACAAGACAGCTCTAAATGCCCTCCAAATACTCATGCTGAACGTGGTGCTTCAGGGGGTGCCAGCTCTAGCCATAAGCTTTGACAAGCCGAGTAGGGGGATCATGCAGTTGCCCCCCAAGCACTTCAAGGCCCTAGTGACGTGGAGGTCTATGGCCTACCCGCTAGTCCTTGGAGTAGCCCTCTCTATGATCCTGCTGCTGGTCTACTGGGACATACTTCCAACCTATGGGGTTGAGCTCTCCGCCACGGTTATGTACGTGGCCTCCTCCACCATGCTCTTGGCCTCGCTCTACTTCATAAGGCTCACCTATAGGTCTGAGCTCTTAAGCAACCGCTGGATCCACGTGGCTGTAGTCGCCTCCATAGCGATCCAGCTCTTGACGATATACGTGGAGCCCATAAGCTCCATATTCCACTCGAAGCCCCTACCCCTAGAGGCTTGGGGGCTCGTCGCTCTACTCACACTTATACCTGTACTCGCAATAGCTGTGTACAAGATCCTCATGAGGGTTTGGAGTTGAGGCTCCTGGAAGTCAGGTTTCCAAGGGACTTGCTGGAGGGCTTGCTTCAAGTCGCCAAGGAGAACCACCCTAGAGAGGTATTCTTCCTATTGAGGGGTTCGACTAAGCGTGGAGTTGTGAGTGTAGAGGAGTTTCTGCTACCTCCAACCACTACGTTTGGCCTCGGCTTCTCAAGCTTCTCCCTCTACAGCATGCCCATAGACCTCTCCATAGTGGGCACCGTGCACTCCCACCCATCGGGCTCAGCTAGGCCTTCGATTAGGGATATGCACAGCTTCTTGGGTGTGGTTATGGTGATAGTCGCCTACCCCTACGACATGAGGTCAGTAGCTGCTTACGATAGGGAGGGCAGACCAGTCAAGGTTGAGGCTGTTTAGCTGCTGGACAAAACCGCGAAACCACTTTAATATCGTAAGACAATCAGTATTTTGGTGGTAGCGTGTCTACAAGTGAATATGAGGGTAAGTGCCCTAGGTGTGGGGGTTCGTCAGCTGGCTACGGGGTTGTGCTCATACCCGTAGGGACTACTAGGAAGGCTAGGGTCTCCGTCAACGTATGTGGCAGGTGCGGCTTGGTGTTCTACGAGCTTAAGCAACCCTCAACCTAAGCCTCTTGGCGGGTCTGTAGAGACGGATAGAAAACAATAATTATCATGAACACCACCTTTTCTACTGTAGGCGAGAGGAGGTTAAGCTGTTGTCAGCATTGTCTTGGATGGCGAGGAGGAGGGAGAGAAGGGTCTTTAGCCTATGCGAGAAGCACATGAGCAAAGTGGTTGAGTGCGCTGAGTCCTTCTACGAGACCCTCAGGTTCTTCATGAAGTGTGATAGGGAGGGCTTTACCAAGTCCTACGAGAAGGTCTCTGAGCATGAGAGGGAGGCTGACAAGATCAAGAGGCAGATACTGGATGAGCTGGCCAGCGGCAACTTGGATAGGGTGGACAGGGAGGAGGTCATTAAGCTGATATTCGCAGCTGACGACGTGGCTGGCTACTTGAGAGCTGCTTGTAGGAGGATGTTCATATTCATGGAGTCTGAGGGCCTATGTAAACCCCTTCTCACGCTGGCTCCTGATGTGTCTACGGGCTTCTCTAAGATGTCGGAGAGGCTCATAGAGATGGTCAAGGAGGCCAACGCCATGATAAGGTCCATAGTCGTGAACCCTCGAGAGGCCTTGGATAAGTCCCACGACGTTGAGAGGCTCGAGGAGGAGATCGACGAGGTCAGGCTTGAGCTCTTGAAGACCATAATAAGCAAGTGGAACGTCATGCATCCAGTCTACATAATGTGGTTTAAGGAGATAGTTGACGAGATAGAGCAGGCAGCCGACAAGACTGAGGAGCTGGCTGACAGCGTTAGGTCAATAATAATAATGGGCTACTAGCCTCAGCCTAAAACCTCCTCAAAGCTTTAAATCTAATGGAGGAGCAAATATGGTGTAGAGGTGTAACTATGCCGGGTGTTGTAAGGTTTGGTGTGTCACTACCAGCTGAGGTCGCTAAGGAGTTCGACGAGATGATAGATAGGATGGGGTATAGGAATAGGTCTAAGGCGATACTAGACGCTGTGAAGTCTTTTCTAGCTGAGCTTAAGTGGACTCGTGGTGGAAGTGAGCCTGTGGTAGGCTCTCTATCCTTCCTCTACAACCACGAAGTTAAGGGGCTTGAGGAGTACCTGACTGATGTCGAGCACGAGTTTAAGGATGTGGTTACGGCTTCTCTCCACATACACGTGAGTGAGAAGATATGTCACAAGATAATAGCTGTTAAGGGTTCTGCTGAGGATATTAAGAGGCTGGCCCTCAAGATAGGGTCTAAGAAGGGGGTTGAGCAGCTCAGGGTCAACATATCGTCGCCCTAAGAGCGCTAGATGAGCGATATCAAGCCTAGAGTCCCAGCTAGGATCATTAGGCTTGCTGCAAGAGCGCCTACTACTATGGAGGCTAGAGCCCTATGAGGCTCTAAGCCCAGCACGTGGGCTAAGGCACATCCCGTCCAGACTCCGCTTCCGGGTAGTGGTATGGCTACGAAGAGGGCGAGCCCTAGTAGGCCATAGCGCTTTATGTACCTCTCACCTCTACTCCTAATTTTGTGGAGTATCTTTCTGTAGAGGGAGGCTATGAACCCCCTAACCCCTCCATCTCCACTCAAGGCCCATCTCTCCAAGCTTGAGAGCCCCCAGAGTAGTGGAGGAGCTGGTATGACATTTCCAATCATTGCGACCACGAGCACCTCTAGTGCTGGCAGATTTGCTACGGCTATCCCGAATGGTATGGCCATCCTGGTCTCCAGGATGGGCATTAAAGCCATTAGGAATACCTTGATCTCCTCGCTGACCATTAGTCTCAGCGTAGTAGGCTAAAGACATAAATCTTGCCCTCCTCTAAGGGTTGGAGGGAGGGTGCTTTGACTTCCATATACGACATAGCCTCTAAGAGCGTGGTTACGGTTAATCCCTATGATAGCTTAGCCCTCGTGAGGGAGCTCATGATAAAGCACTCCATAGGTAGAGTCGTCGTGGTTGACGGTGGCAGGCCCGTCGGCATAATAACTAAGAAGGACGTGGTGAGGTTCCTAGCGGCTGACGATAGCGATAGAAGCTTGATAGAAATACCCGCATCTGAGGTCATGAGCGTGGGCTTGATAACTGTGAAGCCCGACGTGGACGTTAAGGATGCCTCGAAGCTCATGCTGAAGCGAGGGGTAAGCTCTCTGCTTGTGGTTGGTGAGGGAGGAGGCTTAATGGGTATAGCGACTAAGACTGATGTCTGCAGGTACTACGGTGAGATGTGTAGAGGGCTTTTTAAGGTCAGGGACTTCATGAGCAGGGACGTGATTTACGTAAAGCCCCTACACTCCATGTTTAGGGTCATGAACTTGATGGTTAAGCACAACATAAGCAGAGTCGTGGTCGTCGACGAGGAGTTTAGGCCTATAGGCATTGTAACCTCAACTGACCTCACGTTCTACATGTCGTCGCTCAAGCCAGTCAAGCACGCAGCCTTTGAGTCTCTCCCCTCGTCGATAATAATGACCGCTGAGGACGTCATGACGAAGAACCCTCTCACCATAGGTGAAGACGAAGACCTCTCTGAGGCCTCTAGGGTTATGGTGGATCGCAGGATAAGCGGCCTCCCCGTGACTGGGGTTGACGGTCGATTGACCGGGATTGTCACTAAGACCGACATCGTGAAGGCGACTGCCAGCATCAAGTAGCTTACGTCGCGCTTAGACCCCAAAGCTCATCTGCTAAGAGCTTCAAGAAGACCCCTACGTCAGATACAACTCCAACTGCATGTGCTGTCCCTCTATCTAGGAGCTTTATTATGGTGGCTGGATTTATGTCGACGCACACGACCTTAACTGTAGCTGGAAGCATGTTGCCAACAGCTATCGAGTGCAGAGTCGTCGCTAACATGAGCACCATGCTAACACCCTTAAGAAGCTCCCTGTAGGCCTTCTGGGCTTCGACGACGTCTGTTATGACATCTGGCAGAGGCCCGTCATCCCTTATTGAGCCTGCTAGAGCATATGGCACACCTCTAACTACGCACTCATACATTATCCCCCTCCTCAAGATGCCCTTCTCAACTGCCGCCTTTATGGAGCCAGCCTTCATTATCTCGTTTATGGCTGCCAAGTGGTTCCTATGGCCTTTAGGGGCTGCTACCCCTTCGTCGACCTTAACCCCTAGGCTCGTGCCGTAGAGTGCGTATTCCACGTCGTGGACTGCTAAGGCGTTTCCAGCTAGCAGGGCGTCTACGTACCCAAGCCTTATGATCCTAGCTAGGGCTTGAGCTCCACCAGTGTGGACAACTGCTGGACCAGCTACTACAGCTATCTTGCCTCCTCTACGCTTGGTCTCATGCATGTCTCTGGCTATGTGCTTAACTATGGAGGTTGAGGGCTTTTCAGGTGAGACCCTGCTCGCCATGAACTCGAAGATCCTCAAGCTCTCTCTAGGCCTCTCAGGGGGCTTGACCTTCACGCCGTCCTCCCCGACGACTATGAGGTCACCCTTCTTGACCTCTCTAAGTGGGACGCACCTAGCCCTCTTGGATGTAGGGTCCACCACTATGACCTTGTCCATCATTATGTCCTCGACTGGTATCCACGAGCCTTGGAAGTATATCTCCGTTGGGAAGTTGGTTGTCGAGTAGAAGTTGTCTGGTGCAACTCCATCCATAGGTGCTGGCTCAACCTTAACCTCCTTGGCCTTGACGGGCACGGCTCCAAGCCTATAGAGCTCCTTGAGCATCTCGTTTAGGTGCTCTCGACTCCTGCCCTTCACTACGAGCTTAGCCGTGCTGTAGTCGTGCTTTCTCTTGCCAACCCTGAACTCCACGATCTCGAAGTCTCCTTCAAGCTCCATTATCCTGTCGAGTATCCTCGTGAGTATCATGGAGTCTATGAGGTGCCCCTCAACGCTAACCTCTTCGCTGTACTCGTACTCCATGGGCTTGACACCACTCGCTCTAAAGAATACACGTATAGGGTTAAAAACTAGCGTAGAATAATATTACTTGGTGGCTAGGCGATGAGGATCGAGCCTACCTCAGCCCTCATAGCGGCGCTGGCTTTAGCTCTCCTCCTCGCAGTCCCTACGTGCCACGCTGATCAGGGTAGTGCAGACGTCGAATTTGAAGTTCTGCCTGGAGGCTGGGTCTCCATAAACCTAAACGTTTCGATTAAGCCTCATGAGCCTCTGAGCTTTGAGGGCACGATGTGCGTAGCAGTGTCTCCTTGGGTTGCTGGCTCTAGGATGTACGTGAGCTACGATATCAGCCATCTTCCAAGTGTGCAACAGGTTTACCTTCCAACTGTAACCCTAAATGTGCACTACGATGAGCCTAGGGGTGAGGGCAACTTTAACATTGAGGTTCAAGACCCCCACACCAACATAGAGTGGGTGAGAGGATCCTTTGACTTTGAGGTCTTAGGCGGCAACGAGTCCTCATTTCACTTAGAGGCTGTTGCAAAGCTCCGAGAGGGCTCCATACCACCCGACATACTCAAGAACTTGGAGTCCTCCTTCGCCTTCATGAAGGGGATGATAATAAGCGAGATTGAGGAGTCCTCAGGCCACAAGTTCAAGGTTGAGCAGCTCGACCTCCACGTGGACCCCGATAGGCTCACGGTGACGCTTACCGTGGGCCTTAGGGGTGACATAGCTGGGGGGCTTGAGAGCATGTATGAGAGCTACTTCGGAGGCATGAATGGTGAATCCGATGAGGAGATGTTTAAAGCGTTCTCATACTTCAACCAGTGGTTTGAGCAGGATCTCCAGCTCAAGACCTTGCAGATGCACTTAGAGCTCAAGAGTAATAGCGTGGAGTTCACGATGGTGGCCACCATAAGGGGCTTAAACGAAGCACTAAACGGCCTTAAGGCATCACTCCTTGGAGTTACTGAGGCTACCGGAGACCTCGGGGAGGTACTTGAGGTTCTAGATAAGCTCAAGCTCGACTTTAACGGCTTCTACGCAGAGGTCACGCTGGGAGAGCGGGTTGAGCTCATGGTTAGGGGCTTAAAGGTCATCTACGAGGAGGACCCGGACAACACGCTGAGCTTCTTGCTGGACTTGCTCAAGAGGGTTAGGGACGTCGCAGACCTCTTGAACGTGTCTCAGTACGGCATACCTGCTGGAGAGTCCTCTTCAATTATGAGGTCGATGGGTGAGCTCGAGGACGTGGAGGTCTATGTGTCTGGAGGCTCGACGTCTAGGCATGAGGCTCACTTAATACTCCCAGAGGGCTCACAGTCATTTGAGAAGGTTGGGGAGAACAGGTACAGGGTTCTAGAGCTAACGCCTGAGGCTCTATCTAAGATATCAGTTGAGGTTGAGGAGAACGAGTTTGGAGTTGCTGAGTACAAGGTGGCGTCAGTCAAGGTTTCAGCTAGAGGAGATCAGTTCGACGTCTTGATAGCTTCCAACTCTACTGTGAAGGGCGTGGTGTGGGATGAGGATGAGCAGGCATTGAGAATATCCGTCGAGGGGTTGCCGGGGACTTTGGGGGCGATTAACGCGACGATACCTAGAGACATGTTTCCAAACGCCTCTGAGAGGGACTTAAAGGTCTTCATGGACGGGAAGCCTGCGAGGAACTACGAGGTCTCGGTTAGGGGTGACGTCATAGTGGTGTTCGTCTCCTACTACCACAGTAGCCACGTAATTGAGGTTAAAGTCCTAGAGGCTGCGTCTGAGCTCAACTTGCTGTGGGCAGCTGTCGTGATAGTTGTTGTGTGCGCAGCTGTGGCGTTAAGCTTCTCGCTTAAGCGCTGGAGGCATGAGGCCAAGCACTTCGCCTAGGAGTCATCGGCTTGAGGTTTCACGAAGGCTCAGAAGGCGCCGAACTTCTCAGACCACTCTACGTACCTCTTGAGCTGTTCTCTACTGACTGAGGGCTTCCTCCTCCTTATGGCGTCTATGAAGTCGCTCCTCGTAGCCTCTCTAGGCTCCTCGTGGGACTCCTCTATGACCCTGAACTGAACCTCCCTACAGACCTCCTCTACATCGTGTGCTGTGTAACCCTCAGTCATTGAGGCCAGCTCCTCGAAGTCCACGTCGTCAGCCAGCTTAAACTTCTTCGTGTAGTGCCTAAACAGCTCCACCCTAGCCTCGTGGTTTGGAGGTGGGACGTATACCCTCTTCTGGAACCTCCTTAAGAAGGCTTGGTCGAGGAGCCAAGGCTTGTTCGTGGCGCCTATCACGTAGACGTAAAGCCTCCTCCCCTTGTACTTTAAGCCATCCATCTCCTTGAGGAGCTGCCCCCTCATCCTAGCCTCTCCGCCAACCTCGTTGCTGTAGACCCCTGTTAAGGCGTCCACTTCATCTATGAATATTATGGCTGGCTTCTGCCTAGAAGCTGACTTGCGAGCGAGCTCGAAGAGCCTAGCCACGTTCTTCTCGCTTTCTCCAAGCCACTTAGAGACTATGACTGAGGGGTCCACTATGTAGAAGGAGGCGTTAAGCTCAGAGGCTAGAGCAGCCACTATAAGGGTCTTCCCGCAGCCGGGGGGACCGAAGAGGAGTATCCCCGTGTACCAGCCTAGAGGCAGCCTCTCGGGGCTAACCCTCGTTGGGAGTATTATGGCTCTCCTTAGGGCCTTCTTGACGTGGTCGAGCCCTATCACGTCATCCCAAGTGACCCTAGGCTTCTCCATCAGCAGGAACTCATCAGTTGACTGCTGCACTTCAAAAGTCTTCTCAGGGCTTCCAAGGCTTATGGGGACGTCCATCTGGAGCTGCTTAGCCCTCTGCTGGTACATGAGGGCCTTCTCGACCAACACCTTATTGAGCGAGTAGTTTGGGTATAACCTAACGAGCTTGAAGAGGAGCTCAGCAGCTCTACTATAGCTCTCAATGGCTTTCCCTCTCAACCCCTCCTTCTCGTAGTTTATGGCGTCCATCGCGTACTTCAACGCCATCTTCTCGAGCTCGCCAGCTATCACAGTATTCCCTCCAAGGGTAGGCTTCTCAAGCCTCAAGCTCTAGTTAAAGAAAAGGTTGGTGTCAGATGGTCCTGATCTTACCTTCAGAGGCGAGCTTCTCAATAGCTCTCCTCACGTCTTGTGGGGTTACGTTGAGGTCTGAAGCGCACTTACTTATGAAGAGCTCTCCCCCATGATCCTTGATGTACTGGAGAATCCTCTCCTCTAAGTCGAATCCTCTACCTCCACTCGACACTGAGCTTGACGCTACTACAGGCAGCTTCTCGGTTATTGGTGTTGGGAGCTCAGGCAGCTTCTCCCTGAGCCTCTGCTCAGCGACTACTTCAGCCTCTTGAAGCACCTTTAAGGCCTCCTCGTTGCTAGCGACTACCTCAGCTCCCTTAGCCTCGCCTATATCTATCAGTATGCTGCCGAGCACGTTATTGACGTTCTCGAGCTCCACCGCGACTTCAGGTATTATGTTGGTGAGCTGGCCCTTAAGCCCCTGTATGATCTTGACCACTGGACCCAGGTGAACCATAGCGTCACCGAGCTGCTCTATGGTCTCAAGCCTCAAGACCACCTGCTCTATCGCCAAGCTGCTCGCCATGACTGTCTTGGTGAGCTTCCTGAGCTCGACGAGCTCATTGGCGTAAAGAACTGCGTGGAGCTCGTCGCCCCACGCCTTGGCCATGGCACAAGAGTTGAAGAGCTCCTTATCCCTCTCCTGAAGCCTAGCTAAGAGCTGCTGTAGCCTTCGATGCTGCATGTTGAGGACTTTGAGCGCTTGGTATATCCTCTCCTTAAGAGGGGTTCTCCTCAGCTTGCTCCATAATCGGCGCACCTCTTTCACCTCACTGTTCCTTGTCGCGCTGTTAGTCCTTGACGTGCACCACTAGGGCACCAAGGTCCTCAGCTTCTTCCTCAGCTTCACCAGCCTTAGGTAGCTCAGGCGGGCTTGTCAAGAGCTTCTCGAGCTCGTTGGCAGAGGCCTCTAAGTCCTTCTTTTCGCTGGTTATCCTGTTCATGCCCGTCTGTATCATGTTCATTATTGAGTTGAAGTAGCTCTCGTCGATCTCACCTATCCTGTAGGATATCTTGGCACTCGTGGTGGCCAGCTGGAGCACCTTGATCTGTGACTCCAGCTCCGCAATCCTGCCCTTTATCTTGTCGAGTATCTCAGAGGCTCTGTCCTTAAGCTCCTTAAGGGTGGTGTTGAACTGAGACTGGAAGTGCTCGTAGATCTCAGACGTTATCTCCTTCTTCTCCAGTAGCTCCTCTAGGGCTAAGCTCTTCTTCCAAGCTAGCGCTAGCTCGCCAGCCACCTTGCTAGCCTCGACCTTGAGGGCTGAGAGCACCTTGACTATGTCGTTCTCTATGGAGATGTAGTCCATGGAGTAGCTGTTGAACTCTCCATCGCCGTGCTCTAGAACCACGGTCTTGACATTGCTCAAGGCGTCGCTTATGAAGGCAGCTATCTTGCCCACAAGCCTGCCATAGGGGTCTCTAACCTGCTTGCTTATGTACCTGACGAACTCAGCCACCGTAAACTCGCTCATCAACCCTCACCCCCTCACCTCGTAGCCTTCTGCTTTGTTGAGACCCCAGTTGGGATCTCGGGCAGCTTCTCCTTCATCTTCTGCTCGGCTACGACCATGGCCTCCTCCAGTATCTTCTGAGCCTCCTCACTAGCCTCGAGCATCACCGACTGACCTGTGGCTTGGCCAGCCTCTACGACCAAGCTGTTCAGTATGTCGCCTAGCTCGCTGAGCTCCTGCTCAGCGTCGGGGAGAACTCCGGATAGGCTTCCCTTAATGTTCCTCACAACGTCTAGGGCT
>Ga0164311_10000658_pt1 | contig 15633 bp, 18 predicted proteins | sample GuaBasSedimGuay2_FD_121796 | JGI IMG/M metagenome (GOLD analysis project Ga0164311, IMG submission 121796) | Subseafloor sediment microbial communities from Guaymas Basin, Gulf of California, Mexico - Guay2, Core 4569-9, 9-12 cm | ecosystem: Environmental > Aquatic > Marine > Hydrothermal vents...
GCTGAATCCATTCTGGGCTCTAGGAAGCTATTAATTCTGAATCGTGGTGGGCTGATATATTCGAGCTGGCTTCAAATTAAAATTTTGAGGCGGGAATTGCGATTACTTGGAATCGATTCGGAATCGATTAATGCCGTCATGCCGTCAGTATCCCTTAACCGTCAGTTAAAACCGAAAGGTATATAAACTAGTGACGGCATAAGTATAATTGTATGACGGCAATAGCTAAGCTAGAGAAATACCTTTATGCCGTCTACCTATTCGGCACCAAGGATACCGTCCTTGGTCAAGCGATAATGTTTAAGGAATAACGCCTTGGGTAGACGGCATATAACCTTAACCTTCTTTTTCTTTCCCTTTTTCTCTTTCGGCTATTGGATATTGCACATAACGGTAAGGTCTTATTCTGTGCAATAATGACGCCGAAAGGTATATAAACCTCTGCCGTCATATATAATAACCATGGCACAGAAGAAGGGAAATAAGAATGGGCAAAATGCCCAAGCTGGAGAAACGGAAAGATACCTAGAACAGATAATCAAAAGGGCTAGAAAGCAAAAATCGGTACAGCCCATCTTAGACGTCATAAAGGATACACGGCTAAGCAAAACAACAAGACAAAAATTAGCCGTGAAATACATGGAAACGCTTCAACACCTAACAACTAAGGTGTTCTTTAGAGCGACACTTAAGAAATTCAGTAGGGCAATAGACGCCGTCCTTGAGATACTGAAAGAACAGAAGTTCATGGAAACGCACAAATATATCCAAAGAAAATGGTCACAATGGATGGAGAAAGAGTTATGGGAAACGCTTGAGAAAAACGGTATTGATGTTAGTATCCATTATGCACGCCTACAAAAGAAACAACAACAACAGAAGACAGAGGACACGGAAAAAACCCCAAGCGAGGTTGAGATACTTAAGCAATATATCTAAACCTTCTTTCCTTCTTTCTTTTTTCTTTTTGTTTGTTTGTTTGTTCTATAAATGACTGTCTGGGCTATAAGTCTAAGTCTGCCGTCTATATGACTGTTGGGCTAATGGACTGTTAAAGACTGTTAGACTGACTATTAGACTGTCATATAGAACTAACTGTCATATAGAACTAAGTCAGCTGTCTATAAATGAATGCACACCACAAAATAATTAGCCGTCATATTAGCCGTGACCATTAGCCGTGTCTTTAGCCGTCTAATGCCGTCATAATCATTCATAACCGTCATAGCCGTCATAACCGTCAGTATCCTTTAGCCGTCTAATACCGTCAGCCGTCATTAGCCGATGGATAATTAGCCGTCAGTTAATGCCGTCAGGATCCATTAGCCGTTGTGCCGTCATAATCCTTAAGCTTAATCGTTTAGCCGTCATGCCGTCTATGCCGTCTAAGGCGTCAATTGGAAATAATTTTTTAATCGATTAGATGAATGATTAGGAAAGGGCAAGACTTAGTTATTTATTGTTTAGTGCACGGAATTAGTGTTCACCCACTGGTCCAAAGATCCACAGGAACAGCAGGGCGAGAGCTCCGAGTGGGAAGACAATTAACAGCAGCAGAAAGATTATTGGCGTGAGATCAAAGAGTGGAAATCGTGGTAGATATCTCCTCGGCAAGTCTATCACCTCCGCAGAATTAATTCATTCGGCCGGTTGACTAACGAAACATTTAAATACAATAAGCGTTTTACGACTGCAATATTATTAAAGTGGAGAGCAGTTTGTGAACTGAAGGGTGTGGCGAAAGCTATGGCCGGGACCTGTCCGGACAGGTGGAGGGATTGATAACATGAATGTGTCGAAAATCAAGAAGTATGGATTGGAAAGCATTATCAAATCGATGAAGGAAGAGGGCAAGAGTGCATCAGCGATAGCCAAATACATCAGAGAGACCTACGGCGAGATGTATCCAGAGCTCAAGAACTTTTCCAGAATGGCAGTAGCGAGATATCTCGAATCACTGAGAAGAGAGGAAATCGAAGAGGCAATGAAGAATGGCAAGTCTGAAGAGGAATTGATCGAGGAGATCTACAAGGAATTTCGTAGAAAGATGCAGTCGCTAATCTACAAAATGGAGGCAAGGGACCAGCTTCTCGATGAATTGATTGAGGAAGCAGCGAAGTCTGGTGAAACTCAAGACCTATTAGAGTACCTTCGTGAGCAAAGAGCCAACATCGAACAGATGAGAAAGAACCTTGTATCGCTTGTTCAATACGCTGAGAGGCAGATTAAGCCCGTGATTCAGATCTCCTACAAGCAGGAAATCAACGTAAAGAACTTACTGCTAGCGTTCTCGAAGGAACTCTGTCCGGAATGTAGATCTCGAGTAGCGAGAAAAGTATTGGAGGAATTGCATGAGTGAGGGAGGATTTGATTGGAAGATTACTCTTCGTAAGTTTCTAGAGGGCCTTGGCTTCGCTCTTGCGACCGCTGCAATAGCTTATACGATTGATTTTCTTGAGGTTACTGAGTTCCCACCTGAGTATGCAATCTGGACTGGATGTATAATTGCGTTCTTGAGGGCATTGCAGAACTACTTAAAGCATAGAAATGACGGTGAAGACAGCGATGAAGACGAAGGCGAAGGAAGCTCTTAAACTGCTTTACTATGCGAATGATCCGGTTGCATTCTGCAGAGACATTCTCGGATTAGAGGTTAAATGGTTTCACGAAGAGTGGTTGAGATTCTTTGAGAAGAATCGTTTCTGTGTCTTGCTTGCACCTCGTGGATTTGGGAAGACAACTATCGTTGGTGGCTACATTATTTGGCGAATTGTTCGTGATCCTGACATCAGAATCCTTATCGTGACGATCAATCAGAACAAAGCTAATGAGATGATGACTTTCATTCAGTATCATCTTGAGCACAATGAGAAGCTGATTGATTTGTTTGGTGAGCAGAGAGGAACTGGTGAATGGAGCAGGAATCAAATCAGAGTGAAGAGAGCGGGTCAATCGGGTATTGCCCACAAAGAGCCAACGCTTGAAGTGCTTGGTGTCGATTCGAAAATGATCTCAGGTCACTACGATTTAATCGTTCTCGATGATATCACGGATTATCAAAACTCTCGAACTGAGCATCGCAGAAGGCAACTCGAGGAATGGTACAGCCAAATTCTCTTGCCAATGCTTCTGCCTGACGGTCAAATTATTGACATTGGAACTCGTTGGCATCAGGCTGACATCCATGCATGGCTAATGCAAAAGCCAATGTTCAAATCGAAGGTTTACAGAGCAATCATCGACGAGGAGAAGAAGATCGTTTTATGGCCGGAACGTTTTCCGTATGAAACGCTCGTTTCAATTCGTAATCAGATTGGAAGAGCAAGATTCGCTATGCAGTATCAAAATGAGTTCATTAGTCCTGAAGATGCGGTAATCAAATGGGATTGGATCCGATACTACGATGAAGCTCCACAGAATCTAAGACGTTACATGGGCGTTGATATGGCAGCAGCATCTCAAACGAGCGACTATTTCGTGATCTGCGTGATTGGAATAGCTGATAACGGTGACGTCTACGTGCTTGATTTGCTTAGAACGAAGGCGACATTATTCCGTCAGTTCGATCTCATCAAGGAAATGTATGCGAAATGGCAACCATCAAAGATTGGAATTGAAGCCAACGCAATGCAAAAGCTTATTACCGATGAGCTGAGAAGGACCACAACTCTCCCGATAGTGCCATTGAAGTTCACGGGCGATAAGGCATCTCGTGTTGAAAGACTCTCTGTGTTGTTTGAGACCGGCCGTATCTTCCTGAAGGAAGATCAAGTTGATTTGATTGATGAGCTGTTAGCCTTCCCGAGAGGCAAGAATGACGACTGCATTGATGCACTTGCCTTTGCACTTGAGGCATCTCATTCACAAAAGTTTGATTGGAACGAAGCCATGAAGGTCCTCTCCATTAACAAACTGCTTAAAGTCGAAAAAATTGAAGGGAGGTGATGCAGATGAATACAGTTTTGATAGGCGATAAGGAATTGAGCAGGTATATCACCGCATGTCTGACTGCAATCCAACGTGATAAGTATGTGAAAATTGCAGCAAGAGGTCGTTTCATTAAGAAGGCTGTCGATATCGAAGAGATAGTGAAGAGATATTTAAAGAAGCCGGAAGTGAATGTGAAGCTCGATTCTGTTTCGTTTGACAATAGGCAAGTGAGTGTTATTGAAATCGAGATTAAAGAGACAGCATGAGGTTTAATCTCCGTAGCTTAGCAAACCTCTTCAGAAGGAGGAGATTCTTCACAGACGAGGAAGGCAGACCAAGGACTTTGATCAAATCTACGTCTGTTGATCTTTCATTCTCTTTCACAGCTTGGGAAAGGACTCCAACGAATCTCCGCAATCTCTGGAAATACTACACTCAGGAAAACACAATCTTTGCAGCAATCAATTATACAGCTTGGAACACAGTGATGTCAGGCTTTGAGGTCTACGGCATTTCACCTGAAGCTCATCAGGCTATTGAAGAATTCAGACGCAGAACCGATCTTGACAGTAAGCTTTTGGATGCCACCATTTACTGCCTCGTCTTTGGCGATGCCTTCCTCGAGCGAATCTATAATAAGTCCGAGACAAAACTTCTCAACATCAAGGTTGTGAATCCAATCACCATGACGATTGAATACGACGAATACGGAAGAATTCAAGGCTACCGTCAGATCATTAACGGCCAGCCATCTGAATTGATCGATCCGAAGTACATTGCTCACTTCAGATTCTTTCCTCAGCCCGATAGTCCATACGGTGTCTCATTGATTCAACCGAATATCGATACATTGAAGCGTAAAGTCAGAACCGATAAAGCGATTGCAAACGCTATCATCAGACACGGAACTCCGAAGTATATTGTCTCAGTAGGCTCAGAAGGCGTTACGGAGAACATTCCTGACAGCGTCTTTGAAGAAATTAAGCGTGAGCTGAGGAATATTTCTGAGAAGAATGAGATCATTGTTCCATGGCTCATTAAGATCGACACAATCGACGAGAAAGGAATTAAAGGCGTTGAGGATTATTTCAACTACTTCCAATCTCAGCTCGTTGTCGGTCTACTTTGTCCTGAGGAAGCTCTCGGTCTTGGCAGAGGCTCGACGGAAGCAACAGCGAGAGTAAAGGCGTTGATGTACGAGAGGATGATTAAATCATTCCAACTCAAGCTCTCAAGATTCCTAGAGAGGGAAATCTTCAAACCGTTCTTAGTTGGTGAAGGCTTTGAAAATGAGGAGCCGAGAGTGATCTTCAGGAGCGTAACCGATGAGGACGAGGCGATGAAAGCAAAGTGGCTTGGAAGTTTGCTTCGTGCTTACAGAGGCGAAGTCAAGCCATTTACAATTAACGAGGTTAGAAGGATGTTTGGCTTCCCGCCATTATCCGAAGAGGAGATAGCTGAAGCGGAAGCCAAACTCAAAAGCGTAAAGGTGGATGAAGATGATGAAGAAGAGATGGATTGATGTTCCATTCAGATTTGATGCAGTAGTTAAGTCTAAGAGTACAGCAGCGAAGATCTACAAAGGAGCTACGATTCTAACGCCGGGCAGATACGCTGACCGTGTCACGAAAGATTGGGTCATCTGGAGAGCTGATGTATTGAGGAAATACGCTACGAACTGGTCATCCAACTATCTCAATGTGGATCATTCCCATTCGGTTCTCCATCGTATAGGCTACGTTGAGAATCCGAGATGGGAAGATAATGCTGTCAAAGCTGATCTCTACATCTTTCCATACACTTCAGCAGGCAGAGACGTCATTAATCTCATCGACAACGGCTTAGTGAATTCACTTTCTGCCGAGGTTGCAACAATTGATAGCTACAACTACAAAGAGAAGGCGTTTGAGGTTGAGGAAATTGAATTCATCGGCTGTGCAGTTGTAACTGAGCCTGCGTGTGAGGAGGCGAAAATCAAAGATGACTGACATTTACGATAGGCCAATCTTGGTGGACGATTGCCCATTCTGCGAAATCATAAAGAAAAAATTTCCAATCACCAAGCTTTACTATCCAGAGCCAGATCTGATTGGTGATCGTTCTTTGATTATCATCGATTGCCCAAAGAGGCATAGGCCTGTTGTAGTAGCATCAGAGCATATTCCGGCAGTTGATAAGACTCGTTGGGGCCACATGCTTTATCATGCAAGGAAATTATTTGGCCAAGGCATCTTCCTTCGTATAGATCGTTCTTACATTCCGGATCATTTCCACGCTTACGTTGAATGTATGGCTCGTGATCCACGGACTTTACCGGATCTGAGGCTGAAGAAATGAAGATAATCAGCCTTGGATCTTGGGCGTCTTGGGGCTTAAAGGGCAAGAAGCATTTCTCCCTCATCATTGAACATAAAGGCAAGAAAGTTTGGATAGATCCAGCTGTGAAATACACCGAGCCAGTTGATTTGATCTTGCTCTCCTCACCAGATGCAGATCATTGGAGATATCTCAAGCACTATATCAAGAAATATCCGGATGTTCCGGTAGTTTCAACGAGGGCAGTTGTGTCCATAATGAAAACGCTCGTTCCTGATGCAAAGTGGAAGGCACCAGAAAAGCCAATTAAAATCGACGGCCTTCCGATCAAGCTCATAAGCATTCCCGAAATGGTTGGCAAACCTGCGGTTGCATTCAAATTCGGAACTGGCAAGAAAGGTTTAGTAGTCATCCCAGAATTCATACGCCTTGGTAAGAGAGAAAAGCTCTTAATGAACGGATGTGCTTGGGTGATTGGAGTCGGTGAATACGAAACTCCAAAGCCTGATGATCATAAAGCAACCTTCAAAGATCTTATAGAGCTTGCCAAAGAGCTTAATCCGAGAAAAATTTACCTCACTAACTATCGCACTTCACTTATGAGGCATAAGAAAAAGATCCTCGAGGAGCTTAAGCCTTGGGCTGGCGAGATTTTAACTGATGGAAGTGAAGTTGAGATAACAGTAAAGGCAATCATCGAGAAAATGGACGGTATGTATCTCGTGAAACCTCATGCTGAGCTGATTGCAGCCGGCGAGAAGACAATGATCCTCAAGAGCAGAAAATTCGATATCGCTCATAAACAATTTGTCCTTTGCGACAATGACTACGCCTACGGAATCATTGTTGTCGGCGAACCAGAGATAATTCGCTCTTGGCGTGAATTCTTACTGCTTGCACCGTATCATTTGGTAACTCCAGACGAAGTTGAAAAGTGGCATTGGAGCTTTCCACTATATTGCTACGAAGTCCTAGCGTTTAAGCCCTTTGAGGAAAAGATAGCCGTCAACCTTCCACAGGGCATTCAGACGTTCGTTAAAGATATTGAGCAGTATTGCACTATTGAGAAGCTTCATCTTGAGGAGTTCCGTTCTGAAGGCATCGATTATGATCTTGCTCATCCAAAGGAAAGATGGAGACAATTGATTGCAGATCTTCGCTATCTCGGGAATTCGGCGTATCCACGATTGAAGAGAGGAGAGAAATGGGGTGAATGGACTCTCGATGATGTTTATCGCTATTTCGCTAAGATCGTCGACACACTTCGTTCCGTTTACTTCCCGTTAATTCCACCATTTGACGAAGATCTTTACAAAGCATACACGGGTAAAGATCCGAAGAAAGCTAAGGAATCATCATTTTGGCAATGCTATAAAGAGGCAGAAAAATATATGAAGAGTAAACCGCCAAGCACTCTTGAAGAAGCAAAGGAATGGGATGAGAAGAGAAAGGAGATAATTAAGACGAAGAGTGAAGAGGAAGAGAAGGCAAAGCTCAAGCCCGGTTGGTATTCAAACACTAAGCCTTACTACAGAGGATATTTCCAAGAGCTTGAAGAGGAATTGAAAGCAATTGGTTGGGATCAAGTTAACCTCTTGGTGGATTGTAAATGGGATGGCTTAAGGCTAACCGTCGGAAAGATTAGAGGCAAAGGCTTTGCATTTGTTAATCCTGAGGACGTCAAAGAGAAAGACCCAAATGTCACAAAGCGTATTCCGGGAATAATTCGAGAAATGGAAGAAAGCTTTCCGAATAACACAATACTTGATGCAGAATTCTCGGCGTATAATCCCGAGAAGAAAGAGATGTTTCACAGAACGGTTGCGAATGCTCTTATCAATTCAAAGCTATCTGGCGAGGAATTGGAACCGTTTGCAGTCATTGCGGTCTTCGATGTTATGTTCTTTGAGGGTCTTGATATCAGAGATCAGCCACTTCACGAGCGTCTTGAATATCTTTCCCGTTTGAAAGAAACAGATCACATCTGGATTGAGCGTGTTGCAACCACGTTTGATAAGAAAGCCGATGGTTATATCTGCAAAGGCTCTGATATCAAATGCATAATGAGGGCTGCTGAAATCATTAGAGAAGCTAAGAATGGTAGACCACGCTTCTGTGCTGAGGGAGTAATGCTTAAGAGATTAGATTGGCCATACGAAGAAGGTCAGAATAAAGGCTGGATGAAAGTGAAATTCTATCACGAGCTTGATTTGAGAGTTCTCGGGAAGAAGCTTGTGAAAGGAACTAAGGATGTTTATAACTACCGTTTAGGCTACGATATTCCAAAGGACTTTGCGAGAGCTTATCTGGAAGTTGGTACAAAGGATTGGTACGGCAAAGTCTACTGTATGAAGGGCAAGGAAGTAATAGCGGAAGGCAAAGAATGTGCTGAATACCTCGATCGAGATGACGTTTATTTCGTTGCTTACATGGGCAAATCAGACAATCATAAAGAAGAAACGCCTATTGAGATAGGCGACATCATTCGTATAGCAGCCGAAGAGGTCTTAAAGTACGATAATCCAGAAGATCCGAGGTATCCTCGCTACAGTTTCTACATTGGCAGAGTGCTCGAGCCAATTCCAGAGAAGCATGTCACGGATTCGATCGAAACAATAGATAAGCTCGCATCTATGGAGCCGGTTAGAATGCCAATTGAAGAGCTCCGTCATTTAAGGGAGAGGCTCGAAATAGAAAAGGCAGCGCCTAAGAAAGGTGATTTGCTAGTCCTTAATGATGATGTTTTCGTAGTGGAAGACGTTCTATGCAGCTGAAAGTTAGGAGTCTTAAAGATAATTCGCTTTACTTGCTCAATGAATCTGCGTGGAAGAAAGCAAAGATTGTAGATGGCTCTGTCCTAAAGGACAAGCATATTTTCAAGAAGGAAGGCTGCTATTACTATAAGGCAACTGATCCTTCTCCTGCTCAAGAGACAGTGTTAGTAGTTGATACGAATCTTGCTTTGGAACATGCCCTTGCTCTTGGTGCAGCAGGTCATCTCGTCTATTATGCCATAGTTCATGGACAACCTTATCCACGTCTAAGAGATGAGGTGAGTGGTTACGGCTTTGAGGAAATTCAGAAAATTTGGGATTGGGGTGAAGGCCTTGAACTTGGAGCAGAGTATGTAATCTTCACTGATTCCGGTTTTGGGCACTTGGCAGACTGGCTGAGATCAAAGGATTATTATGTCATCGGAGCTGATGGTAAGTCAGAACGCTTAGAACTTGATCGTGTTTATGCTAGAAAGGTTATGAAACGCTTGGATATAAATGTTCCAGACGGCAAAGTTATCAAAGGAGTCGAAGAAGTCATTAAAGCTATAGCCCAAGCAAAGCGTAAATTGTATGTGAAAATCAACAGAATGCGTGGAGATATCGAAACATTTGGGACAGATGATCCTGAGGAGGCTAGAACTTTGCTCTCGAAAGGAGGCTTTCCTGTCTTCGGCAGTGAACTTGAGTTCGTCTTAGAGGAAGAATTGAAGGGAATTGAAGTAGGAGTTGATGCATTCTTCAATGGACAGGAATTCTTACCAATTGTTGCCGACACTATTGAGATGAAAGGCTGTGGAAATGCCACAAAATTCAATAAAATCGAGGACAGTGTTTGGTTCACTACGTTGGAAAAATTCGAACCCTGGCTTGCAAGGAATGGATATTACGGCCTCTTCTGTTTAGAAGGCTTCTATGATGGCGTATTGCGTGTCACAGATGTAACTCCTCGCTTTCCTTACATTTGCTCCTATGCCTACCCCAAAGTCATTGAGAACTTTGATTCAATGCTCTTGAGTCTTGCAAGAGGAGAAATTGAGGCTCCACGATTAAAAGGCAGGTATTCAGTGCAGATAGGCGTATACACTGACGATACTGATTCATGGAGGATAATTCATCATTCAGCTGAGCCCGAGTGGATTGCATATCGAAAGGCGGTTCGCCTAGAGGAAGATTGGTATGTGCCGGGTGATCCCGTGGTTGCAGTGGCCGTTTCAGCTGGAAATTCATTATCCGCAGCCATTTCTGATGCAATTAAGCGAGCAGAATCATTTGATATGCAGAACATCTATGTTCAGGGCAGAGAGTTTGCAAGCTATTTGAATGTCTTTCTCGATAAAGCTAAGGAGTTTGGCTATGCCTTTTAAATTAGTGAGCCAAGACGGAAGAGTCATTTACGTTGATGATATCAAATCACTTGAGCCTATAGATCGCTATGATGCAACTCTTATCTATCATTCCGAGCGTTTTAAGCATCTACCTTTGCCAGCTCAAATCGAAGTGCTTCTCAAAGCGATAACAAAGAAAGACGTTTGTGAGTGGCTTCAGAAGAAAGCAATACCAGAGGAGGTATATGAAGAGATAGCTAAGCCACTTCAGCCATTGCCTGAGATCCTTTACGTTGATTATGGAGAAGCTTTCGCTTGGGCTCAGATGCATATTCGTGGTCTCGATCCCGATGATACAAAGAAATACAGAAGCGGTAAGCTTTCGTTTGCTGAGCTCATTCAGGGCCATTCTATTCACGTTGACCTCAGAATGAAGTTTAAGCAGGCTTTCGTTCAATGGGTAATAACTCAGAATGAGATACCAGACTACTTTGACACGCTAATTGGTAGACATGATCCGAGAACTGGGAATGTATCGAAGGGATTGGCCATAGTGAAACCATCTGCTTTAGAACCGGAGGAGAGGCCTACAAAGGCTCTTAAGGCAGAGAAAGATGAACCCATCATTGATCCTAAGGATGCAAAGGAAATTGAGAAATACGTACTCTTCGACTACAGCTATATAATTGAGGCTGGCGATGTAGGAGCAACGCCTTATAAAGACGCCTTTATGTGCTGTATTTGGCTTGGTCAAGCTAAGGCTGGAGTTCAAAGAGGCGACCTCCACGAATACTTCCTTTATCCACAAGATGATTTGCCAAAGAGAAACAAAGAGCTCTTTAATGGTCGCTTCATAATCAGATGCTTTAAACAGGGCAAAGCAAAGAGATGGTGGGTGTGGAAGGCTACAAGGGATCCATATCCAATGGACTCGATCAAACATTGCGACACCGGTCATTATTGGCCAATTCCCGCAGAGGATCTTGAGAAATTCGGTCGTGAGGCATACAGAGAAGAATCAATTCAGAGGTTCAAAGAAAAGTTGGGATGTTAGCATGAATAGAAGAGGTGGCACATGAACGGAGTGGAGGAGATCCTTCAGGACATACGTGAGCTCCTGAAGGAGATCCTCAAAGATTAGTGATAGAGTATGCTCGACAAAGAGACTGTGGCAGAGCTATTTGGCAAGATATTAGCTGCATTAGAGGCTTTGAATAAGTCTGATGACCAATTGGCAGAATCAATCAAAAGCTTGAGAAGCGAAGTGAAAGATCTGAGAGAGCGTTTAGTTGCCGTTGAAACAAAGGTTAAACTTTATTGGTGGGTTACGACTGCAATTTGCTCTTTCGTTGCTATGTTGTTCACCGCATTGCTTAAGCTAATATGAATCCTGAGGAGCTTAAGAGACTTACTCGTAAAGGTCTTGAATTGGAGTATGCACCAATTCCACCCAGCGGAAGAGGTCATTTAAAGAAGAAGATTAAACTTTCTGATATACTTCCGAAGCTTAAGCCCTTCTCAGTTAGAAAGCCCGTTGCATTCATAGTCGGATCACTTGCTAACCACGGTGAGTCGAACAATGATATTGATATTGTTGTCAGAGGCGAGGATTGGTCTCCGCAGCAGAAGATGGCTTTCGACTTCAGAATCTACAGGATGTTTGCTGACATTCTTAAGGTTCCTTACGACGAAGTTGCTCGCTATGTTCACATTCACTACACTAATACCGGTCCCTTCACGTGCTATGTGCCAATCTACGAAGACACCATGATGCCGATTGCGAATCCACAGGTGGTTAGAATGGGCGAGAGAGAGCCTGTTCATTTGGGCGGTTCATTTAAGATCATCTCAAAGGCTGGTAGAAGAATCATTGCCGGCTACGCCTCTTACGTAAAGCTCGACAAATCAGGTGATATAATTCCAATATCTGCTCTCAAAGAGGGTATCAAGACTCTTCTCAATGATCCGAGCTATGCAAATCTCATGCTTACTCACAACAACGTCCAAATCGGAAAGATTCTGCCAGAATACAAAGGCCTTAAGACGCACGTAGATGACAAAGGCCTCTTCATAATTGCTGAGATCAGACAGGATCTCGACATTGCAAACAAAGTTTGGGAGAAAATCCTCGAGGGTGAATATAACGGTTTTTCTATCGCAGGTGAGATAATCAAACAACATCAAGAATGCGATGAGTCTCAGTGCTACAATGTCATTGACAAAATCAATATCTTCGAGGTCTCTGTATGCAAGAATCCAGTTAACGACAAGAGTGGCTTCATTGTTCTCGAAAAATGTTCAAATGTGAAAGATAAGGAAGGAGATATGACAGACGAGATGGTTGAAGCCACTGAGGAAAAGACAGAAGAGGAAACTAACATAGAGGCAAAGGTTGAGGCGATTGAGAGGAGGCTCGAGGCTCTTGAAAAAGTAATACAGGAGGCATTCGGCGAGAAGAAATCTGAAGAGGAAAATGCAGAGGAGAAATCCGAGGAGAATCCAGAGGAGAAGGAGAAGGCAGGACTTGTAGACGCAATCACTGCAGTCCTTCAGGAGATATACGAGGATTGTCCGAAGAAGGTTCAGAGCAAATTGGACACAGTATTGACAATGCTTGCAAACCTCAGAAGGGCAGGCAGGTATCCATATCCGTATCCATTCCCAACAAGGTATCCATATCCAACGAAATATCCATACCCAACGCAGTATCCATATCCAACTCAGATGGCAGAGGATGAAATGAAGGAAATCAAAGAGGAACTTAAGGCTCTTAAAGAGGCAATCAATGAGCTCAAGGACGTAAAGGTTGCAGTAAAAGCCAAAGAGGATGCAATTAAGGCCCTTGAGGAGAGGATAGCAGCTCTCGAGAAGGCAGAGAAAGAGCCGGAAACGAAGGTCACTGAGGAGCCAACAGCTTCTGAGGAGCCGGAGATCATAATTGATGGCGGAGAAGTAAAGTTCAAAGAATGGTAAGGCTCAATGTATGTTCGCCATTTGCTTGAAATATTTCAGGTGAAGTATGGTAACACAGCCGATTGAAATACAACCGGAAGGCGGGATGTATTCATTCAAGGCTTCCGGTTCAATATCTGCAGGGCAAGCAGTAGTTCCAATGGGCGAGATGACAGTTGGAGTTCCAGCGAACAACTCTGCCAATGGAATAGGAATCGCAGCCTATGATGCAGAAGATGGAGAATACGTAATGGTTTGGGGTCCAGGCAACATCGTTAGGGCAATGATATCTGGAGCAGGCTCCGATACGGTAGGAGCTCAGCTCAAATACAGCCATGGATACCTTGACGTCAATGGAACTGGAAGAGTCATGGCAATACTCTTAGAAGCACCATCAAGCCTTCCGGGTGAAGGAAAGGTATTGCTCATATAATCTCAGTGTTACTCGATGTATGTTGGCATGTGATTGATATTGTGTGATTGGTATGGCAGAGAGCAGGTTTGTTAAACTCTTAGAATACGCATTCGCAGGGAATGCAGAGAGGAAGAGGATGCTCAACTCAGAGGCATTCAAGAGAATAGTCGGTGAGAGGGCAGTCAAAGAGCTCTTACAGGCAGAGGATATAAGTGAGACAACGCTCCTACAGGAGGAGGTCATCAAGAAAGTCTATGAGGGAGCGGAGCCAGCAAGGTGCGTAAGAGAAGTATTTCCAATACAGAAGACCAAGAGCTATGCAGTTAGGTTCATTGCAGGAGCAGCTGGAACCTATGCATCAGAGGTAGCTGAGGGTGCAGAGATACCAGTTGGGCAGGAAGACTATTCAAAGATTGACGTTGAGGTAAAGAAATACGCAACCAGACCACTCATAACCAAAGAGATGGTTGATGATTGCCTCTTCAACATCATAGAGCACGAGATCAGAAAGGCAGGTTTCAGGCTTGAGAACACACTCAACAGAGTGGTTCTCACAACATTACTCAAGGAATTGGATGGAATATCCGACATTGATCCAGCCGGCACTCACCTCGCAGTTACTGACATCGCAAAAGCAGTAGGAGCTGTCAAAGCAAAGAACTGGATGCCAGACACGCTCATTACTCACCCAATGGCAGAAGCTCAGCTCCTACAGGACAGCAACTTAGTCTACGTCTGCTATGCAGGAACTGAGGCACCACTCAGAGAGGGAGCGATACCAAGGTTGCTCGGCCTCAAGCCTTGGACACTCAGTGTAACTGCTGAGCCAAACTCTGGAGTATACTGGGATGGAACTGATGCTGACAACCACTACTATGCACTAGTACTTGACAGCCAGAACACTGCAGTCATAGTAATGAGAGACGACATAACAATCGAACAGTATGAGGATCCAATACACGACTTAGTCGGCATAACAGCAAAGATGAGGTTCGGAGTCGGTGTACTCAGAGACGACGCTGGAGTAAGGATCCTTGCCAAGTAAGGCTAATTAATTCACATAATCACCATGTTGAATGTTTCAATGTCCCTCTCGCTCTCAATATTTCTCTGGCTGGTTGGCATGATCCACGGTGCTGGAAGGCAACAGTGGATGAGAAAGAAAGTTGAGGAAATGCGTAACGTTGCATTGATGGATAGAAATCTAGTCGATCCGGAGCTTTGGGATGATCTTGAAATTAGTGGATCTCAGGGCGGTGGAAGATACAATCCCAAGACCTATCAGGTTTGGCAGTATCCATTCCCCCTTGACGTCTCTGTTAGGGAAAGACAGATGTTGGATATCAGAAAAGTTAGGCCTGAGGTAGATGACTGACTACACACCTAAGTTTGTAACAGAAGAGGAAGTGCGTAATTTCTTCTCACCGCCACTCACGACAGATGATATTTCATCAAAGGAGCTGCTCTTAAAGATCGAAGCGGTGGAGACTTACATAATCACTGTGTTCTTTCAGGGCTCTACACCATCTAAAGACGATGTGAGGATTCCTGCATTACTCCTCGTTGCCTCTCAGATAGTTCAGAATCCAAAGATTTCGAGGAAATACAACGTCTTAGTGACAGAAAAGTTGGGTGATTACTCATACAGAATATCCGATCGCTATGGCAAAATCCCATATAATGCTTATGCCATTTGGCGTGATATGGCTCTTTCGATGTTGAAGATGAAAGCAGGCAAGAGATTCATTCGCATCGATAAGGCGAATAAGGGATTGTTATGAGCTTTGAGTCTTTGCTCGATCAGACTATTTACAAATTCAGGCTTACTTCCTCACAAAATGCTTTGGGTGAATGGGTTGTATCAGGCTCATTAGATCCCTCTGGCATTAAAGCCCGTGTAATGCCACTTACTGACGAA
>Ga0164311_10000660_pt1 | contig 15627 bp, 17 predicted proteins | sample GuaBasSedimGuay2_FD_121796 | JGI IMG/M metagenome (GOLD analysis project Ga0164311, IMG submission 121796) | Subseafloor sediment microbial communities from Guaymas Basin, Gulf of California, Mexico - Guay2, Core 4569-9, 9-12 cm | ecosystem: Environmental > Aquatic > Marine > Hydrothermal vents...
ATACCTCCGTCCCCTCCTCCGGGTCCTTGGGGACCAGCTTTATGAGGTGACACCTTCGCCCCGACACGCTGTCCGGACGGATGTAGTAGGGGACGTAACCCTCAAGGTAGTCGGAGATCAGATTCTTAAGGGTGGGGGAGAGGTTCCTGTCCCCGTAGCTCGTCACGAGGACCTGACCTGCGGCCGGGGTGTAGTTCCAGACCGTCTCTCCGTCGCAGACCACGAGCCTTTCCGGCGTCTCTATCCGGAAGAGGTTGGGCTTCCGGAAGAAGATCTTCCCTTCCTCCTGCCTCTCCTCCCCGACGAGCTTCCAGCAAAACTTATACGTGAACTCCGCTGAGAAGCTCTTGAGCTTCCTGTAGCGCTTCTGGAGCCTGGAGAGGACGTCCTGGCCTGTGAGGGCGAAAGTCGTCCCGGCCAGGAGGAGCCCCAGGGCGATCGTCCTACGCACCTGCGGAACCCTCCACCTCGTATTTCCCCTGGATCCCCTTTATCTCCTTACCCCTAACTGCATAAAGGGAGCCGAACTTTGAGGCGAGCCTGGCCGCCTCCTCGGGGTACTCGTCTATGAGGTTCTTCCTCTCCCTCGGGTCCTCCACGAGGTTGTACAGTTCGTCCGGCTCCCCCTCAGGCCTGCGGATGTAGCTCCAAGTTTTGTCCCTTATGCACCTGTCCGGAGCTCCGTAGTACCCCGTGATTATCGCATCCCTTACGGATTCCTCCTCCCCCCGGATCAGGGGCATAAGGCTCTTCCCGTGCATGGCCTCTGTGTCCTTGCCCAAGCCTATGGCGTCCAAGATGGTCGGCAGCACATCGTGGAACTGGGCGAGGGCGTCCAGCTTCCTCCCCCCGTACTCCCCTCCTGGGAACCGGATCATGAACGGCACCTTCAAAAGTTCGCTGTACATCCTGTCCCCTCCCTTGAGGAACTTCCCGTGGTCCGCCAAGGGATGTCCGTGATCCGCCGAAAGCACGATGATGGAGTCGTCGTAGTACCCATATTCCTTAAGGGCCTCGAGGAGCTGGCCTATGTAGTGGTCAACATATGCCACCTCCCCTGCATAAAGCCCCCTTATGTACCGTATCTCATCCTCCGAGAAGTGGGCCGAGGCCGGGCCGCCCGGAGGAAGGATGAGCCGTTTGCCTGTCCAGTTCGGGTCGGTGTACCTGTCGAACTCTGGAGGGGGGAACCAGGGCTCGTGGGGATCGAAGGAATCCACCCAGAGAAGTACAGGCTTCCGCCCCCTGTTCTCCTCCAGCCAACCTATCGCCTCCCTTACGAGCCGGGCGCAGTAGTAATCCTCGGTCCTGCGGATGGACTCGAGGTTTACGAGGCAGGTCTCCACCAGCCTCTTCCACTCCTCGGTATAGGAATCCTTCACGAAGTCCTCAAGCTTGAACCTTCTGAGGGGGCCGGAGCGGTAGGGGTCGTACTCCTGGCCCCTTATCCACCGCCACACCCTGAAGGACCGGTGGAGGTTATAGCCTGGCTTGAAGAAGTGGTAGCAGTCCGTGAAGAGGGCCGTTAGATACCCCTCCTCCGAAAGGATGTCCGCTACGGTCCTGTCCTCAGGTGTCAGGGGCTGCCATGGCCTGAAGGGTAAGGTCCTCTGGCCTGTCATCCACTGCGTACGGACGGGTATGGTGGGAAGGGCTTCCGGGTACATGTTTTCGAAGGCCACGCTCTCCCGGGCAAGTGCGTCTATGTTCGGTGTTTCCACGGGACACCCCTCCCAACCGTAGAAGCTTACATGGTCCTGCCTTAAGGAGTCCACCACTATAAATATCACCGATGTCATCCCACCTCCTCGTGAAACAGCGGCTGGAGCAGACATACCCCTCCCGTCACATCCCTGACCTCCACCCTGACCCACCTCCTGCCCTCGACGGGAAAAGTGAAGCCCTTCTTTCCCTTCACCTCGGGCGGCGGTTCCTCTCTGTACAGGACCTTCCCCTCCGAGACCACCTCCACCTCCTCAAGAGGGAAGGTCCAGTCCAGCCCGAGCCACAGCTCTCCGTCGAACAGCCTGTACGTCGTCGCCAGGACCTCCCCGGTGGTGAGGAAGTGCCTGCCCTCCCTCAGGGAGCCGACGAGCCCAGGCACGTCCGACGCCTCGACGTAGTTGACCAAACCTCCTACACCGAGCATGTACACCCTGAGCCCCCGTTCCAACAGGGACTCGTACCTCCTCAATTCTTCCTCGATCCCCGAAAGCCCGAAGAGCTTTATATCCGGGCTCCAGAGGTCCCGGACCTTCCTCGGTGGGAGGTCGCAGTTGCAGAGCCTTGCCAGGACCCCTCCGGCCTCGTGGACCCTCGCTGCGACCTCGTCCAGGCATCCTTGCCCCTCGACCTCGCCCTCGGGGACGATGTAGAGTCCCTTCCCCCCGATGTGCCCCCTGCGCCCCGGGCACCTCACATCCCGGCCGAGGTGTACCGCACCCTCGACCTCCCCTCCCCAGGCCACGTCCGCTCCCGAGCGAAGGGGGGAACCCTCCCTCGGGACGACCAGCACCCTGTGTCCCGTAAGCCTCCTGTACTCCCGGACCTTGAGGTCCTCGACCATCCCCTCGAACTCCTCGGGGGGCCACGTTCCCAGGTAGTAGACCACCGGGAAGGACCGGGCCTCCTCAAGAGCAAGTCCCGCGCAGGCGGTCCAATCCTCCCTGGCCTCGACGCGGAACCTCCCCCCCGGCCTCGGGCACAACATCCCCAACCCGAGCCTCCCGTCCCAGAGGTAGAGGAAGGGGGAGTCGGAGACGAGCTTCCCTTCCAGCTCCGAGAGCGAGCACCTCCCCCCCTCCCAGTGGACCTCCTTGAACACGTTCCTCCCAGGTCCCGTCCTGAACCCGAACCACGACCTCTCCACGCTCCTTACAGGCAGGTCCACCCTCAGCTCCTCCACGAACAGGGGAAGGCCCTCGTAGAAGGTGTACACAAGCTTCCCCGAAATGGGCCCCAGGACGAAGGTCCCGAGCGTAAGCTCCGCCCTAAGTTCGTCGGCCTCCACCTCCCACCTCACGTCCTGGAGCCGGGAGGTGACCACCTTCCCTTCCACCTCGGCCCTGTACCTCGGCTGGCCGTCGAAGACGACCCTCGGGGAATCCCTTCCCCCTCCGCAGGAAAGCCTGACCATCCTCCCGGACGCCCCGACCCTGTCGAAGGCCACCTCGAGTGGAACGCCCTCCCATTCCCAACTTACGACGAGCAGCTCCCTGCGTTCCCCTACCTCCATCCCCTCTCCCTCACGAAGAGCCTGTACAGGCCCTTGATCACGAGGTTAGGCTCCACGACCTCGGGCCTTACCTCCAAGGCCGGAAGGATGAAGTCCAACCCCCCTCCCGTGGCCACCACCTTCGCACCCCCGATCTTCCTCACGACCCTCCTTACGAGCCCGTCCACCAGGGACGCCGTCCCATATAGGAGCCCCGATCTTATGCAGTCCTCCGTAGAGCGTCCTAAGAGATCTGCCCCAGGTTCCGGCTCCGTCGGAGGGAGTAGGGATGTGCCCTGGTGGAGGGCCGAGGCCATGAGCTTCGGGCCGGGAGCTATGATCCCACCCAAGAAGGTGCCCCCGTCCGAGACGGCATCCACGGTTATGGCCGTCCCCACGTCCACGACCACCACCCTCCCTCCTACCGTATGGTAAGCCTCGGAAGCTGCCGAGAGCCTGTCTACCCCGACGGAGTTCGGGTCGTCGTAAAGTACTTCAAGCCCCCAGTCCGACCTCCCGGAGGCGATGAGGGGGTCCAGCCCTAAGGACCTCCCGAGCGCCTCAGCCCAAAGCTCCGACGCATCCCTCACCACCGAGCCCAGGACGACCCCCTCAATTCCTGCGGGGATAGCCCTCAGGGCATGATCCGGCTCGTCAGGAGGGACGGTCGTCCTCCAGGTGAGCTTCCCCTTGCGGAAAGCCCCTAAGTGAGCTGCGGAGTTCCCTATGTCAACTACGAGGACTTCCACGGAGCCTTCCGTAGACCTCCTCGATCCTCTCCAATATCTCCCGTAGCAGGTCCTCCGCATCCCAATCCTTGCCGGTCTCTAGGAATAGGGAGGTCGCCACCTCCCTAAGTTCGGGAGGAAAGTCCTCCCTCCTCTGAAGCAAGTTCACCCCGAACCCCACGATGTACGCTCCCGTGCTCCTTTCCACGAGCACCCCTGCGAGCTTCCTCCCTCCGACCGTAACATCGTTCGGGAACTTGACCTCCGCCTCGACGCCTGCTACCTCCCTCAGGGCCCGGGCTATGCCGAGCGCTATCCAGGAGGAGAGGTCCCCCCCGACCTCACCTTCGGGCCTCAGTATCAGGGAGGCCCATATCCCCTTCCCCTCGGGGGAATGCCAGCTCCTTCCCCACCTTCCCCTCCCCTCGGTCTGCTCGTCCGCAAGGACGAGGGTCCCCTCCGGAGCCCCCTCTTCTGCGAGCCTGAGGGCCACGTCGTTCGTTGAAGTTACGGTATGGTACCTATACAGGGGAACTCCGAACATCCCTCTCGGTCCCTCAGATAAATTGAACTTAAAGGGGAATATAACGATTCCTACGGGGAGATGCAACACTACTCGTAGGCCATCCCCCCGTGCTCCCCCCTTCCCTGGGCCACCTCAACGGCGTGGGCCAGGGCGTCCCCTACGGCCTTTAGACATTCCAGGGCGCCCTTGGGGTTTCCGGGTAGGTTGACTATAAGCGTGCCACTTAGGACCCCTGCCTCCCCCCGGCTGAGCATCGCAGTAGGGGTCCTCTTGAGACCTTCGGCCCTCATCGCCTCGGGGATCCCTGGGACCCTCCTCTCCACGACGTCCAAGGTGGCCTCTGGGGTCACATCCCTCGGGGAGAGGCCTGTCCCGCCCGTGGTGAGTATGAGGTCTACCTTCCCCGAAAGCTCCCGGAGCCTTTCGGCTATCCTCTCCCTCTCGTCCGGGAGGACCTCCAGAAGGGCCACCTCCCAACCCCTGGCCCTTACGGCCTCGGCTAAGGCCGGACCGCTTGCGTCCTTCCTCGTGCCCCTGAAGGCCCTATCGCTTATCGTGAGCACGGCGACCTTCATATACCACGACCTCCATCCCCGGTCTCACCTTGCCCCCCTTCAGGACCCTCGCGAAGACCCCTTCCTTCGGCATCACGCAGTTCCCCAAAAGCTTATATATAGCACACCCCACGTGGCACTCCTTCCCTATCCTCGTTATCTCTAAGAGCACCTCCCCCACCTTAAGCCTCGTGCCCACGGGAAGCTCGGCCAAGGGCAGGCCCTCGATGGTAAGGTTCTCAGCGAAGCTTCCGGGGCCTATCTCGAGGGTCCCGGCCTTGGGGCAGACCTTGCCCCTGAGGACCTCCCTCTGCCTCTCTATTGCCTCGAGGGCCAGCAGGCTCACCTGCCTCTCGCCGGGTCCTGCGTGCACGTCCCCCACGAGCCCCCATTCCTCCCTAAACTCAGCCTCGGGAACGGGGACCTTGGGCACCCTCTTCCTTTTGCTCACGTTGACCGAGACCACCTTACCTCTCATCCCTCCTCCAAGTTCCGCTCTTGCCTCCCCTCTTCTCGACGAGGCGGACCTCCGCTATCTCCGCATCCCTGCAGGTCCCTTTGACCATGTCGTATATGGTGAGGGCGGCCACGGAAGCGGCCACCATGGCCTCCATCTCTACCCCTGTCCTGGAGAAGGCCCTCACCCTCGCCACGACCTCGGTCCTCTCCCCCTCGACCCGGATCTGGACGTCGACCTTCCCGAGCTCTATGGGATGGCAGAGGGGTACAAGTTCCGGGGTTCTCTTGGCTGCCATTATGCCGGCTACCTTGGCGACCTCGACGGCATCCCCCTTCGGAAGGTCCCTCAGCCTCCTCGAAAGCTCCCCCGGGAGCTTGACCACCGCCCTGGCAACGGCCTCCCTGAGGGTCGGCTCCTTGGTTGATACATCTACCATCCCAGGCATTCAACCTCCTATCAACCTCATGCTTCCATGGAAAGTTCCGTACCTTAAAGGCTTATATTTTACAACCCTTCTGAACGCCTCTTCGATCTTCCCCTCCCCGATGGCTCGGACCATGTCCTCGCCGAAGTCCGAAGTGATGCACGGCACGAGCTTCCCCTCCGCCGTGACCCTGAGCCTGTCGCACCTTTCGCAGAAGGGACGGGTTATGGGGGTTATGAGGCCCACTAAGGCCCCGTCCCTCCTGAAGTATTCGGCTGGGCCTGAGCCCACGACCTCCACATCCTCGCCCGGCCCGAGCCTCTTCAGAACTTCGTCGGCTGGCACGAGCCCGTCCTCTATCCCGAACGGCATGACCTCTATGAACCTGACGACGACCCCCTTCTCCTTGGAGAACCTTACGAAATCCTCCACCTGGGAGTCGTTCATCCCCCTCACCAGGACCACGTTGACCTTGACGGGAAGTAGCCCCTCCCTCAAGGCGGCGTCCACGCCCTCCAGAGCACGGTCCAGGGCGTCGACACCCGTCATCCTCAGGTAGAGCTCCCGGTCCAGGGCTGGAAGGCCGATGTTGACCCTCCTGAGGCCCGCCCTCCTGAGGTCACGGGCCGAGTCCGAAAGTTCTATCCCGTTCGTGGTGAGCGAGAGGTCCCCGGGGCCCAACTTGGATATCCTGCCGACTATCTCGGGCAGGTCCTCCCTCAAAAGCGGTTCCCCCCCGGTTATCCTGAAATTGTATATCCCGAGGCTCAGGGCCACCTCGGCCAGCCTCCCGAAGTCGGAGGGGGAAAGGGGGGAGTCACCGCCCTCGGCCTCCCCACAGTATACGCAGGCAAGCTGGCACCTGCCCGTGACCGAGAGCCTCAGGTACCTTATCCTCCTGCCTCCCGGAGCCTCGAGCATCCCGCCTCCAACGATATAACGTCCACGACATCCCCAGGCCCCAAGGATTCCCCCTCTCCGACAACGACGAAGCCGTCTGCCCTCGAAAGGGAAGCTATATCGGCCGAGCCGTGGCTTTGGACGGGCGCGGCCCTCCATCCCTCCCCATCCCTCAGGAGCCTGCAGGGCCTGAGGGCCGTCCTGTCGCCCCTGTTGGAAAGCTTTCCATCGAGGACCGCCTTAAGGGGTAACAGCTCCCCGACCTCGAACCCGGCCATCTTGCGGAGGGCGGGCTCCACGAAGAGGAGGAAGGCCACTACGGTGGATACGGGGTTCCCAGGAAGTCCGAAGAGAACGCCTCGGGAGTGTACCCCGAAGAGGGTGGGCTTCCCCGGCTTCATGGCCACGTTGTGGAAGACGATCCTCACGCCGAGCCCCTCCAGGACTTCCGGCACGAGGTCGTACTTCCCCACGCTCACCCCGGCCGAGACCAGGACCACGTCCGCTCCATCCATCCCGAGCTTTATCCTCTTCCTCAGTTCCCCGGGCTCGTCCCTGGATATCCCGAAGCTTTCGGCCTCAAAGCCGCAACTCCTGCACAGCGCCAGGAGGGAATGGGTGTTCACATCCCTTATCTGGCCCGGGCCGGGAAACTTCCCTAAGTCCACGAGTTCGTCCCCCGTGGCCACTACCGCAACCTTGGGCTTCCTGAAGACCTTTATCCTCTCGGCCCCCACGGCGGCTAAAAGCCCCACCTCGGGCGGACGGAGCGGGTGTCCACGACGGAGGACCACTTCCCCCTTCCTCACTTCCTCCCCCCTGAGACATACGTTCTCCTTGCCGGCCTTCAGTATCCTTACCCTTCCATCTGGGAGGGGCTCCGTGTGCTCCTCTATAACCACCAGATCTGTCCCCTCGGGGACGGGTGCTCCGGTCATGACCCTCGTGCACTTGCCAGGGGAGAGGGGCATCCTCGGAAAGCTCCCGGCGGACACATCTTCCAGTACCTCCAAGACCGCAGGAAGCTCGCCCACGTCCTCGGCCCTGACAGCGTACCCGTCCATGGCGGATCTGTCGAAGGGAGGAAGGTCCACGTCGGAGGCCACGTCCTCGGCCAGGACATGTCCCACGGCCTCGTCCAACGGGACCTCGACCTCCCCGAGGGGACGGACCTCCTCCAAGGCCATCCTCCTGGCCTCCCATATCGAGATCATACGCCCTCCTAACGCAGCAGTTCCCGTACCTCAGGGCTCGCAGGATGCATCACCACCTCCTCCACCCTTCCGCACTGTACGAGCTTCCCATCCATCATGACCCCGACCCTATCCGCCAGGGAGAACACATCTTCCCTGTCGTGGGTCACGTGCAGAACGGTGAGATTAAGCTCTCGGTTTATCCTCCCCAGCTCCTCCCTCAGGGAGCGCCTGAGCGGCGGGTCGACGGAGGAGAGCGGTTCGTCCAAGAGCAACGCTTGGGGACCTACCGCCAACGCCCTACAGAGGGCCACCCTCTGTCGCTCGCCCCCCGAGAGGGTGTCCGGCTTCCTTTCGGAAAGTTCCCTTATCCCCAAAAGCTCCATCATCTCGTAGGCCCTGCGCCTCGCCTCCCCTTCCCCCATCCCCTTGGCCCTGGGGCCGTACATGATGTTCTTCAGGACCGTCATGTGGGGGAAGAGGTCCTGGTGCTGCGTCACGAGTCCCACACCCCTCTCCTCGGGAGGGAGGAAAGTTATCTCCCTTCCGTTCAGGTATATCCTGCCGGAATCCGCCCTCCTGAGCCCTGCGACGACCTCCAGAAGCACCGTCTTGCCTGCCCCCGTGGGCCCCACCATCACGAAGTACTCCCCCTCGTCAACCTCGAGGTCTATCCCCCCGAGCACGAAATCGCCCGCCTTGGCCCGCACCCCTTCAATCCTCACCATGTCTCCTCCCCGCTACCATCTGCACCCCTACGAACGTCCCAAGGCAGGCCGCCATGAGCAGGACGGCCACCGGCTGGGCGTACCTGAGGCCGTAGGCCTCGAGCCTTTCGAAGAGAAGGGTGGATGCGACCATAGGATGGTAGGCCAGGACCACTACGGCCCCGAACTCGCTTATCCCCCTGGCCCACATCATGAGGCATCCCGAAAGTATCCCCCTCCAAGCCAGGGGGAGGCTCACCGTCCAGAAGGCCCTCCAGGGCGAGGCTCCGAGGGTCCTCGCAACCCCCTCCATCCTCGGGGGGACCCTGTCGAACGCCTCCTTGGCCGAGGCCACGAGGAAAGGAGCGCTCACGAAGAGCATAGCTAAGACCGTCCCCGGCACGGACGAGACGAAGTTCAACCCCAACCCCCCGAGGATTCTCCCTAAGAACGAATTCCTCCCGAAGGTCACAAGAAGCGCTACCCCCGCCGCTAAATGGGGCACGACTATGGGGAGCCTTATCGCCCCCTCCAAGAGCCCTTTAAGGGGGAAATCCTTCCTGCTCAGGATGTAGGCCAAGGGAACGCCCGCTACAAGCCCTATGAGCGTGGATATCCCAGATGCGTAGAGGGTGAGTCCCACGCTCCCGAGCACCTCGGGGTCGCCGAGGGCCTCACGGAGGGCCGAGGGCTCCGAGGAGGCGAACATCCCCACGATGGGGACGCAGAGGAATAATATCAAAAGAGCTGCAGGGACGAGCAGGACGAGGTGCCACATCTCGGCCTCCTCAGGATTTCGACGTAGCCTCCTCTCCGAGCTTCTCCAACTGCTCGGAGGTCCCGAGGGCTATGAGGGTGTCCCCCGCCTCGAGGGGCCTGTCCGGGGATGGGTTCGTGAGCAGCTGACCCGAGGCGGTCTTGACCGCTAAGACCACCGCCCCGGTCCTCCCCCTGACGTCCGCCTCCCTCAGGCTCCTGCCCTCAAGCTCCGAACCCGGCCTTATCTCCACCTCCTCGAGGCTCCACCTTACCTCGTCCCCCCTCATGACGGTGTCGAGGAACTCGAACACAGTGGGCCTCAGTGCGGCAACCGCTATCCTCCTTCCGCCTATGGCGTACGGCGTTATCACCCTGTCCGCACCTGCCTTGAGCAATTTCTTCTGGCCCACCTCGGTCTCCGAGCGGGCGACGATGAAGAGGTCCGGATTGAGGCTCCTGGCCGAAAGGATTATGAAGACGTTTTCAGCATCGGAGCTTGCCGCTGCCACGAGCCCCTTCGCCCTTCCCACCCCGGCGGACTCCAGGACACCGTCGTCCGTCGCATCCCCCTGGACGACCAGAACTCCCGCCTCGCGGAGCTCCCTTACGACGTCCGGGTCCCGTTCTATCACGACGAACGGGACCTCGAACCGTGCGAACTCCGCAGCAACTTCCCTCCCTATCCTTCCGTACCCGCAGATGATGAAGTGCCCCTCCATAGCTCCCACCTTTCGCTCCATCTTCCATCTCCCTAATAGGTCCCGCAACTCTTCGCCTACCACGACCTCCACCAAGTTCCTCAGGAACCACATGGCCACCCCGACCCCCACGAGCACCATGACCACGGTGAAGGCCCTTCCTGCATCGGAAAGTGGCTTCACCTCCCCGAAGCCGACGGTAGTGAGAGTTATGACGGTCATGTAGAGGGAGTCGAACCAATCCAACCCCTCTATCAGGTGGTATCCCAACAGGCCCACCACAAGCAGGGCTGCAAGGGATATCAGGGAAAGCTGGAACTGTCGGACTATGCTCATCTCCTCAGCTTCGGAGGCACATCTCCCTCGAACCTCGGCGGATCGAGGGGGACCTGGCCGCACCCACGGACTATCCCGGCCCCGTCCTCGGAGAGCACGAACTTCACGAACTTGAGGGCGAGCTCGGGATGGGGAGGGTCCTTCGGGACCGTTAAAGCGTAGGCTATTGGCCTTCCCCGCTTCACTATGCGCTCCCCGGGCCTTTTACCTTCAATTTCCACCGAGGCCCTGCTGTACAGGTCCTCGGACGATGGGTCGCCGAGGTTCACCTGGGGTGGGAGCTTGACGAACCTGAGCTTGTGCTGGAGCGCCACCGAGAGGTACAGGAACGCACAGTCCAGGTCCCCGGTCTCGAGGAGCGGCAGGGGCGCTTCGCTGTTCGGACGGATGTTCTCCCGGGGGCATGCCTTAGAGAGCCTTTCCGCAAGCCCGGGTACTCCATAGTAGCTTTCCGCAAGCTGCCAGACCATGAGCGTCCTGTACCCGCAGGGGTCAATCTCCTCGTCCCCCCTCCCGAAGGAGACTTCGGGCCTCAGCAGGACTTCGTACCAGTCGTCGGTCCCCATTTCCCCCTTGAACTTAGGGCTCAGGGCCACCACCATCTCGTTCGTGGCGAATATGGCGTACCATTCGGCGTGCTCGGGCATCATCAGGTCCTCTATCACTGTGTAGTCGCTCACGGCGACCACATCCGCCCTCCTCCCGAGCTGGACGACCTTTCGAGCTGCGAGCCTGCTCCCCGATGCCTCGCACACGACCCTCACCCCCGTCCTCCTGCGGAACTCATCCCCCAGCCTCTTGAAGGGCACGGAGAGGCTCCCTGCGTGGAACACGATGACCTCCCGGCCCCCACCGCATCCCACTATGATCCCCGTTACGACCGTCAGGACAAATTTGTCCATACGCACGTAAAAACGTCTGGGGCTCAGCGGTAAAAGAGCTCCTCGAACCTCCTGTCCACGTATTCGTTTATCCCCTCCCTGAAGGCCTTATACCTCCTCACCAGCTCCCTTGCGAGGGGCGTGAGGGTCGAGCCTCCTCCGGAAGGTCCTCCGGCCTTCCTCTCCACCAGCCTCTCACCGAGCCTCTCCTCCATGGCCCTGAGCTTGGCCCAGGCCCCCCTGTAGGTCATACCTAAGGCAGAGGCTGCGGCCTTGATGCTCCCCTTGGCATCTATCTCCTCCAAGAGCCTAACCTTGGCGTCCCCGAGCACTGGCTCGCCCTCGAGTTCGACCCATACCTTACTTTTGACCTTCAGCCTACCGAAGTCCACGCTTCCTCCCGAAGGAGGGCCTCGGCACGCATCAGGCCCTCAGGAGTGTCCACGTCCAAGAGGGCCCGGGCCTTTGAGGTGGGAAGCTCCACGTATGCCGTCCGGGATGCCCGCAAAAGGGCCATGAGCGATCTCTCCCCTGCCTCCACCTGGCCGAGGATGCGGTCCGCAAGACGGGCGTCGTACACGCCCGGAAGCGGTTGCACCCTACAGCCGAGCCTGAAGACCACGGCCTCGGCGTTGTATCCTAAGAGCTGCTCTAAGAGCTCGGGCTCCAGGAACGGCATATCGCAGGCCACAAAGATGGCCCTCCCGTCCCCTAAGGCCCTGAGCCCGGTGTAAAGCCCACCTATGGGCCCGAGGCCGGGAAGTTCGTCCACGAGGTACCTCACACCATCGTCCCTCCCCTCCCTCCCTACCACCCAGACCTCACGGCAGAGGGGCCTCAGGGCGTCGATCGCCCTCTCCAGGAGCGTCCTTCCTCCGAGCACGATTCCGGCCTTGTCCATTCCCATGCGGGAGGACCTTCCTCCCGCAAGCACTACGCCGACCACTTTACGAGTTCCTCCACGACGGGCCTCATACCTATCCCTCCGGGACAGGCCCTCTCACACCTCCCGCATCCCACACACCTGTACAAAAGGTGTGGTACCTCGGACCCCGTAAGCTTGTGCTCGAACCACCTCCTGAGCCTATGCCCCTGGGATGGCCTCGGGTTGTGTCCGCTCGCCTCCCTGGTGAAACCTGCGAACACGCACGAATCCCAAGTCCTTATCCTCTCCCCCTGTTCCCCCGTGGTCCAATCGTAGAAGTCGAAACATGTGCACGTGGGGCAGATGTAGGTACAACCCCCACAGGTGATACATCTGTCCTCGACCTCGGACCAGAACCCCTCGGTATCCCCCTTCAGTACCTTGGAAGCCCTTTTCAGGTCTGGCATATCTTCGAACTTCTTGAGGACGTCCTCCTCGAACCCTGCGACGTACTCCTCCCCGTCCGGCAGGTCTTCGACCTCCGAGAGTACCTCCTCCCCCCTTTCGGAACCTACCTGTACCCAAAAGCCCTCCTCGGCCGGGAAGAGCTGGAGGTCGAACCCGAACCTCGCAACCGGCCCGGTGCCGGCCTCCGGACAGAAACATCCTTCGTCCGGCTCCGAGCAGGCGACGACTACGAGGACGGTCTCCCGCCTCCTTCCCACGTAGTACGGGTCGGGAGGTTCCCTCCTGAAGAAGGCATCGGCCGTGGCAACGGCGGCTGCGTCGCACGGCCTTATGCCGAAGAGCATCCTCGCTCCGCCCTCGTAATCGTAAGATCCTTCGACCTCGTTCCCTCTGAACCTGAACATCTCCTCCACCTGAGGGAAGAGGAGCCTCTTGGGGGATTCGGACAGCCTGCGGTAATCCAGAGTGAACTTGCCCGTGCCTATGGGTGCAAGCCCCACGTCGCCGCCCTGGCGCACGGTGGGGACGAAGACCTCCATGTCTCGGGAGAGTCCCTCGAGCCAGCGCCATATTTCGCTGTACGCTATAAACTTCATCTTCCTCCCTCCGATCTCTCTATCCTCACGGCACAGACCTTATATTCGGGTATCATGGCCTCCGGGTCGAGGGCCGGGTTCGTCAGCCTGTTCGCCGCGGCCTCCAGGAAGTGGAACGGCATGAAGACGACCCCCTCCGGGACGACGTCGGTCACCTTCGCTTCGACCTCCACCTCCCCCCTCCTGCTCGAGACCTTCACCCTTGCCCCATCCCTTATCCCGAGCCTCCCGGCATCCTCGGGGTTCACTTCTACGAAGGCCCTGGGGACCTCCCTATCCAGGACCGAGATCCTCCTGGTCATGGTCCCCGTGTGCCAGTGGAAGTATACCCTGCCGGTGGTGAGCACGAAGGGATATTCCTCGGAGGGGAGCTCGTCCGGCGGCCTGTAACGTGCGGGGATGAACTTTCCCTTTCCCCTTGCGAACTTCCCCTTGTGCAGGTAGGGGGTGCCCGGATGGTCCTCGGAGGGACAGGGCCACTGGATTCCCCAGCCCTCGAGCCTCCTGTACGAAATCCCGTGATATATCGGGGTAAGGGATGCTATCTCATCGAAGATCTCGGATGGGGAACCGTAGTCCCAGTCCGCTCCGAGCTTCCTCGCTAAATCACAGAGTATCTCCCAGTCAGCCTTAGCCCGACCCGGCGGGTCCAGGGCCTTCCTTATCCTCATCACCCTCCTCTCGGTGTTGGTGAAGGTTCCGTCCTTCTCGGCGAAGGATGCGGCCGGAAGTACGACGTCGGCGAGCCTTGCGGTCTCGGATAGGAATATGTCCTGAACGACCAAGAACTCCAGGTTCCCGAGGCCCCTCTCGACCTGCCCTACATCCGGATCGCTCAGCATCGGGTTCTCGCCCATTATGTACATCGCCCTGACCTCACCCCTGAGGGCGGACTCGATCATCTCCACGACCGTGAGCCCGGGGTCCTGTGGAAGCTTCACCCCCCAGGCCCTCTCGAACTTGTCCCTGACCTCCGGGTCTGAGACCTTCTGGTATCCGCTCAGCACGTCGGGAAGCGCTCCTACATCGCAGGCACCCTGGACGTTGTTCTGGCCCCTCAGAGGATTGACCCCGGTGGCGTACCTGCCGACGTTCCCTGTGAGCATGGCGAGGTTGGCGCAGGACCTCACGTTGTCCACCCCGGTGGTGTGCTGAGTTATGCCCATAGAATAAATTATCGAGGCCCTCTCCGCCCTTCCGTACAGCCTTGCGGCCTCGACCAGGTCCCGGGCGGGGATGCCTGTTATCCTCTCCACCTCCCCCGGGCTGTAGTGGGAGACCACCTTCTCAAGTTCCTCGAAGCCTTCGGTCCTTTCCTCTATGAAGTCCCTCTTCTCGAGGCCCTCGTCCAGTATCACGTACATCATACCGTTGAGCCACGCCACGTCTGTACCCGGCCTCTGACGGAGGTGAAGGGTGGCGAGCTTGGATAGTTGTATCCTCCTCGGGTCCACAACTATGAGCCTCGCTCCCTTCTTCAGGGCCCTGAGGACCCTGGCAGCCACGAGGGGATGCTGTTCGGTGGTGTTGGAGCCCGTGACCAAGATACAGTCCGAATCCTCGATCTCCGATATAGAGTTGGTCATGGCCCCAGAGCCGAAGGTGGACGCCAGCCCGACGACCGTAGATGCGTGGCAGAGCCTGGCGCAGTGGTCGACGTTGTTGGTGGAGAAGACGGCCCTCGCAAGCTTCATCATGAGGTAGTTCTCCTCGTTGGTACACTTCGCCGAGCTCAGGAAGGCGAGGGAATCGGGGCCATGTCTTTCCTTTATCCCGGAGAGCCTCTCCGCTACGAGTTCCAAAGCTTCATCCCAAGACGCCTCCCTGAAGCCTCCTCCATCCCTCACGAGGGGTCGTTTAAGCCTTTCAGGATGGTTTATGAACTGGAAGGAGTTCCATCCCTTAACGCACAGCCTTCCCTCGGAGACCGGGTCGCCAGGTGCGGGGGAAACCCCCACCACCTTCTCGCCCCTTACGAGGAGGTAATATCTGCACCCGCAGCCGCAGAACGCACAGGTCGTGAGCACCGCCTTCATTGTGCCTCCTTCACCTTAGGGCCTCCCATATCCCTTTGATCCTGCTGTACGGAAAGACAGGCCCGTCCTGACAGCAATAAAGGTCACCTATGGTGCAATGTCCGCATTTGCCAACCCCGCACCTCATAACCCTTTCCAAGCTTAGAAGGATCATGCCGTCGGGTATCCCCTTCCTGTGCAGCTCAGCTATGACGAACTTGTACATGACCGGAGGACCGCAGACCGCTGCGGCGGTACGTCCGGGGTCGAGGTCCAGGTCGGGGATGAGGGTGGTTATGACCC
>Ga0164311_10000661_pt1 | contig 15621 bp, 12 predicted proteins | sample GuaBasSedimGuay2_FD_121796 | JGI IMG/M metagenome (GOLD analysis project Ga0164311, IMG submission 121796) | Subseafloor sediment microbial communities from Guaymas Basin, Gulf of California, Mexico - Guay2, Core 4569-9, 9-12 cm | ecosystem: Environmental > Aquatic > Marine > Hydrothermal vents...
CAATCTGCGCAAGAAAATAGAGAATGATCCGGATCAGTCACACTGGATAACAGGCATACGGGGGGTGGGATACAAATTCAATACTCACGGTTCTTCACCCGATCTTAACCAAACTTAACGCCATCTTCAGTGGCTTAACAATGGCCCATGGTACTTTTAAAAAAAAAGAATTTGAACCATGAACACACGAGTTTTATTGATGATCGCATTAGTGTTTCTAAGCTGTTACGTCTCCGCACAGGAAAACAAGGCATCGGTAGCACTTACAGCAGCAATTTATGAAGAAGAAGTAACGGGCAACCTTGATAAAGCAGCTGAACTCTGCCTGGATATTCTTAAGAAATATCCTGATGACCGTCCGGTGGCTGCTAAAACTCTTTACCATCTCGGATTGATCAATGAGAAAATGGGTAAACAAAAAGCTACTGAATATTTCACCCGCCTGGTTAACACGTATCCCGACCAGATCGAAATGGTAGCGCTCGCAAAGGAAAGGCTGGCGGTACTTAGCAGTCCCAGTCCCAGGACGCTAACGGCTCGCAGGCTGGAAAATCCGCCGGCCGATATCTCTATGTATGGAGCGGTCTCCCCGAATGGACGATATCTTTCCTATTGGGATTGGCGTACTGGAGATCTCACCCTGCGGGAATTGCAAACAGGGAAAGATCGTCCCCATACAGACGAGGGAACCGAAGGAGATGAAAATGCGACTGATTACCAATCGGTGGGGGCATCTGTGTGGTCAGCCGACAGCAAACAGGTTGCTTATATCTGGCAGATTCAAGATTCGGTGAGCGAGCGTATTGAATTGAGAATGGTCGGTATCGAGGGGGGTAAACCCAGAGTGATTACTCAGATAGCTGAAGCCAATGAAATGTGGAACTTGTCCTGGTCACCCGACGGGAAATATATTGCAGCCTCAGTTTCACAAAGAAATGAGCCGGATCAGATTGTGCTGGTTTCCACTACGAATGGCTCTATCCGTGTGCTTTCAGATCTTGGGCAACAGATATTTCCTACGACGATTCGCTTCACATCTGACAGCCGCCACATCATCTTCGACCGCCTGACCGATGAGATGAATCCTGAGCGTGACATCGTTGTGATGAATATTGACACAGGGCAGGAATCAGAACTCATCCAACATCCCGCCGATGATTATCTGCTTGGCTATTCAAAGGATGGCCACTGGCTCATTTTTGCCAGTGACAGGACAGGGGATCTCGGCCTGTGGGTTGTTAGCCTCTCCGGTACAAAAATCCTAGGAGAACCGAGCCTAATTAAGCCCGGTATTGAGCGCATTCTTCCCGTAGGCTTAACAAGCGAAGGCGCCCTTTACTATGGAGTGGTGAGGGCAACAGAGGATGTCTTTGCTGTCGATCTCGATCCCACGACGGGCAAAGTCACCAGCCCTCCCAGGAAGTTGGTAGAGTCCTATGAAGGAGGAAATTTCACACCATCCTTCTCCTCGGATGGGAAATATCTGGCCTATGCATCCAGGCGGGGCAACTCTCCATATCCTACCAATGTCGGAAATGCCCTGTGCATTCGAACGCTCGATACAGGGAAGGAGCAGGTTTTCTACAGAGAATTCTGGCGGATGGGGCTCAGATATATTATTGTGGGCGACTGGTCCCCTGATGGCAGATATATAACCTTTGGTGGTTCTACAGGTAATTCAGAGTATGGTATATATAGTATCCAGCTTAAAACAGGTGAGATAAAGCGAATATATCTCTGTGGCCCGGATGAACGTCTCTTGGGAGGGGCATACGGTCCTGATGAGAAGGGTTTCTTTGCACGTACTAAATTAGATGCCGGCATCTCTCAGATTGTTGTTCGTGACCTCCAATCTGGAGAGGAGAAGGAACTATTTCGTTACCCGCAGGTCGAAAGAGGAATTAGAACTACACTGTCTCCGGACGCTCAAAGGCTCTGCTTTTCAAATGCAGGCTGGGGTGGGATAAGATCCCTGAATATCATGCCGGCCTCTGGAGGAGAGGTAAAAGAGATATGGAATTTCGGAGAAATAGAAAGGGGGATTCCCGGGATTCATCAAGCATGGTCTCCGGATGGACGATATATCCTGTTTTCGGCACCTGATCTGTCCCATTTGAGGATCTGGATTTTATGGCGGGTGCCTGTTGAGGGAGGCAAACCAGAGAAGATTGGACTGCAAAGAAGCTGGGGCATACACAACCTTACGATAAGTCCTGACGGGCGACAACTCGGTTTTGCAGGCAGAGGAGGAGCCTCAACTGATTCCGAATTCTGGGTGTTGGAGAATTTCCTGCCGGAAGAGAAATAGGATACATCATAAGAACATACTCAGGGGTACAAAGTCTGATCTGATCTTTGTGCCCCTGCTAATCAGGTGAGGACCTTCAGTATACCCCTCACATAGCCCACCGATTCGGCCAGGCCTGCCAGGGGATCTTTCCCATCCTTCTCGTATTCAAAGCTAACTACTTTGCTGTAGTTCTCTTCGAGCAGCATCTTCAGAAACCCGGGTATGTCGATAACACCATGACCAATTTCCAAGGGTTTACCTGACGGATCAGCTTTGTCTTCGTCCTTAATGTGGATGTCATGCACCCGATCCATATATTTCCGGGTATCTTCGATGGGATCCTCACCAATCCGAATGGTATGCCCGATATCCACGCACAGCCCCATGCCAGGATCCATATCCTTAATCAGCTTGTAGGCACTTTCCGGGGTGGGATACTTTTTATCACCCGGACCGTGATTATGAATGGCCAGTTTGATACCGGTCTCTTTTACTTTTGAATTACAATGCGCGAGCAGCTCATGTTCAGGGACCCCAACAATCAAATCCATTCCGGCATGTTCGGCATAGGTAAATGCATTTTCAACCTCCTCCGGGTTTTTCATGTAGATTACTCCTCCGCCATAAAGATCAATACCGGCTTCATTTACTTTAGCGGCTCCGGCTTTGATTTCATCTGCTGTTGAATCCAAAGGCATATGCATGCTCTTCAAACAGAGTTTTGGGATGCCCAGTCTTACTGTCATAGCAATGGTTTCCTCCAGGCTGAATTCCCGGAAGGTGTATGAAGCGATGCCCAATTCAAAGGGCACTTCTGGCCCTTTTGCATAACTTGCCGGATGTGCTGCAAGTAAGGAAGGAGCCTGAGTAGCTACCAGGGCGGTACCCGATAGCCTGAGAAAATTGCGTCTGGAAAAATGCATGGTTTTAGGATTAGGATGAACAATTTTTCATTACTGCAGTCAAATTAAAAAAAAAACTGCTACATGGCAGTACAGGGGATACATTTTTCTGCGTAACTTGAATCTCCCAAACAGGGACTGATAGAAAGTATAATTTAATATATATGAGATATGAAGAGATTTAAAATGGTATTGTCCGCGCTTATGTTGACTCTGGTCTATGTAAGTACTTTGGCCCAGGGGGATCCCATGGCGCCCATGACCAACGATGAAAGTGTTCGCACAGGGGTACTGGAAAACGGAATGACTTACTACATCAAATCCAACCAGGAGCCCAAAGAGAGGGCCTCCTTTTATATTATTCAAAATGTGGGGGCACTGCTTGAGGAGGATAACCAGAATGGACTGGCTCATTTCCTGGAGCATATGGCTTTTAACGGAACTGAGCATTTTCCGGATAAGGGGATCATCGATTTCCTGGAACGGCATGGTGTGGCATTTGGGGAGAACATCAATGCTTATACCAGTCAGAATCAGACCGTTTATAACCTATCGGATGTGCCGGTGAATAAACCAGGTATTCTTGATAGTTGTTTATTGGTCCTGAATGACTGGTCCAATTACCTCTTGCTAACCGAAGAAGAGATCGATGCAGAACGTGGAGTGATTAAGGAAGAGTGGCGTACCCGAAGGACTGCACAATTCAGAATGTACTCAGCCTCCATGAAGTATCTCTATCCCAATTAAAAATTTGCAGAGCGGGATGTGATAGGAGATCTGGATGTAATCGAAAATTTCGAATATGATGCATTGAGAGACTTTTATCATAAGTGGTACAGAACCGATCTTCAGGCCATTGCCATGGCTGGTGATTTCGATGCTATAGAGATGGAAAACAAGGTGATCGATCTGTTTTCAAAGATTCCGGCTGTTGAAAATGCTCCGGAAAGGCCTTTCTATGAAATCCCGGATCAAGATGCGCCTGTTTATGGACTTGTAACCGATGCAGAGGCCGACCAGACTATTATTCAATACATGATTCGTCACAGGAAAAGCGACGACGGACCTGAAACCTTTATGGGACACCGGGAGCGGTATATTCACCAGCTCTTTAACTCTATGACGGGACAACGCATGCAGGAGTTGGTTCAAAAGGGCGATCCTCCATTTGTTGTTGGGGTGATCAATTATGGAGATTATGAGAGAGGCTATGAAGCCCTCAGTGCCATCGCCCTGCCAAAGCCCAACCAGGAGGAACTAGGTTTTACAGCACTAATAAGCGAGCTGGAGCGGGTAAAACGATATGGATTTACTCAGGGAGAGCTGGACCGTGCCAAAGCAGAGATACTTGCCCAATGGGAGAAGTATTATAAAGAGCGGGATAAGATCAGCAATGAGGAGCATATCAATGCCTACGTGGACAATTTCTTAGATGGGGATGCCTATCCCTCAACAGAATTTGGATACCAGGCTGTTCAGACCATTCTTCCCACCATTACCCTGGCAGATTTCATGCAGCGCTTACCAACATGGATTGATGGTAAAAATCAGGTATTGGTGGTACAGGGACCAGAAGGAGAGGGAGTGGAGCATTTATCAGAAGCTGCTTCCATGGCCATCCTGGAGCAAGTCGCGGCAGCTGATTTGGAGCCTTACCAGGACGAGGAACTTGCGGAATCGCTGGTCTCCGGCGAACTGGCACCGCATGCAGTTGTCAGCGAGAAGAATCTGGAGGTGCTGGATGCAGTGGAATGGACCCTGGAGAATGGTGCCCGTGTGATTTTCCGACAGGCAGCTTACGAAAAGGACCAGATCCAGATCAGGGCTTACAGCAAAGGAGGCAGCTCTCTTTATGGAGATGAAGATGTGCCCACAACAGATATGCTGACCATGCTGATCCAAATGTACGGGGTAGGGGATTTTGATGCCATGGGGCTTCAGAAAATGCTGACAGGGAAAAACATCTCCCTGCAGCTGAGTCTGAGAAATCTCTCAGAAGGATTGAACGGAACTGCCAGTCCCCAGGATATGGAGGCAATGATGCAGCTGATATATCTGCATTTTAATCAACCCAGGTTTGATAAAGAGGCGCATGATGCAATTATTGCCAGGTATATGGCTTTCGTGGAGAATATGAACAACAATCCCCAGAAAGTGATGGGCGATTCATTGAACCTGATTGCCACAAATTATCACCCACGTACCAGAGTTTTGGACCAGGAATTTCTTCAGGATGTAGACTATGAAAGAATTGAAGCAGTATACCGTGAGCGCTTCGCCGATGCAAGCGATTTCTTCTTTATTATCGTCGGTAATATGGAAGCGGAAGAGGTGAAGTTACTGGCTCAAAAGTATATTGGAGCCATAAGCGATCTGGACAGGACTGAAACCTGGATTGATCACAAAGTATATGAACCGGAAGGTTTAGTGGAAAAGACCATCCCCCTTGCTCTGGAAACTCCCAAGGCCAATGTAAATATCATAATCAACCAGGAGATGGACTATAATCCTTATAACCAGATGGTCTTAAGGGTAATTGAGGGAATCCTGGACCTCAGGTATGTGGAGTCTATCAGGGAAGAAGAGGGTGGAACTTATGGGGTAAGGATCAGAACCTCAGTGAGCAAATGGCCATTGGAGAAGGCAAGCATGCAGATAAATTTTGACTGTGATCCCGACCGGGCAGTAGACCTGAAGGAAAAGGTATTTGCCGAACTGAAGAAACTGGCCACAGAAGGCCCAACGGAAACGGACCTCTCCAAAACCACTGAAAATATTCTGAAGGACAGACAGGAAAGCAAGGAGCACAATTCCTACTATCTGTCAACTCTTCTTAGCTACTACCTCTATGGGATCAATTTTGATGATCCGGCGAATTATGAGGATATCGTCAATGAAATCACTGTTAAAGATGTGAAAAAAGTGATGCAGTCTTTCTATGCCGATTCTAATATCATTGATGTGGTCTTTGTCCCACAGGAGGAAGCTCTTGCGGAATAGTATGGAGGATTTTTAAAAGAGCCCGTGGATCTGTGCGTCGATGTCGTCGATAACCTTACTTAGATCTTCCGGTTTATCCCGGAAATTGTTGTTGTCCACATTCACAATCAACAATTTACCAAGGTTATAAGTCTCGACCCAGGCTTCGTAACGTTCATTCAGATGTTTCAGGTAATCCAGGCGAATGTTGTTCTCATATTTTCTTCCCCTTTGCTGTATCTGCTCAACTATTGTTGGAATGGAGGCGCGCAGGTAGATCAGCAGGTCGGGAGGTTCTATCAGGGAGCTCATCAGATTGAAGAGAGCAAAGTAGTTTTCAAAGTCCCTGGTACTCATTAATCCCATGCTGTGAAGGTTGGGAGCAAAAATAAAGGCGTCCTCATAAATAGTACGGTCCTGGATGATTTTTTTTCCCGACTGACGAATCTTTACAATCTGGCTGAAACGGCTGTTTAGAAAATAGATCTGCAGGTTAAAAGACCAGCGCTGCATGTCCTGGTAAAAGTCATTCAAATAGGGATTGTCATCCACATCTTCATAGTGTGCTTCCCAGGCGTAATGCTTAGATAATAAACTTGTTAAGGTGGTTTTACCGGACCCGATGTTTCCCGCAACAGCTACATGCATATATCTTGATTTAATGGGTGAGTCAGACTAAAGATAGTAACTTTATCGGGTTAAAATGTCAGATAGTTCATCTAAATATTTCCTATCGTTTGCAAGCCTTGGAATTTTGTTTTGTCCGCCCAGTTTCCCACGTTTTCGCATCCAATTATAAAAGGTTCCGGGTTGAAGTGAAACTACTTTTGGAAGCATCAGAGTAAGGTCTTTGTACCGTTTGGCTTCGTAATCCGAGTTGACGGATTGAAGCGCAGTATCGAGCACCTCTGTGAATCGATCCAGCTTGTCAGGGGGCGTCTCAAATTCAATCATCCATTCATGTCCCCCTTTGGAATTGTCACTCATAAACACGGGCCCTGCTGTGTATTCCTTGATCACTGCCCCGGTCTCCTGGCATGCTTTCATCAGTGCTTTCTCAGCGTTCTCCATAATCACCTCTTCCCCAAAAGCATTGATGTAGGATTTGGTGCGTCCTGAAATTTTAATCCTGTGCGGATTGAGGGAGGTGAATATGACCGTATCGCCGATCATATAACGCCACAATCCAGCATTGGTGGTAATCACAATGACGTAGTTCACTCCCTTTTCCACGTTGCCAACGGTATAGATGGGAGGATTGGGTTCATCCATGCGATCCAGGGGGAGAAATTCATAAAATATACCAAAGTCGAGCATCAGGAGCATATCATCCCGTTCCAGATCGTCCTGGATCGCAAAGAAGCCTTCTGAAGCGTTGTAGGTTTCCAGGTAGTTCATCTTGTCGGAAGGAATCAGCTTTTTGAAGGATTCACGGTAGGGAGTAAAACTAACCCCTCCATGGGTGAAGAGCTCCAGGTTGGGCCAAACATCAAGGATATTGTCTTTTCCTGTGAAGTCGAGAACTGCCCTTAAAAGCACCAGGTTCCAGGAAGGGACGCCTGCAATGCTGGTCACATTTTCATTGATGGTGTAGCGGGTAATTCTATCAAGCTTTTCTTCGAAATCGGGTATCAGGGCAATTTCGGAAGTCGGTGTTCGGATAAATTGGGCCCAGAAGGGAAGGTTTTCAATGAGCACTGCCGACAGGTCCCCGTAGTAGGACTGGTTGCTAAGATTATTAACTTCCGCACTTCCTCCCAGTGTAAGGGTTTTTCCTTTCAGAACGGAACTATCAGGTTTCTGTTTTGTATAAAATGCAATCACATCCTTGCCGGCCCTGAAGTGGCAATCTTCCATTGCTTCGTTGCTGACCGGGATAAACTTACTCTTATCGGAAGTGGTGCCTGACGATTTGGCAAACCATTTGATCTCAGTGGGCCATAGCAGGTTTTGTTCGCCTTCACGAAGCCGGTTGATATAGGGTTTTACATCATCATAGGTAGAAATGGGGACTCTAAGCTGAAATTCTTCGATGGTAGAGATGGAGTCGTAACCATACTGAATACCCCAGGTGGTCCGCATCGCCTGTTCTATCAATCTGCTAAAAACTTCCCGCTGTACATCAATGGGATATTTCATGAACAGCTCAATCTGGTGGAGCCGTTTCACATTCACCCATGATATGATGGAATTCAGCAGGGGCATGCAGGATCGTTTACAGGATCAGCATGGCATCTCCATAGGTACCGAACTTGTACTTCTCCTTAATGGCAACCTCATAGGCATGCATCAGTTGATTGTAGCCTGCGAAAGCAGAGACCATCATCAGCAATGTTGAATAAGGCAGGTGGAAGTTAGAGATCATCCTGTTGGGTACACTGAATTCGTAGGGAGGAAAGATAAATTTATTGGTCCACCCGTCAAACTCTTTCAGGAATCCATCAGTGGAAACAGAACTCTCGAGGGTTCTCATAACGGTCGTTCCAACAGCGCATACATTATTTTTCCGGTCTTTGGCTGCATTAACCAGATCTACCGAATCATTCTGGATATATATTCTTTCGGAGTCCATCTTATGTTTGGTCAGGTCCTCCACATCTACAGTTCGAAAATTACCAAGTCCAACGTGAAGCGTGATATAGGCAAAATTAACTCCCTTGATCTCAAGACGCTTCAATAGTTCCCGGCTGAAGTGCATGCCTGCTGTGGGAGCTGCTACGGCACCTTCATGCTTTGCATAAACAGTCTGGTATCTTTCTTTGTCCTCCGGCTCCACTTTCCGTTCGATAAATTTGGGAAGTGGAGTTTCACCCAGTTCAAACAGTGTTTTTTTGAATTCATCATAGTCTCCATCGTAGAGGAAGCGAAGGGTTCTTCCCCTGGAGGTGGTGTTATCAATCACCTCGGCAACAAGTACATCATCTTCTCCGAAGTAGAGTTTGTTTCCGATCCGGATTTTTCGGGCTGGATCTACAAGTACATCCCAGAGACGTTGTTCCCGGTTAAGCTCCCTTAATAGAAACACTTCTATCTCGGCTCCGGTTTTCTCCTTGTTTCCATATAGACGGGCAGGAAACACCTTGGTATCATTGAACACCATTACATCACGATCATCGAAATAGTTGATGACATCTTTAAAAGTTAGGTGCTCAATTTGTTCTGTTTCGCGGTGCAAAACCATCAGTCTTGATTCATCACGATTCTTGGCTGGGAATTTTGCAACCAGCTCAGGGGGTAAGTTGAATTTGTACTGGGAAAGCTTCATATGATAGGATGTGAATTTTTGATTGAGGCGAGCCTCGTTATACGTAAGAAACACAAAAAGGTTACAAAGGTTTAAGATTATTTATAAAGTTCTCTACGGAAATGGCCTGATCCACATGGTAGGGGCCAATTCTGGTCCGTCTGAGCCCGGTCAAATGGGCCCCTGAATCGAGCATAGATCCCAGGTCTCTGGCCAGAGATCTGATATATGTGCCCTTGCTGCAATCTACCTGGAGTGTAAGGTCGGGCAGCTCTGCAGATAGCAATTTCAGCTGGGATATGTGTACATGCTGAGGCTTCAGTATAACCGTTTTGCCTTTTCTGGCCATGGCGTAGGCGCGTTTTCCATCTACACTTTTAGCTGAATAGAGGGGAGGCATCTGTTCCTGATCACCTGAAAGCTGCGTTAGAGCCTGCTCAATTTTTTCGGGAGTCACATGCTCCCAGGGAAATGTAAGATCTACTTCTGTTTCCAGGTCGAAGGAAGGAGTGGTGGCTCCAAGCCTGACCTGTGCTGTATAAGCCTTATCCATATCCTGGTACTGCATGATCTGCTTGGTGGCCTTCCCCGTACAGATGATAACCAGTCCGGTAGCCAGAGGGTCCAGGGTACCTGCATGCCCTACCTTGATTTTCTGGATTCCCAGGTTGTGTCTGAGCGATTTTCGGATCTTGTTGACCACATCAAATGATGTCCAGGTCAGGGGCTTGTCAATGTAAAGAACTGTTCCTTCAAGGAATGTTTCGGGACGATTATACTCCATTGAATCAGGCAAATATGATTGAAATGATTCCCACTACCACGCAATAGATGGCAAACCAGTAAAGGTTTCCTTTTTTTACAAGATTGATCATCCACCTGCAGGCTAAGTATCCGGATAAGTAAGCTGCCAGGAAACCAATGATCAGGGAGCTTATGGAAATACCAACTTCCGAAGAGGATGATGACATAGAAAGAATATCCAGCAGGGCGGCACCCATGATAGGGAACAGCACCATCAGAAAGGAAAACTGTGCCACATCGCTGCGCCCGTTCTTTAATAAAAGACCAGTAGAGATGGTTGCCCCGGATCTGGAAATTCCTGGAATGATCGCCATAGCCTGTGCAAGGCCCATAAGCAGCGCATCCAGGTACGGAATCTTCTTTTTTCCTGGTTTGACCAGCTGGGTGGAGATCAGCAACAGGGCTGTTATCAAAAGGGCACCGCCTACCAGCACCAGGTTTCCAGAAAAGAAAGAAGCTGCCTCATCCCAGAATAGGACTCCCACGATCAGGATCGGAATCATAGAGACAAATATCTTGGATACATACCGGGTCTCCTCGTTCCATTGAAATTTGAACAGACCAGTAAAAAGTTTAAGAATATCCTTATAGAATACGGTGATGGTACTTAGTACGGTGGCAAAATGAACCAGAACGGTGAAGGATAGACTCTCCTTTACTTCTACGTTTAGGAGGACTTTCCCTATTTCAAGATGTCCGCTGCTGCTTACAGGAAGAAATTCTGTGAGTCCCTGGACCAGCCCAAGGATTAATGCTTCAAACCAGGTCATTTGCTATCCGATTTGGGCTTTTTCATGATGGCCCAAATTTCGAAGATAAATCCTGCAAGTACAACAATGGGTGCCAGTGTAATCCGGCGAAAACTGAATATCTCCTCTTCATTAAAAATGGCAGGATCTTCGGATTTCCCCCCGATCATCAGGATGAACCCTACTACTATGATGACAAATCCAATGACCAGGAGTATGTAATTTTCCTTGGCCAGAGCAAAGCTCTCTTTTTCAGTGCTTTTCTTACTCATATTGACTCAATTAATAAAGCTTATCTGTTTTTATATTCAGGTATTTATTTACCGCAAAGAAGGTTGAAACCCAGTTGAGGACGATGCCTGTAAGAATCACTCCCAGCGCCAGAATAGACATCATGTCATAATCTTTAAAGGATATCACTCCCTCAAACTCCTCCTGAAGCAGGTAGATTAACCCGAACAGAATTGCGAGTGCTACCAGGCTACCGGTAAAACCCATGGCAGCACTTGTAAAGAGGAAGGGTTTCCGGATAAAGCTCCGCGTTGCACCAACCAGCTGCATGGTATTGATAATAAATCGTTTGGAGTAAATCGACAGCCTGATGGTATTGTTTATCAGGGTGACGGAGATCAGTGTAAGCAAGATGGAAAATCCAAGGATGATAAGGGTAATCTGGCGTATATTCTCATTTACTGTGTACAACAGGGATTTTTTATAGTACACTTCCTCAATGGAGTCATATTGCATGAGGTCCTGCTCAATGATCATCACTGAATCGGGATTTGCCCAGCGCTGGTGTAACCTGACTCTTATGGACGGGGGAAGAGGATTATAGCCCAGGAAGCGAATGAAATCCTCTCCCAGCATCTGTTCGGTTTCTAATGCCGCTTCCTCTTTGGTGATATACTCGGTGGAGAGGATAAATTCCCTGGAATCCAGAATTTTCTGAAGCTGGTAAATATCTGCTTCCTTGACATTTTCCTTGAGGATAACATTGAAGCCAATACTCTCCATCACCTGCTTACGAATGTTCCGGCCATTGATTAGCAACAATCCTACCATCCCGAGTAGTAATAATACAAGTGATATACTAATGATCGAGGTAATGTAAGAGCTACGTATTCTCCGGGAATATGTCCTGTTTTCCTTCTTTGACATGCCTAAAAAATTGGCTGTCGCAAAGATAGGAATTTAATCGAGGATTTTGGTCCACCCGAAGGAATCCTCCAGATCACCATTTTGTATCCCCAGGAGGGTCTCGTAGAGTTTCGTGGATACAGGACCCGGCGTGATCCCGTCCCCGAAAGAATAGGTAATTCCATTGTCAACATCAGCCACCTTTCCGATGGGCGAAATAACGGCCGCTGTACCACAGGCTCCGGTCTCTTCGAATGTGGATAGTTCTTCTACAGGTACAGGCCGCACTTCCACCTTCATCCCCATCTGTTCTGCAAGCGTCTGGAGACTCCGGTTGGTGATTGATGGAAGGATGGAGTGTGATTTTGGAGTGATGTAGGTGTTATCTTTGATTCCAAAGAAATTCGCCGGACCGCACTCATCGATGAATTTTTTCTCCTTGGCATCAAGGTAAAGGGCGGTGGCAAAACCACTCTGATGAGCATCTGCAATGGAACCCATGCTGGCTGCATAGTTTCCTCCTACCTTCAGGTGGCCTGTTCCCAATGGTGCTGCTCTGTCATGATCCCTGCATATCATCACATCCACTGGTTTGAATCCAGCTTTGAAATAGGGTCCCACCGGCATCACAAATATCAGGAAGGTGTATTCTGCTGCGGGTTTTACACCCACCTCCGGACCGGTTCCAATCAGTAAAGGACGGATATAGAGAGATGCACCTGTACCATGGGGGGGTATAAAGCGCTTATTCAACATGACAACCTTCTCCACTGCTTCCATAAAGAGCTCAACCGGAACTTCGGCAAGGTGAATTCCTTTGGCCGAATCGATCATTCTCTTGGCATTCTCCTTATGGCGAAACAGCCTGATGCGTCCATCCTTTCCGGTAAATGCTTTTAGTCCTTCGAAGGACTCCTGACCGTAGTGCAGGCACGTAGCTCCGATATGAATAGGTAGATATTGGTCTGAGGAGACTTCAAGCTTACCCCAAAGGCCATTTTTGTATACGCATCTTACATTGTAATCGGTCTCCATTATCCCGAAGCCAAGATTTTTCCAGTCAAGTTCCATGATGATATGTTAGAGGTTATAGTAAGAGACCAAAAGTAATCAAACATCCTCGCTGCAACAATTAAGAAAGGATGTTGTAAAAGGATGTTTTATATCCATCTTTCCAGGTCCAGGGTGGACATTTGATCGCTCCCAGATACTTCACGCATTCGTTGGGCTGCAAGGGTGTAGAATTCAAAGCCAAATAGCAGTTCCTGTTGTTGTTTTTTAAACTGTTGTCCATTGATTTTTGAACCGGCCTCTTTCAACTCCTTGAACAAAAGTTTCATTTGATCAGTATAATCGGGTTTGCCGATAAACTCCATTCTGGCATCGATCAGGATTTTTTCCAGGCGATTGTTTGGGTGAAATGGTTTTTTAGTGGCCAGGATCAGATTACAGATCTGGTCGATCTGACTTTCCGAATAATCAAAATGGGGGAGGATCTCCCTGCAGAGGACAGCGGAGCGGTTTTCAAAATTGGAATATTCGTGGATGAGTCCGGTGAATTGCATCAGCGCTGCGCTTCTCACCAGTAAACGGTCTTCCTGTTCTATTCCTTCTGATCGGCATAAGAGAAAGGATTGCATATACTCCTTCTTGGCGTATTCCAGCGTGTGAAAGTAAAGAGCTTCCGGAAGCTGGCTTAAGATATCATTGAAAACTTTATCTTCCAGGTCGCCAAGCCGCAGAAGTTGCAGTTTTAAAAAGAATCGTCTGTTGGGGATTTCCTTTAAGTCGACCGATAACTCCGGACGCAGGCCGTTCACATAATACATATCGATGTTTCCCTTGTACTTTACAGGAAGCTTTCCTCTGTACTCACAAAGGAAATAGTCTTTCACCATGCTATAGGTTATTCCGGAAATATTTATTCTTCCTGGAGTGCCTGATGATTCCATGCGGGAGGCGGTATTTACGGTATCGCCCCAGAGGTCGTAAGAGATTTTTTTATGACCCACAACACCTGCAATAACCGGACCGGTATGGATCCCGATTCTCAGGTCCCAGATTTCTGCTCTGGACGATTTTAGTTGTTGCATATAGCATTGCATCTCCAGGGCTGCCATCACTACTTCTACAGGATTTGTACTGTTTTTGTAGGGAATTCCTCCGGCAGCCATGTAGGCATCACCAATGGTTTTAATCTTTTCAATATTGTATTTTTCAACCACCGAATCGAAGTGAAAGAAGAAGGTATCCAGTTCATCTATCAGCTTCTCAGGGTTCATTTCTTCCGCGATTTTTGTAAAACCCTGTATATCAGAAAATAACACGGTGGCTCTTTCGTATTTATCCCATTTGGCCTTTCCTTTATTTTTGATTTGATTGGCGGTTTCTTCCGGAAGAATCTCAGCGACCAGTTTGTCCGATTGCTCCTTTTCAGCAGTCAGGTTTTTGAATCTGAGCTCCATTTTTTCCTCAATCCTTAATACTGCCCTGTGGGAGCTCAGTAAGTTCCATTTTTGAAAAAGAAAGAGTCCTGCCAAGATTAGAAGGCCATAGATAACATAGGCATACCAGGCCAGGTAGAATGGAGGCGCAATGCTAAATGGCATCTGCGGGGCTTCGCTTACCCTTCCGTATAGGTCCATCGCCTGCACGTCAATGGAATACTTCCCATGCTTTAATCCAGACACCTTATAATTTCTGTTGGAGCTCCACCCGGACCAGGTTGTATTGCCGGGTCCTATCCTGTATCTGAAAAGAGGCTCAGGAAGGCGTTGCAGATAAAGACCGGAGATCTGAAAGCTTAGCATGTCATCTGCAGCTTCTGATTCCAGGCGCTTTATGGATATAAGGTCAGTTACACCTTTCAGGCTGTGCAGGTCAAAGAGCGAGATTTTATCCTTGCCGGTAAGAAACAGTACACTGTCGGCAAATGCCATATCAACCACGTCTCCAAGGTAAGGTAATACTGGAAAGGCAGCATACGTGGCTGTGGGCTCATCCAGGTTACTGGTGTACAGCACCCGGGAAAGAAAATCACCGCTGTTTTGAAGAATCCAGAAATTACCATTGCTTGCCGGAAGGATCATATCTGAATTGGAGAGTAGTTCGGACCTGTGACCTTCAGGCAAGGGGTGAAAGATCTCCTCATTACGGTCGTAGCGATATATTTGTTGACTGCCTATCAGGAGAAGGTCCTGCTCCACTTTCAGAAGTTTATACAGAAGTTCATCTGTGTGTAAGGGAATGGAATTGATTTTATCGGCTCTGTTGTTGATTCTGAATACGCCCTTATTGCACAGAAAGAAAGTGTTGTTATTGTAGTTTGTAAAAGAGTGTGAATATTGAAGCGATGTGTTTACGGAACTGGATTTCCAGCCATCATAGCTTAGCTTATAGCTGACAATTCCCTCCTGGCCTGATACCAGAACGCTTCCTTTCCTGAGGGCCTGAATCCCGGTAAATGAGCCTTTATCGATTAGTTCAGCAAGACTATCAGTGATCAGATAAAGACCA
>Ga0164311_10000664_pt1 | contig 15590 bp, 44 predicted proteins | sample GuaBasSedimGuay2_FD_121796 | JGI IMG/M metagenome (GOLD analysis project Ga0164311, IMG submission 121796) | Subseafloor sediment microbial communities from Guaymas Basin, Gulf of California, Mexico - Guay2, Core 4569-9, 9-12 cm | ecosystem: Environmental > Aquatic > Marine > Hydrothermal vents...
ATATATAATAATATAATATAGGGGGATTTCAAATGAAGTTAATTGAGTTAATTGAGATTGAGAGCTGGAAGAATGAAGCTAAGTTTCAGTGTGTGGGTTGTTGTCACAATAATTTAAGGGTGGAAGAATGAAGAAATACGTTTTTGATTTGGCGAAGTGTCTTACTCTCAAAGAATATTATTTTGAAGTAGAAGCAGACACAGAAGAAGAAGCAAAGAAGAAATTAAGCAAAATTGGCTTTAATGCAGGAAAACGTTTAAGTTGTGGGTGGTGTGGAGACTTTGATAAAGCAGAGGTGGAAGAATGAAGACTAAGTTTCAGTGTGTGGGTTGTTGTGAATGGTTCACTAATGACGAGTATGCTAATCACAAATGTAAAGAAAGGATTAATTTCCTTTGAATTCGATAAGGTGATATTATGACTACTGAAACGGGAGATAGCGTGTTTCGGTGACGAAGGATTTTAATGTTGATGATATTGCTAATCATATAAGTAAGATATAAGTAAGCGTGAAGGAAAGATTCAGTTAGATGAAACATATGATGGAGGAATATGAAAATGGAAATTGAGACAGAGTTTGGGAAAGCAGTTGGTTCACCGGCAGAAGTTGCAGAGTTGATCCGGGAGCTCGGAACGCAGCAGAAGCAGAAGCAGAAGCAGAAGCAGAAGCAGAAGCAGAAGCAGAAGAGTGTTGAGCACACGAAGGTTGGCACACAGGTTACGAAGCCGAAGATTGTTCCGTTTAGTAAGCATCGTCGGAATAAGAAGTGGACGAGTGAAGAGGATGCGTTTCTAGTGAAGCTGGTGAATGCTGGTCGGAAACGTCGTCTTATTGCGAAGGATATTGGGCGGACTGTGAAGGCGGTGAATCTTCGAGTGTTCATCTTGAAGCGTGAGGGAAACCATCGGTTTCTCTAAGTGCAGAGTCGGTTTTAGGATGGCTGCAGGTTAGTTCGAAAAGTGCAGGAGGAGATATGTATGGCGAAATATGAAGTGGAGAAGGATTTGGTGTTGCATAGTTATGAAGAACCTACGGAGAAGGGTAAGTTGAAGGTAACAGTCCATCAGTATAATGGTGGTGTGCGTAAAGTGCAGATTACTCGCATGTTGGTTTCGGAAGCGGGTGTTGAATCGTTTGTGAAGCTTGGTCGTTTAACGGCTGCTGAGCTGGTTTCATTATGCAAGTTGCTTACTAATGCGCAAGAAGCGTTGGAGTGATGAACATGACGTGGGTTGAAAAGGCACAAGAGTATTACTGTCTTTTTGCAGAAGCGACGACAAGAAAGTAAGTGCAGAGTGAGTTATGAGCAAGCTGGAGGTGCTTTTGAAGATGGAGTTTGAGTGCAGAGTGAGTTATGAGCAAGCTGGAGGTGCTTTTGAAGATGGAGTTTGAGAGATGGAAATTGATTTCGTTGTATGTATGTAGCATGGCGGGAATATTGGTGAGTGGTTGGGCGATGTTCAATCTTGCAGAGACTACTACGGTTAAGTCAGCGTTGTTGTTCATTCCAATGTTCGTATGTTTCACGATGGCGTTTGTGATTGGGACGACGTTACGGAGAGGATAAGATGGGTTCGTACACATATGTAGAAAATCATTCGGTGAGGATTGTTGATAAGGAAGGGTTGAAGGATTTCTTTGCTACGTGTAAGGGTACTGATGCTGCTCATTATGTGAAAGCACTTGCAGTTGAAGGTGACTATGTGAACTTTGAGGGTATGGACGGTTGGAAAATCATTTCGTATTGGTACACTGGTTTCCTTGAATTTTTGCGTGGGTTAGCTATCTTTGTTGAAGGTGAAGTGTCGTTGAGGTATGAGACGAATAATGAGTTTGCGACAATTGTGTTTAATGATGCAGAGTGTTTGATCAGTCTTGGTACACTTCAGTGGGAGCCGAATGTTAGTGTTGAGCGGTTTTCAAAGTTGAATACTAATTATATCAATGGTATCATTCCGAAGTCACCTAATAGAAAGCACATGGGGCAGTTACCATCGTATTTAAAAAGGTGGAAGATGATGCGTAAGATTTAGGTTTACTTTTAAATGATGTTTAATGGAAAACTTTTTAAAGAAAGGCATATTTACTTAAACGGAAGGTGTCCTGAGTAATCGTTTGAAGGCGTATCAGAAGAAGAAGTTTATGGAGGAAGTGTAATGGAGACTTGGAGAGAGTGGAATGGTGTTGAGAAGTGTTTCGCTGTTGCGATAACTGCATTGTCAGGCGCTGGTCTGATCCTAATTGCAGTTGATGTTGTGGTGATGGTACTGTGATGTGGGGTATTCCTACTTGGGGTTGGCTTATTATCTTGGGCTTAGTTGTTGGTTTGTATGTGTTCCTTGATAAGAAAGTGAAAGAGAAAGAGCGTGATTATTAATGTTTCATAATCATCATTTACCATATGGTATGGCGAGTGAATGGTCCGGTGCGGAGCGTCGAGGAATGGAAAGGTGCGGTAAGGTATGGACGTGGACGTGGCAGGATAGAACGATATGGCATGGCTTAAACTTTTTTATATTCATATTCATATTGGGTTTGGCATGGACAGGAGAGGTAATGTATGTCGGGTTCAGGCGGGTTCAGGCGTGGTAAACATTTTTCATAATTCATATTCATCGTGTCGGGGTTTGGCAAGGTAAGGAGGTTGGGCACTGGCAAGGCGAGGAAGGAATCACGCATAGTAATGACAAAGCGAGCGAGTTGGGGCAAGGTTCGGGGCGAGTTAGGGGTGTGTTCCGGCATGGCTTAAACTTTTTCAAACTTTTGGAATGAAAATAAAACAAACATGGTAAGGTGATTGGAAAAATGATGAAAGCAAAAACAAGTGAACCACAGGAAGTAGTTATTCAAGCGATTGATCGACAGCAAGTTGTGATTGAAGTTGAAGGTGTTGAAGGAAGTAGTTTGATTACGCACAGATTAAGTGCGGAGACTATGGAGAAAGTAATGAGTAAGGAGACGGGGAGTGTGAAGAAGAAGGAGTTCCGTAATTTTGACAATGAGTATAAGAGTTGTTTTTATTACACTCCTGAAGGTAAGTATGGTATTCCTGCTGCTGCATTTATGGGTAGTATGTTAGATGCTGCAGTTGCAAGTAACGTACCGAAGACACAAGTGAAGCGGGCGGTTCGTATGCTTGGTGACATTTTGGAGTTAGATGTTGCGAAGAAGAATGTGAATCGTCGTGTTGATTATCCTCGACGTGCTGGATTGAATGGTGCTCCTGATGAGCGTCACCGTCCTGAGTTTCACGACTGGAAGTGCAAGTTGTTCATCGAGTATGATGGCAATCAAATCACTTTGAATCAGATTGTGAATCTGATCAATCAAGCTGGCTTTAGTAGTGGTGTTGGTGATTGGCGTCCGAGTTCCCCGAAGAGTTCTGGAAATCACGGTATGTTCAGAGTATCAGAAAAGAAAGCAAAGAAAGAGAAAGCAAAGAAAGAGTGAAGAGGTAACTGAAAATGGCTACAAGAGGAAGACCTAAGAAGCAACGGTTTAAAGCTGCGGAAGGCAGTCCGATTACTGATAAGCAAGCGCAGAGTTATGGTTCGCGTATTGTTGAGTTGATGAAGGAGCTTGGGAAAGATACTTTGTCCCCAAGTGATATCGTGGCTGATGCGAAGAAGCCTGAGGTTGCGTATCATAGCTTTTTTGAGTGGGACGATAAGCGTGCGTCTGATTTGTATCGTTTGCGTCAAGCGGGTAGTATGACGAGAAGCATTGTTGAGGTTGTTATTACTCGTGAGGATAAGCCTCCGACGAAGATGCGTGCTTTCTTTAATGTGCAAGATGGTAAGCATAAAGGGTATGCGAAGCGTGAGTATGTGTTTAGTCATGCTGATACTCGTGAGCAAGTTATTGGTCGTGCGTTTCAAGAGGCACGTTCGTGGGCTAATCGTTATGAGAGTTACACTGAGCTTTCTGCAATTGTCAAAGTGATCAAGGATGAAGTGCAGAAGAACGCTACCTGTAAACCAAAAGTGCAGAAAGGTAAGAAACGATAAGAGTTTGGAGGGATTGAAAATGGTAATTGCAAAACCCCCTGTTGGAAGAAGGAAGAAGCCGAAGGTGAAGGTGTTGAATACTGAGCCTAAGGGTATGAAGCTTGGTGATTTTGATAGTGTGAAGAAGGGTTCTGTTGATTTAATTGATGGGCTTGTCTTAGTTGCATCAGGGTTCGCTCGGTTGATCGGGTTTTCCATTTCGACAATGATTGATGGTATGAAGTGGATGTTTAAAGAAGAGAAAAAGAAGCCTGAGCGTTTCATAATGGTTGGTCGAAAGAATAGGTGAAATGAGATGTATACAATAGCAGATGTGAAGAATATCTCTGTCGATATAGTTGGTACGATAAGTGCATGGCTACTTAATAATATAGATGTGATTGCGTGGACGTGTATGGTATTGATTATTTTCTACTGTGGAATGTGGGTCGAGCGAAGACGCAAGAAGATGGAAGATGAGTAATGACATACGAAATTCACAAGCCTGGAATGTGTGACAAGTGTGGGAAGAATCCTGAGCGTTGGATTGTACCTTTTAGATATAAAGACATGAACGATAAAGCACACATTGATACAGGTGAAGGATTCAGGCAGTATTGGATTTGTGATCCGTGCAAAGAAGAGATGGATAGAGGAATCAGAATGAAAGATAGATACGTTCCGGTGTGGGAAGAAGGGAAGCCTGATTTTGATGGGCGACGACACGACATGAGGTATGAAGATGGTAAGGCGAAAACTAAATAGACCTGCGTATAAGGTGAGGAACACTCCTATTTTTTGGTTGAATGAGATGCTTCGAAGTAATTGGACGTGTAAGTGTTGTTATGAAGAACAGCCTCCGTCTGTTTGTTTTGAAGTGATTTATCGTGTTGCGAAGAAAGGTGCGAAGGGTGAATCAAGTGATGCTCGGAAGTTGTTCTTGTGTATGAAGTGTGCTGAGGATATGTTGCAGACTTCGTTGAGTAAGGTGAAGATCATTAAGGAGCACGGTGTTGATGGCTTGAGTTTGTTTGAGGATGTATGATGGTTAAACGTGCTATGACTGTTGGACAGTTCGTGTTGAAGCATAGAGTGCAACTTCGCACTGGGGCTGATCGACGATTGATTGAAGATAATTATACTCAGAGAGTTGTTGGTTATATTGCATATGACTTTGAGGATGGTGACGATCTTGATACGAGAGCGTTCAAGGCGGTGAACCATGTGTTTGTCTTTTTTGATGTTGATGGGAAACCTCGTGGTTATTTTAATGGTTGGCAAGATACCCGTCATGCGATTCGTATGATTGAGCGTATGAAAGTGCATCGTGGGTTTGATGATCATGAGCTGAAGAAGATGAAGTTGTTACTTGATTTATAAATGTGTAAAGGAATATTTAAATATATAAGAAGTTATGTGATTGGTGATACTGATGAAACATCCGATAAATGAAACATCTAAAATTGTGTTATGGTTAATTGCTATGGTCTGTGTTGGGCTGTATGCTGTGAAGAATGTCTTAGAGGTTACTCCGACTACTGACTTCATTGATCCGCTTGTGTACTTGTTTGTACTGATTGGTGCGATTGGGTTAGGTGCGGTCTTCTGGATTATTGTAATGAAGAATATGAAGCCTGAGAATGTTGATAATGTATTTGCTATTGCAGTCGGTATGATTACTGGACGAGCATTGTTCATTCTGTTTCCTTTCTTAAATAACATTGGTGCATGGCCTTCTTTTATTGCGAAGATGTGCTTAATGGTGATTGGTTACTACGTGTTCTTGAGGCTGGTTCGCACTATGCAGAAGTCGTGGAAGCATGCGAAGAAGTATGTGTGGATTTCTAATCTATGGGTGAATGCTTCTATTGCTGTGGCTGCGACGATGATTGCAGTTGACATTGCGCCGTGGATTGCATGTGTTGCGTTGTTTGTCATTGCGTGTTATGATGCATGGGCTGTTTGGAAGAGTAAGACGATGATTAAGATGGCGCAGTATTTTCTCAAGCGTAGAATCTTCCCTGGTATTGCTGTTCCGTATAGGAACGAGGAGAAGTTTGCGATGCTTGGCGGTGGTGACATCTTTTTTATTGTGATGGTTGCTGCGTCGTTTTACAGGAATGATCTGTTGACGATGTACTTAACTGCAGGTTCGATGACGGCGGCTACGAGTCTGCTTTTCTTCATGAGTACGAAGAACAAGTTTTACCCTGCGTTGCCATTCATCTTTGGTGGTTTGCTGGTTGGAATCGCACTTCGCTTTGCTATTTGGACGGTGATGTTAATATGACTGGCCTTGAGAAGTCGAAGTCAGTGAACGTTGAAGAGATGCATGCTATGATTATGCGTATGGCTAATGTGACTGAGGAGCAGTTGTATGATGTGACGAGGTTGTTGCGGAAGACTGGTGTTAATTTGCAGTCGAAGGATATGTGGTTTGAAGAGTTTGCGGAGGAACGTTGGCGTAAGACAGCGAAGTTGAAAAAATGACTGATGAAAGTGATGAATGATGTTGAAGAAGATAATGTTCGGGATGTTCCTATTAGGTATGCTGATTTGGGTGTGGCCGAATCTTGTGCACGAGCCAGCGCATCTTGCTGCGTTGAAGATGCAGGGTGCAGAAGGCGTGGTCAATTTCGATTGGAGTTTCCCGTCTGCGCCTTCCACGACTCGTACAACGCCTGTCTCTGGGATAGTTGGCGGTCTGTTGTTCGTGTTGCTTCCTTCGATTGTGAGTGTCATCATTTTGACGATGCTTTTCCTGACGCGAAAGGAGGCGATGTATTTGACGCACGTAATTCTTCCTGCGTATCTCAGTTTCGATTTAATAATCAACATGACGAGGTACAGCCACGTGACAAGTGACTTTCATTTCTTCACAGTGCTACCGTCGTTCATCCCTATAGTGTTAGCTGGGATCGTTGGTGTATTTGCATTGTGGACTATCTCTCACGGTGTGGCAACGTTGGATGAACCAAAGAAGGTGGTACGGTGAAACAGAAGCCTAAGAAGTGTCCATTTTGCAAGAAGACGAATAAAGGTTACGTAGGTAAAAGCATATACTTTTGTTGTGGAGGTTCGCTTGGAGAACATTACGAGTGTGATATGTGTGGTGCTTTATGGCGAGAGATTACAGAAAAAGTGGTTGTTCGTAGTGAGAGAATAAACAACGACGGTGAAGTGATTGAGGTGGTAAAGTGAGTTTGATGATTGTTGAGGAGAGAGATTGTTGGGTGTGTGGTGGTGATGGTCGGTTCGTGACTATTACGAAGCATCATGTTATTCCGAAGCATCTTGATCCGAAGAAGAATGTGTTGGTTCCTGTGTGTCAGGCGTGTCATGATAAAATTAATGAAGCTGATTATAAAGGTATTCGTGATTTTTCTTACAAGATTATGAAGTTGTCTCAGGAGCATTTGAAGGTGACGCAGAAACTTGTTGAGACGACTGCGCAAGTGCATGAGCGGGTGAGTAAGGAGACTGATGAGAAGATTAAGGCTCGGTTGAAAACTCTTGGTCCGAAGAGTGGTTGGATGCAGTTTGAGAAGGGGTATGCTCAGGCGTTACATGATATGTTAGGTGAGGATATATGAGTGGCTTTGGAAAGGTAGGAGATGAAATTATGGCGGTTCACCAAGACTTCGGTCTATTCAGAATTGCCAGTGCTTTTAGCTATTGGATATCAGGTATTGCTCGAAGATGCAGTACGCACTGTGGTGAGTTTGTGTCTGGTTTCAGCCAGTGTCGTTTCCTTGAAGGTTCGATTCCTTCTCCACTCTTTCAGGAGGTTGCAAAGTGATACGCGGGTACTTAGCTCCGGATGTTATTTTACGTTTTTTAATTAACAAGGATGAGCCTTCTGTGAGTATGTTAGATCGTGCGGAGGCTAAGGAGATTGAGTTGTTGACGTCCGTGTTTTCTTTGTATGAAGCAGTATCTTCTATTGAGAAAACTGATGTTGTTGATATAGATATGTTGCGACGGTTGTTGAAGATTGTGAAGATTTCTTCTGAGATGGAGGAGGATTTGAATATTGATTATGGTCGTTTTAATGAGAAGCGTAAGCAGAAGCTGCGAAGTGCAGCGTTGAAAGAGGAATACAAAGAGAATAAGTAAACTTTTTAAAGAAATGCTATTTACTTAAACAGTATTGGGGTGAAAGTATGGAAGAGGAACAGGCAGTTGAGGAGGAGGAGAATACAGTCGTTGAAGTAGAGCGAAGACTATTGAAAGGGCTGAGAAAAAACATTGCTGTTCGTAAAGAGACATTTGGTGGGACGATGTATAATAAGAAGTCGTTGCGGTATTCGTATGTTGGTCACACAATGACTGATGTGCTTGCACGTTCTGAGGATGTTGAAGTCTGGGAGAATGATATTGCTGATGTTCCTGAAGGTATTCTTGCTGCACCGACAAGGGTGTATTATGAATTGACAAGGGATTGTAATCTTCGTTGTAAACATTGTTTCAATAGCTCTGGAAAAGAAGAGGATGATCAGCAATCTACTGGCGAGGTTTTGTTGACGCTTGATGGGTTACGAGATGATGCTGTGTTTGATGTGCGGTTTACTGGTGGTGAGTTAACGCAGCGTGATGATTGGTTTGAGATTCTTGCGTATGCTGTTGATCGAGGTTTTGCTGTGTCGTGCAATACGAATTGCGTGTATGACGATCAGACAATCGTGGATGCATTTGCAGAGTTGGCAGGCGCTGGCTTGTCACAAGTGACAACGAGTATCGATGGGAATCGTGAAGTGCATGATTGGTTGCGTGGACGTGGTTCTTATGACCGTTCTGTTGCTTCGTTGCGAGCGATGAAGGAGCTTGGTGTTCCACTTCGTATTAACACGTTGTTGTTCAAGGAGACGATTCCTCATATTGAGTCTGTGTTGGATTTGGCTGCGGAGACGTGTGAGGAAGTGAATTTCTTTTATGCTCGTCCGTTTGGAAGAGCAGCTTCATTAGATGCACACATGGTTGAGAGTGGTGAGTTATGGACTGCTTCAAAGAAGATTGAGGAGTTGCGAGATAACTATAAGGGGTTAAGTGTGTTGCATGGTGTGCAAGTGATTCAGGATAATTCTGTACAGGGTGACTTCGGATTGCGTGTTGGTGGCCCTGATGGGTTCACTCGTTTCAATGTGAATAGTGATGGAAGTATTTGGGCAGGAGGATACTCAGAACATATCAGTGGAATGTTGTGTCTTGGTTCTATGGATGCTGAGAATTATTCTGTTACTGATATTTGGCGTCATTCTCCGAAGCTTGAGTTGTTGAGGACGATGAGTGAGCGTCAACAGTTGCAGTGTAATGATTGTTCAGATCGCTACAAGTCATGTGGTGGTTTTGATTTAGAGATGGTATTGGCGAATGATATGCGGTATTGCCCAACAAGGTGAAATTATGAAGAAAGTTGTGTCAAGGAATGAAAAGTTTGGAAAGACGAGATATGATACTGAGGACTTCACTCCGAAGTTCCTGCTTGATAATGAAGTGGTGAATGTTCCTGATGGTGCTGAGTATCACCATGTTGATAATGAGGTTCAGCTTCGGTCTGATATTCTTGTTGCTCCTGTTCGTGTGTATGTTGATGTGACGAAGGGTTGTACGTTGACTTGTACGTCGTGTTTGAATGCTTCGGGTGTTGCAGGAGATGGTGAGTTGAGTGCTGATCAGTTCGTGCGGGTTGTTGAGGGTTTAGCAGATGATGCTGTCCTTGATGTGCGTTTCTCTGGCGGCGAGCCGACTATGAAGGAAGGATGGTCTGATATTGTGATGGCTGCGCAGGAAGCTGGTATGATTACGACGATGAATACGAATGGTATCTTTAGTGAGCGAACGTTGGCTGAAATCATTGATGTTGCTCCTGATGAAGTAAGTGTGAGTGTTGATGGGTTTGGTGCGTCAAATGATCGTGTGCGTGGAAAGGGTATGTTTGAACGTGCGTCGAAGTCAGTTATTGCTATGAGTTATGCTGGGTTGCGTACGACGATGAACTCTGTTGTTTCTCGTCGGATGACGCTTGATGATGCAGTAAGGCTTGTGTCGTTCGCTGATGAGTATTGTGCTGATATTGATTTCTTTCCATTGCGTCCGTTTGGCAGGGCGCAAGCTGAAGGGTATGAGTTGATGATGAGTTTCACTGAGCTTAACAAGTTCATGAGTAATCTTGAACGTGCGAAGACTGCGAAGACGAATGTTCGTACGCGAAGTGAGAGTTTGCAGAGAAATGCAATTTCACCGTACCAGGTGCTTGGTCTTGCAGAAGGCGGGAGTGATATGACGCGGTTCAATATTATGGCGAATGGTGATTTGTATGCGAATGGATGCGCGTTGTACGTTCCCAGTATGAAGGATGCGTTGAATCTTGGGAACATTGTTCGTGAGGGGTATTCTTTGTCAAAGGTGTGGCAGGGTAATTCCGAGTTGAATAGGTGGCGTGAGTGGAGTGGTCAGTTGCAGAAGCGTTGCGGTGAGTGTGATGAGTTTAAGTCTCGTTGTGGTGGCTTCTTGATTGATATGGAAGTGTATGCGTCGACTGGGAGAAAGAATAAGTATTGTACGGTGAAGCGATCATGAAACGACAAGCATTAGAAACAAGTGAAGAAGAGCTGTTAGCGCGATTCTATGAGCTACGGGAAGAACGGTTGGGAAGCAAAGTTGAATATCCTGCTTCACAGAAAGTGTTGTTGGTGATTGTGAATAAAGATGGTTCAAGTGATGGGTGGCGATTAGAATGAAATTGTTAGGGGTGTGAAGAGTGACTGAGATGGTACAGTGTTGGGTGTGGAGACGTGTCAGGGATGCAGTTGAAGTGTTGTTGTTGCATCGTCATGAAACTAAAGGTGACTTTTGGCAGCCTGTGTGTGGTCAAGTTGAGGAAGATGAGTCGTTGTTAGAGGCTGTTGAGCGTGAGATTGAAGAGGAGACTTCGTTGATCGAGTTTGAAGTTGATGATGATGTGTTTTTCAAGTTCACGTTCGATAAGGATTACTTGACTGGTAAGACGATTGAACCAGTTACCGAGCATGTGTTTAGTGCTGAATTGCAGAGTGATGGCGAGGATGAGCAGGAAGTTAATATAACACGTAACTTTAGTGATGAGCATGATATGTTCCGATGGGTGTCTGTGGAGGATGCGTTGAGGATGTTGAAGTGGAATGATAATAAAGTAGCGTTGAGTAAATTTGTTGAAAAATATAAGGTGAAATGAAAATGGTAATAAAACAAAGAAGTACTGAAGATATGTTTGCGAAGGCTTTGAAGAGGACGATTGGTTAAAAGGGTTAAGGTGATATGTATGGTTGATGTGAATGAGAAGAGAGGTCGTCCTGCTGGTTTGTGGCGGAGTGATCCGAAGGAGTATCCTTCGAGGTTTCATAAGTTCTATTATAAGAATAGGGCTGCGTTGTTGGAATCGAACAGATTACGATATGCTGCACGGAAGGCGAATAAGCAATGTGTTGTGTGTGGAGCGGACGACTTAGCGCATGATAGTAAGCTCTTTTGCAAGAAGCATCTTCGTTCTCAGAAGGTGAAAAAATGACTGAGAAGAAAGACACGTATCATTCGGATTGTTTCATAACAATAAATACAACCTATGTGTTGCTTGATGATGGTGGTGATGTGCGTGCGACTGCTCAGGACATTGAGAGTATTTGTGCTGCGAAGTTGAAGAAGGGTTGGGGATTCATCCATGAGTGTAAGTATACATTCAATAGTGGATTGAAGATTGGTAAGTTGGTGAAATGAAAATGAAACGAAGATTTAAGATTGATGAGGCTGTTGTGAAGCGTGATAATGGTGCGGAGATTGGAGTGTTGAAATGGGATGCTGTTTGGAAGACGAAGCGGTTTCACGTTATTGATCGGAAGGATATGAGTTTTGATGCTCATGATTTAAAGCAGTTGTCAAAGCTTGTGAGGAAATGGAAGTGAGTCAGGCAACTAAGGAGTGGCTTCAAGAAAGAGTGACAATTACTTTGACGAGAGATGAGATGTTTGGACTTGCTACTGCTGTTGCTGATGCTTCACGTTCTGATGTTGAATTTACGAAGGTTCGAGATCGTAATATCAGAAAGATGTTTCGGGAATCTATTGAGAAGCGTCATGCGTTGTGGCGTAAGGTTACTTCAGTGGCTGAAGAATATAAGGGTGATGTGTAATGGCAAATCAATTGGTGTTGATGGCTGCGATGGGTTTCGCTGCGATAGGTGATTTAAAATAAGGAGGGGATATTATGAATCAATTATACTTAATGTTGGCTATGGGTGTGGCAAGTATTGCCGGAGCGGGTGGACAGATCTTCCTGAAGAAAGCGACGGATGTGTTGAAGCTTAATCCTGTGGCGTTAGTAACGAACTGGTATTTGTGGGGTTTCGCTATCCTGTATGGTCTTGGTGTGATTATCAACATCGGTGCGTACAAGCTTGGTGGAAAGGTACAATTGTTGTATCCTATGATCAGCTTGAGTTATATTGTTGCTGCGTTCTTCGCTTGGAAGTTCCTGGGTGAATCCATTAGTGCTTGGACGTGGGCTGGTTCAATTGTAATCATCATGGGTGTGTCATTGATTGGGTATGGTGCAACGCTGTGATTATGAAGAATGTGAAGAAGGGTGATTGGTTCCTGTGTACGAATCATACGTATAGTGGTGAGAAGGGGATGGTCATTCTTGAATGTATCAAGTCGTATAAGACTGAACAGTTTGCAAGAGTTGTGTGGGCTGATGGTGATGACATTCGGCATGCTGCGATTTTAGCATGGACTGGTACGTATCCTAATCATAGGATAAAGTATCGTGCTGGTCGCGCAGTGAAGACAACAAGTGCCGTCCCACTCAGAAGGAATCATTGGGAGAATATGCATGCGTTACGTGGTGATGAGTTGGCTCGTTGGAAGTTGTTGGTGGATTTATGAGTAGTTTGTGTCGAAAATATACAAATAGTGAAGAGCGTAGGATGCAAGGAAGATTAACTGATATTCGTAAGGCAATACAGAGATGTGATAAGTGTCGGAAGCATTGGGAGATTCGTCAAGAGTTGCAGCGTAAAGCTATGTTCTTGATGTCTGAGTTTCCAAAGTACAAACCAATAAAACAGTGGTGGTTATGATGTTTGAAAAGAAACCAAAGTGGAAATTAGGAAAAGTTATTTTAGATGTTCCTGGTCGGAATGATGAGTGGTTTGCTGTGTTGTTCAATCATGGTTGGCCTTTTGGTTATCGGGAGATTGATATTCAGAATCTTCGTTTCAAGAAGCGTGCTGATGCTATGAAGATGTTGGAGAGTTTGCGTAACATTGATGTTGAGAAGTTTGGTGTTCGGGTGATTGAGCTTGAGTGAACAATTTTATATTCTTGTTGAACCTCCTGAGATGGAGAAGACGCGCAGTGAAGTTATCTTGGCAAACAAACTGATACGAGGGTTGGTACGATGAAGAATGATATTAATTCAATCGCAGTTGTAAGTAGTGTTTGTATGATTGTTGTGTTGTATTATATGACTAAGGCGTATGCTCCTTGGTGGGCTAAGCTTGTCTTGATTCTCTTAACTGGTTTTATTACAGGTTTCCTTACGTGGGCTGCTCGTCTTCCTGAACCTGTTGAACCGTTAGATAAGAATACTATTCGTCGTTGGGATCGTTTGTTGGTGCATCGTAATGGGAGTTGTCAGAAGATTTTTATACCTCCTAAGTATTGCACTATTTATTTGCAGAACACGAAGTCCAGTGATGTTGAGATTGATATGGTTGGTGATGATACGTGTATCCAAGTGTTGAACACGAAGAAGTTCAAGTGTATGCAGGATGGTTGGACGCTTGATGGTGATAAGTGGATGAAGGTGAAAAAATGATTGATTTGGATGATGAATCACAAGTTGATAGGTTACCGTCTGGTCGGAGTGCGGTGAAAGATATTAGTGAGGCTGTTGAACAGCGTGAGTGTTATGTTCGTGCGTTGCAGCGTACGCATTCCCAGTTTGATCCTGAGCACATTCAAGAAGTGTTTGATCAGAAGTGGGAACGTGCAGGTGTCTTGTATGGTAGTTGCATTGAGTTTTCTCGAGGAAGTGGAGATGTTGAGCTTCGTGGTGCAAATGGTTTTTCACAAATGTATCGTGCAAAAACGTTATATGCGTATACGAATGTCGGTAAGATGTTGAGGCGTCAAAGAAAATGAGATTATCTAATTTAGAAATGATAACACTCCGACGAGCAGAATATAATTTGAAGGTTGATCGTGAACGAAGAACGGAGGGAAAACAATGTGGATCCAATTGAATGTGCCGAAGCCTCTTGATGAGAAGATTGAGACGTTGTGCCAGAGAAAGGGTATGACTGAACATGAGATTATTATTGACTTACTCATTAAGGCAACTGATCGTATTTGGGAAAAGAAGACGTGGTGATGGTATGACTTGGGATGAAGCGACATGGTATGAGAAAGTAGGTATTGCTTGGTTAGGATTTTTGTTGGCAGTATTCTTACTCTTTGTGTTAGCTGCTATATTGTACATTCCGTTGTTAGCTCCTTGGTATGCAACTGTGCTTGTGTATATAACATACATAGCATGTACTCTAGTTTCAGTGCATCAGACACGGTTGGGAAAAAATTGGATGTGATATTATGAATCTCGAAAAGAAAGAATGGGCACAGCTTGTGGTTTTTGAACAATGGCTTGGAAAGTATGTTTGAAATGTGCGGAAGGCAAGACAGTAACGTATAATAATGATGCACGGTTTGATAAGTGTCCGCATGATATTCAGCCTGAATTTCAAAAAACAATGGACAAACTAAAGAAAAACAGTCACTTTTTAACAAATGATGGAGATGATACAAAATGATGAAGAAATTTAAGGGTTTGAAGAGTTTGGCGACAAAGTTACATTCTTGGTTTCATTTATCTTTAGATGGGAAGAAACCAAAGCATAAAGCTGATTATTACGACGTTGCTTTTGCTCATTTTGAAAAGCGTTGTGAATCAATAGAGAAGAAAATTGACAAGCTTTCAAAGCGACAGCAGAAACGCGCTCCAAGTGCTTTTAATGTGTTCATGGGCAAGCGAATGAGTGAGGGCACAACGATGCAAGAGGCAGCAAAGGAATGGAAAGAAAAGGTCTAAGGGTAGTATGTTATGAAAGCTTGGAAATATACTCAACCTGACGGAGAAGTCCTGTATTCATTCAGGAGATTTCATTCTCTTACTGGTAAATATGCTGAGAAGTTAGGAGTCAAGGAAGAGCAAGTAGAACTTATTGAGAAGAAGTAGCGGTCTGTAATTTATTATGGAGGGAAAGATGATGGTAAAAATTGATTTCGAGAAAGAAATGCATAGATTCTTGCTTGCTCATGGATGGGAGCAACAATCAGATAACCCTTTTAATCCAGATGCGTGGTTTCATCCCCTTTTTCCATTTGGTGAAGAAAGTGCAGCTTCATGTATCAATACATTGTATCCTGATGCGTGGGGCGCTTTTGAAGCTGCAAGAAAGCTTTATCACCAATTTCAACAAGAACAAGAGAAAAAAGAGTAGCGGTGAATTGTTATGAATATACTATTTGATTCGGTGCATGATTTTTTATATACAGGATTAGGAATTAGTA